>Ga0123355_10010778_pt1 | contig 14050 bp, 9 predicted proteins | sample TergutEmb28metaG_3_FD_89872 | JGI IMG/M metagenome (GOLD analysis project Ga0123355, IMG submission 89872) | Embiratermes neotenicus P1 segment gut microbial communities from Petit-Saut dam, French Guiana - Emb289 P1 | ecosystem: Host-associated > Arthropoda: Insects > Digestive system > Gut ... | reverse complement strand
TGTAAATAATATAATGATAAAAAACATTTGCTTTGTCCGTGTGAAAAAAAAAATATTTTGGAATTTTTTTTTGGGGGGGGGGGGGGGGGAAGTCGCGTTTCATTGAGATCTGTTCATATTTTCAAGAATAGATATGTTCCCTTAGCATTTAATATCAACAATTTGAAGCATGCAGTTCGTAGACATAGAATTTCAAATTTCCCGCAAAGTAGTTTTGTCATTACCGATTGGTCAGTGCTGTGTATTTGGATTATTACAGTTTATTCAGAGAATCACACGAGCAACAAACCTAGTTTGTGGACTAAATACGAAGTTTTCTGTTGCTAATACAGTTGGCGTAGCAGGATTAATTTCACGAAGTCTCCACCTTCAGATGCAGGTAACGTTAGTGAGACTAAGCTGATATCAGAGGTCGGGACAGTGCGCGAAGTCGCGTGCGTGTTGGTCATTGTGCTGATGCAGTCATAGTTGTGGACGTGCCAGTCTTCTTACGTAATAACTGCATTGGGTTTGTGGGACAAGAGTTGAAGGTTCTCATGCGAAATGAATGGGGCTTTATGGATGCAATCCTATTGTACGTGTGCCTCTAAGCGCGGTGCTTTAAGGGGTTCCGCAGGACAGGTCATTAACAGGTAGGGTAGGAGGGTACAGATTGCATTCATGTGGGAACTTTCGTGAGAGGTTTTGCTACTTCTGGCTTCTCGAGAGAAGGGTTGTTTCATGGTGTTCGTGGTAATAATACTACTGTTCCTTGTAAATTCCGGTGCCTGTCGGAATTGACAGTGTTTCTTGTAAGGCTAATTCACACATACCATGCCGCGCCCATGCTGTGCCCCGGCCATGCCATGCCAGTTCACGCATGCCGTGCCGTCCCCTGTCGTGCTTTGACAGGGCCTTGTCCTTCGTGAAAGTCCGCGTGGTAGCCGGAAAAATCCGGACTGCTAGTCCAGCAGTTTAACGGGCCCTCTTTCGAATTCTGATGCTATCATTCTTGACAGACGTCAACATGGATAGTTGTGAGTAGCATGTGATAATTGCATGTGGGCTTTACATTATTTGAGAAGAAGGAAATTTAGTAAAACGAAAATACTGGATTCACAGCGTGTTTTGAGCAAAAGAAAAAGGAGAATTTCACACACTGGACATCTGTAAGATAAGAGGGAAAAATTGTTTACATACACGCATTTTATTTAAAATGGGTGTTTCGAAATTTGAAAACTTTGAAGAGTTGCCCACAGAGAGTCAAAAGAAGAATACGCATATGTAAGGAGAAAAGAAGAGATGCAAGATCACAATCTAAACACAAATTTATCTGTGTACAAACCAGCTCCATGTTTCGGCTATTTATAAAATGCAATAAAAAGAATAGAAATAACATTTTATTGCATTGTATTATAGTCGTTATTCACAGTTCTGTGTCGAGCATAATGATGGTTATATATAGCCGTAACATGTAACTGGTTTGCACACAGATAAAATTGTGTTTAGACTGTAATCTTGTATCTTTTCTATTCTTATTTATATGTAATTACAACACAACGAGGACGTCTTGCCTAAAGAGAAGAATACACAATGGAGACGTAGCATAACAACAGAAGAAAGACTGGCATTAACTTTAAGGTTAATTCATATTACATATAATTGCTGTCTCCATCGTCATCAGAACAAACACATCACACAAGGCAGCAGCTTTCTGGTTCGTGAATGCGTAGTAACCGGAAGAAGCCGAACGTCTCTCGACGGCCCACGTTGACACATGCCATGCCATGTCCATGCCGCGCCCTTGCCGTGCTGTGCCGTGGCCTTGGGAAGTCGCTTTCAGAACGGCATGTTCGGAGCACGGCAGGGGCACGGCGTGGTATGTGTGAATTAGCTTTTATTTGGCATTGCAGTGGATGACAGCTCCCGACCTTATCGTAGACAGCCTGAACCTACTCCATATTGGTTTCACACGGAAGACTGAAAGTAGCAATATTGGTACTCGCTGCTGTGAGAACTTCGAAACAAAGAGTGAGTTTGTTTCCAGAGAAGAGGCGCTCAGTATCATTTAACACGATTTCGGTTCCATTACGTTTCAGAATTATGCAGGAGACGTTAATTCATCCAAAGCAGGTAAAGGATTTGGGCAGTGAATTTGATTGTGCCGGTCTTTTGGGTATCCTTCTGGAGTTATTGGACTCTGGGTCAACAGTAAATGCACAACACAGCAGTATCTGAAGGGGAGCCATCGAGTTTGAACGGCTTGTTCTGCTCACAGAGAAAGTGGAACTTGTCCCCTACACCTTACTACCTTGCATCTCATGTAACAATGTAGTACTGTCATGTAGCCGTGACGGTGTGCCTAGCGCATGGATGTCCAATAGTTCCCGTCTGCATGGAATCTTTATTTACTTAACACTAGAGAGCCAAACTATCTAGAAACATTAAGTCTTACATATTGCACGGAATTATTTATTTTTTATTTATTAGACACTTTCGCAAAATTGCGAAAAGCGACTGTTAGTTTCGTTATGTCTGCTGTGCCTGCCCGCCGGCCAGCCCACTCGCATGAAACCTTTAGGCTCCCAGTGACGGATTTTCATGAAATTTAGTACTTCAGTATTTCTCATCTGTCGAGAAAAGTCAGGTTTCGTTAAAATCGGACAAGTATAACGGGAACTTTACATGATGACCAATGTACATTTTTATTCATATCTCGGTCATTGCTTCTTAGAATGAGAAATGTTGCAGACAGATTTGTAAATATAACCAAAACACACATTTATGTTCTTTATTCCGAAAATCGTGTCGTTTATGAGATAATGTGGAAAAGTACTGTGGAGCCGAGCAGGCAACGGATAACAATGTAGCGCCTGCACATTGCATGCTGGATGCCTAAGGGTACAAGTAGTCACTGAGAATATGTAATATTATTGCTTTTCCATGGCAACAGTGGTTGCACGAACGCGCCTTTTTGTACGTTATAAGGGGTGCTGGTAAGTCCTTAGCCCGACCAGGAAGGAAACAAACTAATGTTTCTGTCAGAATTTCCTTCGGTGCCTTGCCTTGCAGGAAAAACAACTTGACAGCTTGCGTCTCGATGTTGTTGAAATCGCGCACGTCCCTGACATGCTTCCGAGCTTGTTTCATTCCTGGTCGGGCTAAGGACTTATCAACACCCCGGTACGTACATTGCCTGTCCTGTTGAGTAATTGCGAGTTTCATGAAAGTCGGAGCAGTGGAAGTTGTGTGGGGGTGTAAATGATTTCCTTTTTGTACGTTCCGCATTTACTTCCGATTTAGGTGAAATTTGGTATAAGGAATTTGCACGTACTGCTGTGGAGAATTTGTGGTAGTGAAAATCGGCACAAGGAAGTCGGTACTTATTACGGCACGCTTATACGGTGAAATCGTGTATTGGGAAAGGGGAGAGCGCCGTGGTAAGTTTGTTTTCTACGTCACGTAGTACATTAGCAGTCTTGTTTAATATTTCAGAAAGTGTGTTTTTGCACACAAAGTGTGTTTTTTGACCAGACGTTTTGTTTGAATTTTTTTCCCCCTACGGTAAATGTTAGTGAATTACGCTCCAGACGGAAGCAGAAACACTCTTTGGGCTCCATATAATCTGGCATCGTTTCCGATTAGAATCCCATTGCATTGGTTCTACAAATGTTACTGTAACTGTCCACTGTCATATTGAACAGGACAGACAATAAGTGTTAACGTATTCTGAGTTTGTGTTAGCCTCAATTATCCAGTGTGCAGTGAGCATGCGCCATATTGTATAGTCATCTGTGGTATGTTTGGCTTTACTGTATTTTTCCACATTATAAGCGGCACGATTTTTGGGAAAACTTTATTAAATAGAAAATCTGTCGTCTTTGCAACTTTTATTGAAAACGTTTCTCTTTATGAGCAGAATTCAGGGCGGTACGATAAAAAATGTGTACTGGTCTTCCTGTAACGCCCCCGTTGTTATTGTAAGATTTTAGAAGAGCGTGAATTTTGTGGACAGATTTTCGATAAAACTCATATCAAGTTTCATGAAAATCCGTCCAATGGGAGCCTAGTTGTTCCTTGCGGATGGACGGACAGACATGACGAAGCTAATATTCGCCTTTCGCAATTTTGCAAACGGCCCTAAAAATGCGTCCCGCGGTTTTTGGATTGTTAACGTGCGGACATAATGGCGCTGATGGGCACATTTATGCAACTTTATATTACGAACACCCCAAACGTAATGTTGTAGGGTTCATACTACTGAAAATATTTAAAGGACGTGCATTTCATGTAATGTATCTGCACACCATTTTACGAGCCATAGTACGTTTACATCTAATGCTGTTTCGACGACGTATGTAAGAACTTTATATGGTGATATGAAGTGACAATACGATCGTATGCAGATGAACACTGCACTGCTAATGAAGGTGCTTTGTAGTTCTTTGATACGTTGCTGGCGGTTGTTAGTCGGGTGTGGAATTAACTTCTTTGTCCGCTTACCTTACAAAGAAAAGTTCTTGCACATTATGTTCTCTTTGTCCCCCTCCCCAATGGTGTCTTCTCTCTTCCCCCCTCCCAAATAGCGTTTCTTGAAAAATTAATGCTGTACATTTTCCGTCCAACTGTATTACATGCATAAAATTCAACACCAACTTGTTGCACAACTTTTTTTTTTTTTTTGTTAATTATACCCCTGCATGTTTCGGCCTTAGCTCTGGCCATCGGAGCTCGTTAGTTTTTTTTTAAACATGCAGCTTAGACTTCAACGTATATGGCAGATATTCTACATATATGTTTAAAATTATTGTTTTAAAAATGAAATATCACAATTCCTGGACTTAATTTTAAGGAAGACGGAAAAGTAGATTTTCGGACACGACAGATTACGTCAACAGCGAATTGTAATAATTCTCTACTGTCTTTTAAGTACGAACTGATTTTTAGAATTGTGATATTTAATCTTCATAACATTAGTTTTAGAAACATACGTGTACAGTTTGTACCGTATAGTTGAAGCATAAGCAGCACATTCAAAAAGCTGGCGAGCTCCCTGAAGATGACCAACAGCTAGGGCCGAAATCGTGTCGGAGTATTAATTATCCGTTAAAAAAAATAGCAACATTTGATGTTAATCTTTGTGTAGGCACTAGGCCCCCCTGTCACCCACTGCCCTGATACATGATTTCCTACAATCAGTACTAAACCTATGCATTTTTTGTTAGGGAAGTTTGTTTATACAATGTAAACAATATGGCTGCCTCTAAGAATGCATATATAATCACTGGGTTGTGTGGCGATTGCAAATTCGTCTTTGGAATTAAGACGCGAAATCTGATGTGGCGTTGCTATAGGTTTTAGGCGCGTTCGCTTAAGTAGCGAAAAACGGCTACCTCACAATACTTAGTTTCTGTTTATATTCTTGTTCTTGTATAATTGATCTGATGATGACCTACATACGAGGTCGAAACTTGTAAGACATTGATCGCAAACAGTGTGTTGTGACTGGAAGTGTCGGTACACATTATAATCAGCAGTTTGTCGTAACCCACCAATACGCAGTTTTACAAGGGACAGAAGAAACTTGACACATCATCAGTAGACCACCACTTAAGCATTTTATGTTTTTACGATAGTATAAGGAGAAGCATTTTTTTTTTGTAGACGCAAAATTTTGACGTAATGTGTGTTTGTAACTCAACTGTGTAATAATGCGGGGATCTCGGTTTGACGAATTGTGTGCGTTACGACAGTTTACCATTCCATGAGCGATGTGGAGCGCAGAAGTGCAGCGAACGCATTGTTGTTGAGTTTCCTAGGCAACAGTGGTTACGTGAACGCACCGCAGTTTGAACAATGGTGTATTCATTCCCTGCCTTCTTTATTAAACACGCCGACACATCGTGTAATAAACGTCTTTAACTCGTTTGCACTTACAAAGTCGGTGACGTTGCCTAAGTTCAGGCTGTAAGTGACAAATTTATCGCAGTGGGAATTGGTAGTCTTGCGAGGCCACGTGAAGTCGTTAACGTAAATCGATTCCCTTAACATATCCATTGTGATCCTACGCCCTCACTACCCGCTTTGTTGTCCTTCCCGTATATTTCCCCAACAACTGTCAAACCATTCCGTAATTCCCGTTATCCATGAGTTTGTACTACCAACTTTTTGTGTATGGTGGACGTTATACAAAGTATATGCCACTCGTTTGTGCAAATGAGGCACCTGCTTCCAAAGGCCTAAGACACCAAGTGTCCAAAACTGGCATTTCCCCTACTCTTGTTTACCTTTGAGTTCTACTGATCATACAGTGAAAATCGTATGGGCTTGCTTTGGTTCTGCGCTGACTTACAGAAACAAGAACACCTGCACAAACATTTTTTTCATCTTGCACATAACAGTGGCCCTAAAAACATCACATGTACATGTTATTAATGCTGTTTTTATGTCAGTAGTTTGATAGAGTCTATATTTACAAATTACGGCTGAACTGAGAAAACTTGATTTTCACAGTACTGTAACTTCTTCGGAATTTCATTTTTTGTGCCTTAGGCTGCTTTGGATGTAGGTGCGTGATGGGTTTGTATTACCTCGCCAGGCGCGGGTCGCATTGCCCTCTGCCTATTTTTGTGACTAGTTACAGTTACATGTATTTATAAAAAACATGGTTAATTATTTGGAGCACGAAGTTTGTTGTTATAATAGGAATTTTCGCGAGTATGTAGTTATGATATTTAACTTGGATAATGTAGTCGGTGTAGGGGCCGGACGACGGAGGGATCGTGGTTCGATTCCTGGCAGGGAGTACAATTTTTTCTTCCAGACAGTCGACATAGGCTCTGGGGCCCACGCAATGGGTACCGGGGGCCCTTCCCCCCACGTCAAGTAGACACCTCCATACAGTGTAGAGGTTAAGAATGAGTGGAGCTGTACCTCTGGTTCCCCCATATATCTTCGTCGTGTGCACAGGGGCTTTCTGTGCAGTTACATTTTTTGGGTAACCCACACTGGAAAGATCAGTACTTGTTTTGAGCGGACATCGCGCCATTTGAGGCTATTGCAATGTATGTATGCGTACTAGTGCCTTCCGTTGGACGGTGATAGCGGAAGAATACGTTAGACTCTCCTAACATGACCAGCCTTCTGTATAACTGCGTAAGAAGGTCTTTTCCTAAGAAGTGCCCATCATTAACATGTGCTGTGTATGCGCGGTTTGCCTGTGCATTTATAATAAGCCGTGACGTCACGTAACAATTGTGTTTGACATGAACTTGCGTCATTCTTCCGGCTTCGCTGTCTGATGCTTCTGCAACAAGGGAATCGACTTTTTAAAGGAGGCGTTTTGCAGCTTTCCGTGACCCAGTGGCACTTACTATCTATTCCGTTCAAGAAGCACGGCGTAAATACAGTTGAGCCCTTGTTATAACGATATCGGTTTATTGCGAGACTTCGTCTGTAGCGTCAGGTATTTTGTGGTGCCAGTTAATTCCTCACTGTTAACCATTACATTATAGTGCTCTGTTATAACAACACTCGTTCTCAACGACACAAAATATTCATTCCCTTCCTGACAAGGCACGTATGAGGATAACAGCCGTCAGCCAGACCTCATTTCATTGAGTATGATGTATGATTTTAATGCGGCATGTTTCGACTTACGAAAATAACCATAATCAGGTTAATGAAACACCCATGAGAAATTATTATGTGAATCGTATTGTGTTATTTATCGTGATCCAGATACGTAGTGATATTTGAAATTCACAGATATCGTAGGAATGTGATTAGCCGAGAAGAGATAAACCTGAAAACTTGCAGCGGGCTGGACTGTCGGGGGATGGAATTTCGTTGGGGGGCGAGATTTTCCTCACCCATCCAGACTGGCCTTGGGGCTTACCCAGCATCTTGTACAGTGGGTACCGGCTCATTCATTCCCGGGGGTAAAGCGGTCGGGGCGCTGCGTTGACCACCCACCCCATCTGGCGCCAAGGTTAAAGAAAGAGCAGAGTTATACCTCTGTTCTCCCTCTGGGCCTTCATGGCTTGATGTGGCACAGTAAGTTATGACAGAGGTTGACTGTGTTTGTTGTAACGTTTGCCTGCCACTGAAGACTCAAATGGTGTGGGGACGTTACGAAATTTTGCAGTGTCTTCGGAGTCATACCGCGCTAGAAGAGATGAGTTGTGATTTGTCGATACATGGATAACTTTTTACCAGCTATCGCGACAGCACTGCTGTAAGGACGTCATTCCTCATTGCTTGCCAACCGTTTGATGTCTGAAGTTTGTATAAACATGTAAAAATTAAGTTCCTATCTTACAGGGAACAACACATCGTGTCTCAATTAGAACGGCCAGCCGCTCATTATTCTGTTGAGGGAGACCGTAGCTCTTTGTTTGAAGAATCATACGAAACAACACGAAAGGGCCAGTACGGTTGGGCCAAAAGAGGGAAATATGGTACGTAGTTACATGTGGCCCGCGCATCACATTTTGATCGGATGCCCTTGAGTTCGTCACGTACTCATTTGCAGACGGGTTGCGATGCTGTACTGCATTTGCGTTGGTTATGAGGGCTGATAGCCAGTGACACATCAGTATGTCACAGCGTCCACTATACCTGGAATAGGCTCATTGTACGTCTGTTGTAAGTCTAAACCTGACAGTGGTTGTCTTGTAATGCAGGATCGTGCAATGAAAATTCGAAGGAAACCCTGAACAAGGCGTAATGAGGAACTGTGTGGTTTTTGTACTGTTAACCAAATTATGCAAAGCTATTAAGTGGATAATGGGATGGATGGAACATGTAGCACGTTTATCGGGGGCATATACCACGTAGGAAAGAGACTTGTTTGTGAGTCTAACGTGTAGATTCCGTGGAGTCCGTGAAATGCTGATATTTTTGGACAGCGTGCTATGGAACCCGCAGGCCCTTTACCGTGTTCACAAGACCCCGCTATTTTCGCCTGTACTGAGCCAGATGAATCCACTCCATAGAATCCTATTGTATTTAAGATACAATTTAATATCGTCCCATCCATGCCGGATCTTCACAGTCGTGTTTTCCTTTTAGATTTTCCCACCAGATCCTGTGTTCATTTCTCTTCTCTCCCATACGCTCCACGGGAGTGTAGAACAGATCTGTTACTAAAATGGGTTGTAGGTGTACAAGGCTGTGGACTTCATTGTCTGGCGCAAGGTAGGATGTATTGTCGGGCATGTCTTGACTAGCTGAGCGACTGTTAGCTTCACAAGCGGGACTTTATTCCGTAGAATTAGCGAAATAAGGTTGCACTTGTCCTGCAACTCTTGGTTCGTTTATACTATTGGTCAGTATTCCTTGTCCTGGAGGCCAGAGATGTAACTGCGTTTGTAGTGACCAGTGGAAATTCGCCATTATGACTTTAGTCTCATTCCTTATGTTATTCGTGTGCCTCTGGGTACGATACTGCAGGGTAGTTCAGGAAGATAGAATACTACATGGTCGGCATTTGGAACAAATTGTAGACTGAACTACTGCTACCATTGATACTGTGGGAGCAATGTTTACTTTACAAATGAAAGTTCAGTTAATTGCAGTTGCTTTTGGTGTTATCGTTACTGTGCCATGCTATTGGATAAACAGTTCGCACAGAAATTCTGCTGTTTTCCGGGAAAAGTGGATATTATTGTCAAGATGAAATGAAATTTGAACTTTGACTGCTCCCCACCGTCCAACTTGATGACGAAAGTGGATCCAGTTTTCGAAACCTTGTGTTTTGTTCGGACAAAGGGCCAAGTCCCAGAAGTCCTGAAATACTAAGACGAAGTTCGACACTCGCGAACAGCTGATAAAAGGAAGGCCCTTGGCCATTTGTTTGTTATTTTTTAGTTATTTTTAACTATGTATAAAGCAACGCAGTTCTAAACGTAAATTGCGGTTGTCGATTTCACGACGATGGTAACTTTCAAATTTTTGTTGAGGGTACTGAAGAAGAATCATGGATGTCGCGGATTACGACGCTCGGAGCCGTGCATGCTTTTGTTTTTCTTCACCTCCCTGTAGACGACCTGGACCAGCCCAGAGCGCTTGACGCATATGAGGGTTATAAGTATCAGCATTCACATGAGCAGATGGGCTGGGCGAGTTGATAGGTAAAGGTAAAGGTAAAGGTAAACGTGTCACCACGCCATGAAGGCGTATGGGGAGTAGAGGTATAGCTGGAGGGGGGCAGCGTAACAGCTCCAGGGTTATGTGGAGGGCTTCGATATATGGACCTTCTGTCTGTGGAGTAATCTGTGGTGAGGGATAATGTATGTGTCTGCAAAGGGAGTGCTGGAGCAAGAATTGTTGGCGTTGTTTGTGGCAGCTGATATTCTGTTGACTGTTGCTTGTGCGCATTAAAATAGGCGCAACAGAATATGGTACTGAGAAAGGTGGCATTTGTGACTTGTATTCGGGAGGTGTCAGGGTGGAATTTCGGCCGGGACACCGATTGTGCTGATAGGGAATTTCGTGGCTCTCTCTTCTGTGTCAAGGTCATTGGTCTGCAGTCTTTTAATGGCAAATAGCCACGCGCGTTTTGTGGGCTGTTTTGCGGGCCGCACGTGGAAAACTTAGTGGTACACCCAACTGCCTAACTTACTGTGACATTTTTGTAGTATGTACACAATTTACAAATGTTGTCGCGGACCGCATAATACAACCAGTCGGGCCGCGGGTTGGAGGCCCATGGTCAAGGTGAATGCCACACCTGCTTCATCCTTAATTCAAACACGATTATCCTTCCATACCACTTGGCATTAAATTAACCACTTCATTTGACTCATCGTAATTAAATAAGCAACGATCCATGAACCCGTTTATCAGTAGCATTGTAAATACGTGTGCGCTTTGCTATCCGCAAAAGTTGGCACTAACCTCGCCTACCGGCGGCGGCCGCTCTGTCGGTATGGTTCGCTCGCGGACTAAAGCCACGGAGTTTAGTTTAGTTTTGTTGAAGGTACTGAGTATGAGGCTTTTAGCTTTTGACCCCGGAATAGTCCAGATTAGTTATGTGGGATTTGTGTTGGACGAAGTGGCACTGGTACAGATTCTTCCGCCAGGTACTTCAGCGTCTCTTCCAAGTATTATTTCACAGTACCTCCATACTCATACCATAGACACGTTTGCGATGTCAGTACCGACGAACTCAAACTCCATTCCTTGACTGACCATATAACGCTTCATTTTTTTCAAATAAGGAGCACCCTTGCCGAATGCGAACGTGTGCTTACTGAGGTACAGTAGAGCTATCTGTAACGCCAAGTACTTTCGATTTGTGGGATTAGCTGTTGTCACTACCGCCCATTTTGTGCGATAAAGCTTAATTTTGCATTCGTGGTGTTTGGATTGTGCATATGGTGTTTTCATAACGTTGTGGCCATATTTATTAATATTGTTTATTAAAAACCACTCCATAGGGTTCAGTTAAATTTTGTATTCGGAGTTTTTATTAGTGCCGGACGTGAAACTGATATAAAATCCAGTCTTTTGAAAGACTGCTTGTTCATAAATTTCATACAGTTGTTGTTATAATTTGTAGTAATTTTTTCGATATAGCATCAACAGCATTCACATACTCTGAATCGCATTCATTGTTTGTATAAATGCCAAAATTTTGAGAAATATGCCGTTGTAGTTTGATAGATCTACAATTCGGACAGACGTGTTTTTTCACCTTTACTATGTAACGTGCTGACTGGGTGTGCGGTATCCTACGGAACATCGACACATGTTTGCCAAAGTATCCGGCGTCACATTCCAGAAGACCGTAATCTTCATTGTCACCTTTCTTTTTCCTACATCCAAACTAGGAGATGTTTGCCGTAGGCTGTGCTTGTATGGAAGTTGCGTGCTTGTTGTAACCTTTCGGTTTAAAGACAAAGCCAGAGTTGCTACCGGTCAGGCCGTGAAGGCATGTGGGGTCGGAGTTTTAGCTCTTCGCACTTGCCAGTAGGTTGGGATGAGTGGAAAGGCTGCGTCCGGTTTATTCCCGGTAACTGTTGAATAGAAGGGGTTTCTAGAGCCGGTCTGGACGGTTTGGAGAAACGAGAAATATCGTGCCCGTGCTAGAAATTGAAGCATGATGTAACCGGCCCTTTTCCCGCACCTCTTACTTCTATTTTTCAAGTGTTGTGTGTATGTGCAGATTCACACATACGAATAAATTAAATTTGCTCATGTAATATGTGTTTTTCCATCTCACTATACTTCTTTAATATACCTACTGTACCCGAGCATACATTATACTGTAAAGAAAAGCACATAAGCTTTAGTAGTCGATGGTAAGGAGGTTGGTCTAGAAATAAATGCTGAGAAAACTAAGTACATGGTCATGTCTCGAGATAAGAATACAGGACAGAACAGCAACATACAGGCAACAAATCCTTTGAAAGGGTGGAAGAGTTCAGATTTTTGGGAACAACCCTAACAAATTTCCATTCACGAAAAATTAAGGGGAAATTGGACTTGGGGAATGCTTGCTACCCAAGAAGATTACTTGACCCTTGAAGACGGGACCGCTCGGTTGTCCCGGGACGTCGGTAAGGAACCACTATACGCTGCGTAGCATCCCAGAAGAGGGCAGATTTCATCACTGAGTGGCGGAAGCTAGAAATCGCGCATACTTTTGCGCTGTTTGTGGTCATTACGACCGAACTACTTCCTCACTTCGGTTGTGAAGTTTGGCACACTTTTCGGAACTGGCAAATTCCTACGACACTGTACATGTTCATTACTCCATAACTTTCCCACCAGTGTACTTGAATCTTGGCCATGGTTTCACGTTTAGTACTGTGCTTTGCAAGTAAGTTTACCCTCCCTGTGCTGTCCGACCAAAATGACCGTATATTATTTGTGTCATACTGTACATGGATCGAAATCCTCATTCATTAATAGAACTGCCTCTTGCCCATTCAACCTCCATCCTCTTTGCACAAGTATGGACAGCAGATGGGAATTTTCTTATAACAGCTTACAAACCTCTGTACTTCGCCCAAGTCCCTGGTGGCTGACAGGTTTATATATCTGCTTTCGAACTGAAAAGCTGCCTCTGCGCTCCGGACTCTACATTTGCAGAACTGATAGTGGTATGTTTAAAACTTCCTAGTGCCAGTGGTTTTCGTAAGTTGGCCACTTGTATAAGATGGCCGGCTTCGAATGGAACTAAAGGTGGCCAAATAGTATTCACTGTGTATTCACTCAACGCGGGTTGAAATGCATACGCAGGTGAATCTATGTTACATCTACGCTGCGATTTACAGCATCTTCGAAGTTCCGTATCTTTCTTGAAGTTTGAATCTTTCTTGAAACTCGATAATTTCCTTGAGGTTCATTGTGTTTCTTGAAGTTCGATATCTTTTCTGGATTGTGTGAATCATCCCAATCAGTTGCTCTTACTTTGTTAATAATATGTAAGATTTCGATGCAGTTTAATTCACGTACTATAAACATCCATGAGCCTGTTTATTCACCATTTCTCACGAAGATGGTGTTTGATTTTGAATTTGATTTATTACACTACAGATGTAATTAGAGTTGTTTATACACAGTATTTAGACTGTGTACTGCAACAAACTGTCTTCTGGGAGTTTCGCCACAATTGTATTTCGCTCTTCATACCCTACGTGGTTTTCGAAGAATGTGACAGTTTCTTACGCGCAAGAATAATTTTCATTTTACCATTAATCCAGATGTGACTGGCCGAGGAAATTTTCCACTTATTTTGTTTCTCATCTAATTTTCCCGTGATAGTAAACGTTCATTACTTAGGCACAAGTTTCAGCTGCTGCTTTGTTCCGCGCCACATCGAACAACCTTCTACGTATTCATTACAAAAACCAGATTCTTATGTATTTAGAACAGTTGTAAATTATAAGTTAAGTTAATAAACAGTTAAACTGGAACTTATAAATTAAATCAGTCTTTTTTTTTTTTTTTTTTTTTAATCGAAGTTTTTTTTTTTTTTTTTTTTGTTTTTTTTTTTCGTGCAACCTTTGGTTTAACTTTACCGGTTGTTTTGAATGGATAACATATTTTTGGAGTAAAAAGA
>Ga0123355_10010777_pt1 | contig 14051 bp, 15 predicted proteins | sample TergutEmb28metaG_3_FD_89872 | JGI IMG/M metagenome (GOLD analysis project Ga0123355, IMG submission 89872) | Embiratermes neotenicus P1 segment gut microbial communities from Petit-Saut dam, French Guiana - Emb289 P1 | ecosystem: Host-associated > Arthropoda: Insects > Digestive system > Gut ... | reverse complement strand
GCATCATCTTGATAGTTGAGTAAAGAGAGAACAACTTGATGTCACTTGCTTTATTATTTCTTTACTTAATGCTCAACATGTTTCGGATGTTAATACATCCATCCTCAGGAGCTTGCGACTTATGTGCTGAGTTATTACATGGGTTGTATTTATCTGGTTCGATGTGTGTTGGTGTTACGTTGTGGTATGGCTGGGGTGGTGTGGTATCCGTATGCAGGCTGAAGCAGCCATACCACAACGTAACACCAACACACATCGAACCAGATAAATACAACCCATGTAATAAATCAGCATATAAGTCGCCAGCTCCTGAGGATGGAAGTATTAACATCCGAAACATGTTTAGCATTAAATAAAGAAATAATAAAGCAAGTGACATCAAGTTGGTCTCTCTTTACTCAAACCTTTCCTTTGTTTTATAAAAACTCAACACTCCCAAAGATTCCGATCTGCTACGGCTCCATAAGGGGGAAAAAGATCTGGTACGAAGTGAAGAAATTCACTTTAAACTTATCCTTCAAAGATTCAAGGCTCTATTCTAGCCCGAATGTGTTTTGTCGTACGTAAGTTTCATAAAATCATAAGTGAAAATGCTGTTCTTGTCTGTTTTCCTAAAAGGCTAAGTGATTATCGTCGCACTCCTATTCCCCCCAAGGAAATACAGAAAATTTGCATGAAACTCTGCACACTCAAGTGATACACCCCCTACTTAAGTAATAATACCTTTATTTTCTCTGGTACTACTACCCAACTCGAGCCTAAAGCGGAACTTTTTGAGGTTTCTAGATCACACACACACACGCACACACACACACACACACACACACACGCCCACACACACACGCCCACACACACACGCGCGCACACACACGCGCGCGCGCACACACGCGCACGCACACACAGCAGGGCTCCCCTGAATGCGTGATCAGGTCACCGCACAAGTCGTTACCTACACAACGCACAACGCAAGAAACGAACATCCAGGCCCTCAGCGGGATTCGAACCCGCGATACCAACAATTAAGCAGCCGGAGACCTACGCCTTAGATCGCACGGCCACCTGGATCGGCAAGGAATGTCTTGCGCACGGTTTAAATTTGTCACCGTAACTGAGGTACCAAGCATATTTAACGTCGTAATATCGAATTGAGCGGTCAGTAATCACGATTAAATTACGTCACATCCAAGAAAGAACGTCTGATGTCCACAGGATAGGAGACTGGCTGGGTCAGAAATTAGACCTTGGGAACAAGACACAACGTGTCCAAGCCAAAGTCTGGTACTGGACCTTAGTATTGTAGGGTGCCGTCAGACCCTTGGATGTTTATGTCTAGTACCGAAGTATTCCAGTTAAAGCTGCTTTGGGCTGAAGTGTAGTTGTGTTTTGTGAGGAGGAATTTATTTCTACTACCTTCTGGTGTGTCCCAACTGGTTAGAGCTGTACAAAATTTGCCATTAGGCTTGGTCAGAAACCTAGCAAAAGGCGATCAAAGGAAAGCAACTGAGACTTATGTTTTTAACAGAATACAGACGATTTCTACAAGTTTTGCCCAGATATGAGAGACTTCCACCCACACTTTGAAGGTCATGTCTTTACTCCTATGTAGCCAAGAGTACCGTAAATGTCCAGCTGGTAGTCCGTAAAGGAATATCATAAAGTCTTATTTCCTCGCTGGGACTATAACAGTGATACAAATTAAAAGTGTGGCATAGTCTTTAATAATCTTTAATAAGTCGACTAATACAGTCTGTTGGTACTGTACCACAAGACTAGCAATCTTAAGCCTCCTTGATCAAACCTCGTTGCAGATGTTCGGCAATTTCATTTATAGTCTCCCCATCCATACGTAACAATTTTGGCACCTGCAATACTACTCGGTACAGTGATTAGTCTACATGCTACACAACCGAGGAAATGAAGTTCGACTTCTGGCTTTTCTGTTCCCCAAAGCGTCCACACCGACTCAGGGGTCTATAAACCTCATTATTGAACATCACAGGGCAGGTTCCACAGGGATAAAGCAACAGTAGCTGGCGGCTGGTCACTGATCTCCGCCTAGTGCAGAGGTTAAAAACGAGTGCAGCCATAAGCCCACTCCTCTGTCCTTGTCTTCAAGATGTCGAAAGAAACTTTGTTTCACTTAATGTTCGTGGCCTTGTGGCAGAAGCCGTAAATGTAGAACAAAGCATCAAACACACACACACACACACACACACACACATATATATATATATATATATATATATATACGATATGAAGTCTTTTAATATCAGTGAACCGTGAACGGACACATAGATACTTTAGCGCTACTTTATAGAATTATGCATGCCAGCCTGCCAATTACTATCACTGCCACACATATTACATAACTATGTCCAACAACACATCCTAAAATCTCTTTAAATCTTAACACCCAGAGAAAAAACTGGTCATAAACTATTAATCTACTTAATGGAGAACAGTCCCCTGGAGAAGCTAAATAAGAGATCAACTGGTCAAGAAATCCATGTTCTTTAAAATAGCACTGACGTTCCATCGCACATTTCAATGCTTGCCAATCTGCGACCCTCAAGGAAAGTATCCGCAGCCCTTGGTCACCTGAATAATTTCAGCAATACAATTTAACAGACATATTATAACAAGTCTACGGAACGATATGGCAACTTTAATAAACAGCAATAAAACAAATGTCGCCTTTCCAATTATCGGTGTTCTACTAGATTTAATCCCCCCTCCCCAAATTTCCATACATGTGGACACACGTGTGGCCCTCCAGTGGATTGAAGTTGGTGACCCCTGATATATTTCACAAGAGCTCGCACTGGACCTACGTGCCAGCTCGATCCAGCCCACAATTTCGCACTCCTTATTTCCATAATCACTCTTAATGTCTCCCGTTTACGTCCAGGATGTCAACATGGCACCGTCCCTTCAGATTTTCCGGTTGCCCGTGACACGAAGTTGTGCTGCCGGCGCAGACTTTTGAAATGAGCAAAGGTGTTTTACTCCTTTCCTCGGCAATGCCGGGACAGAACGGGGGAACAGTTTTTAAAACTTAGAAACTGGGAGATACACATTACGTTAGCATTCCGTTTTGAGAAAATATGCTAAAAATAACAACACTCTGGCCTAAGTCGCGAATTCCATTTTTGAAATAAAATGTTCGTACTATTATGATTACGTTTCTAATGCTCATGATCTACATAAAATAAACACATAAAATTACAGCCCACGTATAATTATACGCACACAAATTCATTGTTCAGTATGTGCTGAGAAATTCATGTTGCCCGCATGCAGACCAAGTTGCCCACACCACATAAAAGGTTGCAGAGGGCTACTGGATACTACTGGAAACTAAACGTAAATTACTTGGAAGTCTGGAAATTACTTTCTGCAACCTTAAGGTACTCGTATAGATAAAATGAAAAGGCGTGGCGCGGTCAGCCTTCCTACTATACTCACGAACAAGTACGTAGCATGTACGGAAAGCAGATGTTAATAGACCTAACAACATACAATTTGCCCACATACACGGTACGCTTAGAGGAATATTACTGTGAAAACCTTTACTTCACCAAGGTCAAATGACTCGGGCCAACCATAAATACGGTACTAAATCAAAATCAACCCTTCCACAACAAATAGTTAACCTTATCAAACTCCTCAACTAATATAGAAATTTGGCAACTGTGTATTTTTTTTCCCGTTGTATTGTAACCCTCCCTCTGATTTCACAAAAAATCATTTAGGAGATGGTCCCCCGTACTTTAATACTCCAACAATTCAGTACAGCGTCACCCACCACCAGCAACAACCATCATGCCAACGAAATCCCCCAGCAACCATCCTGTCCATTCAGGAAGGCCAGTGTTTTGTAAAAACTGTTCCTGGCTGCAATATTGCAGGAATAAACACACTGGTCTGATGGAACAGTAAGGAAGGACCTCAAAAACTACCACGACAGAGACAGAGAGAATCAGACTAGCCCAAGACCCAACCCTCCCTTCCTGCAAGATCTCAGGTTACATTTTCAATGGTCTGCGTATCGTGTACAGTTCCACCAACAAGTATGTTCAACTAACGTAAGACTGCACACTAACGTGGTATTCAAATGTGATTTCTGAGTAGTGAATTAGAATCAGTGCGTACACGAAATGCCGAGAAACTGCATAAACAAGAACTTCTCTGCCGCTAATTTGGAGGGTGGTAGGTTCGTCCGTAATGTCGGTGTTTGTCTACAAAATTATAGGGAGAGACTATCCGGAAGACTGCCATCTTCATATTTACAGCTGTACAGTAGGAACATCAAATATCACAACCAGGTTGTGGCTTTTACCTTGTAGATCTTAACACAGTTATGTCTCTATGATGAAAATGTACAACATGAAGACGTATTGGCGGATGGGGGTAACCCTCCACACATTCATCAGTCTTCATTCTCCACAATTCCCTAAAATTTATTATTAACTGTAACTCAAAAAGAGGAGCTTAGTACCTAGTCCTGGTGGTATAATACCGTTACATTATATGTAAGCCTCAAAAACAGCGAACACTTAAACAGGATAAGTGATAACATTAATATGCACGAGAAGAAAATGTATCGTGATAAAGTACACAACATGCAATCATGAACTGTGGTTTTGGCAGCCCTGAAACTTCCGGTCCCATTTATCAGTGAGGTAGTTACTGAAGGAGATAACGTAACAGTAAATATATATATACACATACACATATATGTGCCAGAACGTATAAAAGAGGATTCCTTATCAAAAAATACACCACCTAACACACAACTTCAGAAATATAAAATTACCAAGGTAAATCAACATAACAATGAGAGATTCATCATCATCATCGTCATCACAATCACGTACTCTGTCCATAGGCCCTGCCAAAGCGCCTTTTCCAAAGTAGGAAGTAGTGCTTCCGCTTTCAAGTTCGTGCACCTTCTCATTTCCTTGCGGTCATCAAGTAGCTGCTCACGTCATTTTCCTCCTCTTCTGGTCCTTTCTATCTTTCCTCCAATAACGTGCTTCATAAGGCAGTTCTCCTAAGCAAGATGTGTCCAATCCAGTTACCCTTCCTTCGCTTTAACGAAGAAACTGAAAGTCGCAAATTGGATGCACGCAATTGTTTCCTCTTAGTGATTCACGTTATTTTTAGTGCGAGGATCCAGGTTTTAATTCCTGGGACGAAGGCCAAGATAAGTAACTTCTTTGAAAGTTCTTCTTAGCACCTCCAAACAATACTGCGACAGCGGCTGTAATTCGTCCAACACTGATTGGTTTCCCATTTTTTCAATTCATTATTTACTTTCTTTCCTTCTTAGTCTGACCTTTTATACATATTCGTTGTAGTTATAGAGGGTTACTGTTGCACCTGATCACACTTAAAGTCACACAGACACAAAATCGATGAGGCTCTTCTGGACGACGAATCGGCCCGTCGCAGAGACCTCTATGTGACGGGTCACAAAAGACACACATGCATGTTCCCGGTGGGATTCAAACCCGCAATTCCAGCAAACAAGCGGCCGCAGATTCATATCTGAGACATTATTTACTCATTATCCTAACATCCTACACGATGTAACCCGAGCTACTGCCATCACCTTTAAATAAAACACGCATTCTACGCGTGTCTCCAATTCCATTCTTGTTTTTAAATTACTGTCTTAATGGGACACGACTAGTTTCGTGGTTTTCGCCAAATCATTCATCAATATGCAGGCTGCTTCTTTATAGACCCATACCAATTGGTCTATCACAGTATCGTTCGACGCTACACAGTCGTCGACACCGACGGCGTCTTTAAAATAATCCACTTAACATTCGACAAACAAAATACACGACGCGTGCTTCCTTACATAATCTTCCCATGGCCACCACAATTGACTTCCTGCCAGGCAAAATCCTGGGCGGGGAGTTTCCAGCAAATTGTTATTCAATACATGGCATAAACCACAGATCTCGACTGCCGATAACAGATCGATGATGAAAAGGAACTGACAGAATTGTGCCTCAAATTGATCAGCCGAGCTCTGATCCCGGTTTCTCTGGCCGAGAACAGTACTGAAAACACGTACCGTCATGGTTCTCCCATATGTCAGTCTTTACGAATGGCCAACACATGAACACACGACTTCGTACGGTTTACGGAAATCTCTGGCACCATGTGAGAGGTCAACACTAGTGTGAGGGACATTACACACACAAAACTGAAACTACTGTCTAACCAAAAATAAACTGTAGCATTTTGGCAAATGGACCATTCAACACATTACGAGAAAACTCTTCGAATAGTCCTCCTAAGATCACAAGCCCAGAAGAAAAGAGTCCTATACCAGACTGCGTCACGTTACATCACATTAACATAACAGTACACAGAGATGAATGGCCCATGTGTTCTCTGTCAAAGACGACTGATTCTCAAATTAATAATAATTATCTGCTCTAAATTTATAAATTTGCTTCTCATTAGCTCTGATCAGCATGAAACTCTTAATTCGTGTTTTAGTTTTGCGCATCTTTTAGCAAGGCACAAGAACATGTTCTTCCTTCTGGTGCACTAAACCTCTTGCCCTCATTATCAGAGGGTCAAGAAGCTGAACTTCGTACGAAGAACAAATCAGACGCGTGTCTAGTGTTATACAAACACAGCTGCAAGGTCTCTAGGAGGTTTAAATTTATCAAGAAATAGACCTACATTTTGCAGATTCGCCCACTAGTGTAACCTCGAATAAAGGGCAACGGAAGGCACCAGGCGTCTCGAGCTCAAACAGTAAGCGGGACAAACGCTCAAATTTGAAATTTAAAGGCATAAGCATTTAGTGACAGATATGAGTGCCCACAGCGCGGCTACTGAGTATTCAAGTCTTCTGGGATGTTACGCAGTGTTGTTTCTTTTCAATGATGGCAGTGCCTTCATGCTATCCAATTTTCGACGAGATACTGACTGAAAGACGGAGAAATCGGGGTTCCATTATAGGCAGGGTAAGAGATTTTCCAATTTGTTAAGAGGCCCAGACCGATTTCTAGGTCTACCTTGCCTCCTACCAGACGCATGCTAAGGGGTATTCTCTCGAGGATAAAGACAATTGGGTGAACAAGTAACCACCTACGTCTATCAGGGACAAGCTTAGAAGTGAATGGAGCTATGCCTCCACTTCCCCATATGTTATCGTGCCGCTGTGCTGAATTAAACACACAGATAAATGTACCTTTTTACAGGTTATCGTTTGCAATCTAAATGATAACCTTGAACAAGTCTCACTTAACCTACGGAAACCTGTAAAAGGGGACAGTTCATTCCTATACAATACTCTCCCGACTTCTGAAAAAGCATTGCTTTGTGGAAGACTCCCAGGCCGCTTCACCCGTTTATCCTTTAGGTAATAGCAACATGCAGCAATTCGTGAAATGACACTGAAATTTGCGTAATATTTAAAAATTCAGTTCGTACCTCACAGAAAACACTGTAAGTCCACTACAAAGTCAAAACAATTCGCACTGTTTAGGAAAATACGACCAGTTTATTCCGAAAAAATAAGCCTTCTCGATTGGGAAACTGTATTTTTTAATATAATTTTAAATCAATGGTACATATAGTTACCATTGGCACTAAAACATTTACTTTTCTAGATATCAGTTGAATCTGGGAACGCAAAAATATGTAGAAGTTCAGTCGTAAAAACGAAAATAAAAAACTTGGATTCATTTCTAGGTTTCAGACCAAAACCCTCGTGAGTGTAAGCAGGCAGGCCAGACAGGTGAGAAGTGGCAGACCGCGTGGCCAAAATTCCCATAAAAAACAAAACCTCCCCACCCCTTCCTATCTTTCGCATCTAAAATACGGTCGTCAGGAAGTCATGTCATACAAGTAAAAATATGAAATCATTTTAAAACGTATGCAATTGACGGAGAGAATATTACGTTCTTCTAAAACTTGTTAACATTATCACACAATGCAGTCAATAATGTGGAACATGCACTGTGATGTTAGGTTTCCTTGGCATCGGGAGGTGGTCAAGCTTATTAGTGTCTGTGCTGAGGAGCGTATATATATATTCTGTTAAAACCTTAACAGGCATAATTTAACAATAAAACGAAAGAAAAATGGCATTAAATAAAACCGAAAAACTCATGTGAGATCAAGGTATTATTTTTAATTTATTTTCAATAGATATGAAGAATGACAAAATTCTTTAACGGTTTCTTATATCGTAAATTCCAAACACCCTGTACTAGGCTGCAGTCCGATACTAAGATTACAATGATACAAACACGTTATGCTACTTATCAATATCCGTCTCGGTTCTGGTTGAATGGGGTTTCTCGGAACTTACTGATGAAGCATGCCGTTAAGCTGCGACTTCGTTCGTCTGGAACTTTACCTAGCGTTCGTTGGTAGCTGGGCACTAACGTTTCGGGACAGATCTTCCTGCTTCACCCTTGAAGTTGTGGTCGATAGGCCATCCCGAAACGTCGGTAACCAATTAGCAACCAATCAGGCGTTAACATCCCACAACGCCGAAACCCTTAAATACACTGCGGCGAAGGTGGAATTCTCGCATAACAACAGTCCATGTATTTGCTCTTACTTTCAAAGTAATACTGTTGAACCCACTTGCGATGGCAAATTCTACTGAATTTCATTTCACCATATTGGATAGAAACAAATTTGCCCCTGCAGGAAAATTTCAAACTGAACGAAGTTTCAGTCCGCGAAAAGGTGCGGATTTGCGAAACAGTAAATGCTCATTAATTCAGCTGAATCTTCTCATCATTATATTGCTCCATATATGGTAACCTAGGGGATGTCTTTACGGTTTGTATGGGTTAAAAGGAAACAAGCAGTATTTACTGTTTGCAGCCCCACGCTAACTGCATACGGGCCTGCCTCCTGCTTTAATTGTTTCAACACTCCCTACTTTACCCACAGAGTGTATTTATGGGTTTAGAATAATTCTCGGAATAATCAAGGGCTACATTCTTAAACAAAATCAACGGGCCGGACTATATAATACAGACGGAATATATTTTCTGTGAGGTAGGGCCAGAATTTTCATAATCAATTTCGATGAGAATGTAACCGCCGTCTTTTATCCAGTTGTATTTAAACTTATCAGCTTTCGATAAGTTTTCCCCCATATATTCATTTTCTACCTCGCATAGTCAAAACCGCGCTATGCGAGGGGTTTCTGCACTGATAATGAAGGAGACAATAGGCGAGCTACCAAATCAGTAGCAAAAATTCGTAAAAAAAATGCAAAAGTAAAGATGTCCCTGTACAACCCAAAGAGGCGTATTGGGAGAGGGAAGTTACAGCCTCACTCACTCTCAACCTCGCTACCAAACAGAAGTGAGCAGTCAACTTCACAACTCGGCCGCTCTACCCCCCGGGAATGCACCCCGGTACCCACTGCACAGGACGCTAGGTAGACTCCAAAGAAGATCTCTTGCACCTGCCGGGATTCAAACCGCGAAGCAAAGAGCCCATAGAGTAGTTACTATAGCGACTACTGGTCATGACGCAAGCAATGAATACTGATGCTGCAGCGATCCGTGAAAGCTGTAACAAAAGACTGCCACTACCAAGCATCTGGTCCCTTCCTCACACACACTCACACATACATTCTCTCTCACACGCGTGTTAACATAAACCGATAGCAAACTAGATGTGATGACCTATATCAGCACACGTTGTGTATTCAGTAGAGTCCGGTTGAAATGTGATGGCACACGGTGACGCACGGTAGGGGAAGTGAAGGGGAAACACGCGAGTGGAGTGGGTAGCCAGTAGTCTTGCACTCTACCTCAGAACATGGTGTATCCAGCATTACCACCATTACTACCGCTGATGCACACACCTCGGCTGTCAGTAGTCGACAGAACTGACCCCCTCACCCCCTCCCCCCAATTTAAATGGACTCGTCTGTTTCGCTGAAAGACTAAATCTGGTTTCTGTGCGTGTGCCATCACGTTTCAAACGTGCTCTACATCTAACAGATTCAATGGAACTTCCGGCAACCTTGTAAACGAACAACACAACCACATTGCAAAAATCCCTGCGCAGCATAAAGTCTCCGTTATAATTTCAAAAGCATTTATACACATATCACTACAGTGACTGGCATATATATATATATATATATATATATATACTAATTTGTGAAACACCAATATGAACCAACGAGTACAGAACTAGAAGCTGGGCAAGGGCAAAGTGTACAGAAACAAACCAAACACACACACACACACACACACACACACAAACATATATATATATATATATATATATGACCAACATAGGTATAGCAGCATTACAACCTAAAGTCCCCGGCATTTTACATGACAGCCTTCAGTGCGAGTCTCACAAACCTGTCGGCCGTCCTCTCTCAGGCATGTGGTAACAGCAACTACGTAAGCAGACGAATACTGGCACCTCCACCGCTCCAAATACAAACGCACGCTCATCTATGCGCACAGGGCTTTGCGCGCTCTCACGACTTGTGACATAAGCCTAGGCTCGGTAACGCTGCCTTTGCCTGTAGGTTGAGACTTTATGGAACTAATTCTGCCATACACGCATAATGTAAATATGAAGAACATGCGCGCGCGCACACACACACAAACACACACACACACACACACACAAATGCACACCCACACACACATGTATGTACTTGAAACGCAAATTTTGCACAGGCGGATCCCACATGAACCCCCTTTTGATCTCACGTTTCAATTGCTAGATATCACTAAAGACCTTAGAAAATGATTCGGTGGACCGTTTCTCGTACATCCTTTTTATAAATGATGAAATCGTTTCTATCTTATTAACTCGAACTTTTGAAGTGGAAGGCAAGACGTTCCTTCGTACGTCGGGAACCAGAGGCGCAGCACCACAGTGCAGCAGACCGGAATTCTAGCATAAGTTTTACAATAGCAATAATAATTTTCACTTAAGTCTGGCGTAAATATTTCGAAGGGCCGTGAGCCACGTTTTGTGCAACACACATCTCTTATATTAATCTTTGCATAAAATTATTACAAATGCTATTTTCTGCCAGCGACGTGGTTAGTGGTTATGTTCCTCTCAAACTTTGGCACACATCTACCGAACATTCCTAAAGACAGCAATCCTTACATTTACTGCCGTTAGAACATTAAATGTTACATTGGTTACATCAGCTAATTTCATAAAATTTATTTAGTGTCACAATTTGGTAGAAAAATCTTTCAAATAAATGTAAATCCGCAGTGAGACACACGTTTCTAGTTTCATAGGCAGAATTTTTACGGCCATGGAAACCCGGACTTTAAGCTCTGAAAATTCAGCTATAATAGCTTAGTACACCAGACCACATAGAACGAACGGAACATTTTATTGAACGTGGGAGATGCACCCTTTTACTAGTTCCAGGAACCTGGGTTGTTGTAACATTTGAGCTTCTCACGGAGATGATTATACTGACAGCCGGCTGTCTGCTGCATGTGGGGCCTCGCGGTTTTGTAGACATGTATTCTGGTTTCCTTAAAATACTCGTGGCAGAGTGAGATGCCCTGTAAAAATGGGTCCAGAAAAAACAGAGGAATGTTTTTGTCTATCTGAGCAATTGATAGGTTCAGAAGAATTCTATGCTAAAGTTAATTAGCATGGTAATTATTCCATAATTTCAGTAATTAATTCACGCTTAACATTAAACCTTACATGCAGGTTAATGTAAAATCAATGAACATCACAGGTGAAGGAGAACTTGATGCATTTCGTACGGATTGTAGTGAAGAATGGATTGTGATACTGCACGTCAAAGCAAGGCCCGTACCTCAAGGAATTTGAGTCCTATGTTAAGCCTAGATTTAATACTCACTACTAAGTGAAGCCCGACAAGTCAAAGGAGAAATAGTTGTAGACTTCCTCAAAGATAAATTTTCTGTGCAGCGAATTTCTGGAATTCTGCGGTGTTGTTACTTTCCATCACGTCTTCCTTATGGATCGCAAAGTTCTGTATGTCATATTCAGTACAAAAGGACGTCATACTAAGGCAGAGATCACATTAGTTTCTGAAACTAAGCAGTACGTACAAGTTGGCAGCAATAAAATCAATCCGACACAAATATAAGATGCCTCAACAAGTTACGGCATTTGCTCCAGGTCTGTAGGACAAGAAGTCCCGCTACACTCAAGGGTGGTCACACGAATTGAGGAGTCAAAAAATTCTAAATCGTGTTTTCTCTAAAACGCTCTTTGATGGCTGAGGTTCCAATAAGGGCAAGAAGGCTAGTTAAGCGACTATTAGCTAATGAAGGGGACTGTGCTAAAAGAAATGAAGCGAAACCCGCCTATAACGGAAGCATCAGGGGATCAAATTTTCTTTTTGTTGCAGGCAGGTTCCTTTTCGTACAGGTACCTCAAGTTAGGATCCTAGAGATTATAAAAATTTCCGATTAAGACAAGATTCATTTAAGCCAAGGTTCTATTTAAGACAGATTTCACTAAATTAAAAAGAGGAGACTGAGCCAATGTTCCGTTAGAAACCGTTCCCTATGACTTCTCCCCAGTTGCTAAGATTTAAAATGATATTCGAGGGAGCACAGAGCTAGGGAAGGACTGTAGTAGAGATGAAAGTACCTAAACGAGAAATAATCATGCCATACTGTAAATAAAGTTTTAAACGTCATTACAAACAAATGATAACATTCAGATTCCTAGAAAGGGGATGTTTTGATTACTGAAAACCACATAAACAAAGGTGCCGCTACTCTGTAAGTCATACTGCACCAGTACGAGGGACAGTTCCTACAAACAAATAAACAAGCAACAGTACCCTAAAGAACAAGCACAAAAACGTTTGAGAAGAGAAACAAGAACATGGTTTAAGTCTCCTCCCTCGATATGAAGCAACGCATCACTTTTTAAGTCCGTTTAACAAGAGTAAGGTTTCATTAACTGAAATAAAAAAAGTCCCTCCAGCGACCCGTTTCTGAGTACTGTAACAAAAATATATGCCTTCTTATTTCACCCAAACACAATTAAAATAATACGTATTTCATCTTTTTGGACGCCACTACATGATTCAGACCATGGGAAACACTGGTTTTAGGCTTGTTACGTAGAGCAGGCGTAGGGTCCCTAGCAAGGAGGATAGGACACATTAACTCTCATGTGCTATACATATTTTCGAAACCATAAGTATATTTTTTTTATAAGGTACCTAAATGACGTAAACCACTAAAGAAAATGATAATGAGTCTCAAATAAATAATAATTTAATCCGCTTAACGGATGCTGCGAAAAATGTAATTTAGATTTATTAAAAGGTGATGCCTTATGGCGTACAAGTGTCGAAGCAGATGAAGGGTGGTAAAGAATAACATGTTATGAACTTTTCCAGTATTATACAGTGAAAACTGCCCATAACCAAACCGCAAGAGACCAAAATTATTTCCGTTTTAATACAGAAACTATACAGTACGGATCATCAGGACTCCAGATCATCCGGAATGCAAAATATTTCCTCTTAATAGAGTGTTGCATTATTCTCATATTCCGTTTAAAAGAAGTTTCACTGTACAAACTGACACAGTATATTAGTGCAGTTGGTTCACAACTACGAGGGCCTGGGATATATGGGAAAGTTATAAATTACCAAATACGTGATCCATCATAAACGACGGGACAAGATGTACATGGGCTGACAGGGAAAAGGCTGCATTTGATGGCCAAACGAGCGAAATGAAACAAAAAATAAAATAATTCTGAAAAATAAACACGCACAATCCATTGCACAAAACCAATTTCAATTTAACATCTCAAGACGGAATAGTAACATTTCAACTGTACCAGAATTTTAATTATATCTGTTAATAAGAGAAATACTCTTCACTTGGATTTATCGTCTTTTTTTAATACTCCAATAAAAGTAGGCATGTGTCGGGGGGGGGGGGGGGGGGGGGGGGGGGGGAGCTTTCCCTTCCCTCCGCCGCGCACCCCCCCGCCGGGGACGGGGTGGAGGGGGGCAGGGATGCCGACCGTCGGTGAAGAGG
>Ga0123355_10010776_pt1 | contig 14051 bp, 10 predicted proteins | sample TergutEmb28metaG_3_FD_89872 | JGI IMG/M metagenome (GOLD analysis project Ga0123355, IMG submission 89872) | Embiratermes neotenicus P1 segment gut microbial communities from Petit-Saut dam, French Guiana - Emb289 P1 | ecosystem: Host-associated > Arthropoda: Insects > Digestive system > Gut ... | reverse complement strand
AAAGTAGAACGGTACACCACGCCACCCCCAAGACGGGACAGAGCCTGTCACGGCACCAAACTAACAACCTCCCCCGGCGGGTAAGGGCCCCCCCCCCCCCCCCCCCCCCCTCGACCCCCAAGTACCCACTACCCATCGCGGCAGTCGCTCGCCGCGCTCCGTACGGTAGAGTCGTGTTCGCCATGGTGTCTGATGTGTGGAGGTTCTGCACCAAACTCTCAGAGACGCATGTAAGATGCAACCATTGTGGGCGCGTCATGTCCTACCACGGGACAACAAATTTACGAGTGCATATCGGCCGCCATTTTGGGTTGAAACCTCAGCGAAATCGATTTGGGCGAATCTTCAAAGGCTACATCAAACGTAAAAGTTGCAGCTTGTTGTATTGCATGATGTTTCTTTTCTACGTTTTGAGTATTTGAGCTTTTTAATGTGGTCTTTTGTTCTTTAATCTCGATTCTATTTTAGAGTACCCGTCACCGGAATCGATTTGCGACGTCATGCATGCCCCGCCCCGGTGAGAGGGAGATGGCGGTGTTGCCATACTGCTTCCTCGCGCTGACTGTCAGATGCAGCCCTCGGGTGTTATAAGTTTGGTGGTGTTTGTGTGGATGGGTTAGCAAGCGTATTAGTGCTGTAGTTTCCACATTGATTTACGTGCAGTGTGTCAGGTTACAGCGGTTCAGCAGCTGCATGTGTGAATATATCGATGTTGTGTAGACTTAAGTTACTGGCAGCGTCGATAAGCGAACCACGCATTAATGCAGTAGTTCGCGCTGTTGCTATGCGTCAGTGTGCGTTTAAGAGCGTCCGATGGCGTGCTAATCGTATCACTTTTTGTAAATGTCAGCGTTCAAAGGTTACCGGTAGCCAACACGTCCACGTGCGATGTTGCGTTGACCCTCAGAGGCCCTTTACATTGTGGTGTATCAGTGTTTACGGTTTCGACGGTGCCTATAATCATGTAGATTTATTGATGGTGTTGAAAAGTAGTTTTATTATTCTTGAAATACTACCGGTATTGTCAGTAGTGATGTCAGTCACAATAAACAGCATTCTGGCAAGATGTCAGCAATGGAAGTACACGTTGAGAATATACAATGTATTTAACGTGTAAAGTTGATATTGATCTCGGTGTATGGATGACAGTATTGCCGGTAAGCACCATGTAAAGGACCCTGAGCGTAAATGTTCCAAAAAATGAAAAACGCTTACAAGGGAACAAATATGGAAAAAGTCCGTGTGTAGTGCTATACAGTGACGGTCTCCATTAGATACTGTATCGAATATTGACAACTCACGACACCTAACGCATTGTTTTCTTTGCCCCCCCCAAATGCAGGCATGGGTTTTTGAAGCATTAAATTTTGCTGATTGGTAGACCAGAATTCTGCACTCTCGTTATAAGGAGTTTTTGGGAATGAACGTGCTAATATACCTAATACCTTTATTTGTGCCTTCATTTTCCCATCTTATGTAATTGTAGAATATTGTGTCTGTGTTGACAACGTATTTACAGAAACATAAGCACAGGTGTCAGCGTAGAAATACAAAACACAGTTGGGTATGCTACAACGAACAGTTTTTATCAATGAAATCACGTTGCTACAACGAACGCGGAAGAATACTATCGGCCGACGTAGCACGCGCGTGCGCTTGACGTGTCGGGCCTTCCCGCTTTGATTAGAGCGTCAGTCATCATCGTTATCGTTTGTAAGGTTCAGTTCAGTTATCTGCTTATATGCGCCTTCAGCAGTGAAAATATTTTTGTATGATTCTGTTGTATAATTTTAGCCATGAGCCTGCAAAATAGAATGAGAAAACTAATTAACTTAGACATTAAGAAAGAAATAATTTCCAAGCGAGAGAGTGGAAAAAGTGTAGGAGACCTAAGTGCTGAATTTGGTATGGCTAAATCAACGATCAGTACAATATTAAAAAACAAGGAAGAAATAAAAAGTGCGCAGGTCGCGAAGGGCATCTCAAGGTTAAGTAGTTTACGTTGTAATGTCACGGAACAGATGGAAACTCTTCTGTTAGTGTGGATTAATGAAAAACAAATGGCAGGTGATAGTGTCAGTGAAACGATTATTTGTGAAAAGGCCAAACAATTGTTTGAGGAACTTGGTGCTAAGGCTCCTAGTACAAGTACTGGTCCTGTGAAGGAGTTTTTTGGCACCAAGGGGTGGTTTACCGGATTTAGGAAAAGGACTGGATTACACAGTGTTGTGAGGCATGGTGAGGCATTAGATTGTTTATGCTTTTTATTAGGGTAAGTTTGTTCATAGTTTTCACCAAGGAAAGTTTGTTTATGCTTTTCAAATTTGCATGTACACTATATAAACGTTAAATAAATTAATTTTATGTTATGTTTGCACGTATATTTTTTATTTTGTATATTTTTTTCCTGTTTAAATGTTTGTGTTGGATGGTAACTGTGCTCTAGGCTGTGGGCCTGGAACAGATTACCCCTAAATTTCAATTTATGCTAGAAGGAATAGATGCTATAACGAACGAGGTTCTAGAACCAATTATGTCCGTTCTAGCATACCCCACTATATAAATGAACACAGGCTTCTAAGTTTTCGTATGTATATGTCAGACACTGATGTCACAGCCAACTTTTATTGGAGATACAGAAAAAAATGTGGGGTGTGTTAAGGTGAGGCTTTAAATCGTCATTACTGAAAAACTCAGTCTGCATTGGCAACTGTTATTTCACTTACTTGTTGCTGTCACTATGCTGGCAGTCCACATGGGTTATAGTTCCCATTACACCAGATGCAAAAATAGCAAAACATTATATATGCTTGAAAATTGGCTGTATATGGTGAGGAAACAAGGAGTGAGTAAATTCAACACCTATTTATGCATATACATTACCTAGAGTGTATTCACTTCATTGAAACTGCTAATTGGGCAGAGGAGTCTGAGGTTGCCCACATTCCTAATGGAGTACCTATGATGTTATTTGTAGTCCATCTTAACAGAGAATGTAAACAAGTATCTTTTATATTAAAGGCTACTGATGACCGTGTGGGCCCGGTAGCTCAGTCGGTATAGCGACTGACTACGGGCTGAACGGTCCGGGATCGAATCCCGGTGGGGACGAGATTTTCCGCCCATCAAGACCGGCCCTGGGGCCCACCCAACCTCCTGTACAATGGGTACCGGGTCTTTCCCGGGAGGTAAAGTGCGGCCGAGGCGTGCTGCTGACCACTCACCCCCTTCTAGTGCCGCGGTTAAGGAAGAGTAGAGCTATACCTCTACCCACTCTCTAGGCCACACCGGGCCTGTAACGGGATCACTTTACTTTTTACTAATGACAGTACCAAGGGATAGATAGTGTTTGTGTTACCTGCTGATTATGTGGTGAAAAAATGTTCATATTTGTGTGTTGAAACAGTACTATGAAACCAGTCAAGTTTTGTGTGAAAAAATTGTGAATATTTTGTATGAAAAGCTTCAGATGTTGTAGCAGGTATTTGATGTTTCTTTTAGTTGGAAGATGAGTCGTATTAAATTTGTTCTTTAATCTTAAGTGTGTTGCATTCCATTGTTTTCTAATTTGAAATGAATGTAAATTTTTTTCCTCAACATAGTTCTGTCAATTAAGTCAGAAATTATCTTTTTTTCATATTAGAAAGCACAGAAGAATGCACACCCTAACATTAAGATTATACCTGCCAGTTATGCTAATAGCATCAACCAGTATAAAAATACAAGAGGAAGCAGCTTCAGTCAGCTGAACCAAGAAAAAGTTACCTGGGCTTCGTATTAAATTTTATTTATTATACGTTTTATTCTGTGCTTCTCAGATTGTACAGTAAGCATCTACTTTGAATGCTTTAATATCTACACACTTTTTTCTACCTTGTTTGGATATGCAGCACTCTGATTATTTTATGACATACAAACTGAATGGAAAGTTTACAGTTTTGAAGCATATAGCTTTTGATAACTTTGACATATTTATCTTGTATTATAAGATTTCATCTTATCACAACACATGTTGCTCAAATAATGGTCGTCTAGGTTTTTACACCCTCCTGGGTTCCTTTTAAAATTTCTTGTAGCCAGCAAATAGTTGGTTAAAATAGTATTGAAGGACTGTCTTATCTGTAATGCATTCCTCATCTTAGACTGCATATTTTGGCCACTACTATTTGCAGTCATGTGGACTGGCTACGTGGATGTGAAAGGGATGGTTCAATGTATCACACAACTGTGCCATGTTCTCATGGTTGTAAATACTCAAGTATCCATCTTTTATTCAAGTACCCAGTTCTAGGACATCCTTTTTAAGGCAAAAGTTGGCAGCATTATGATCGCATTGTCTAAATTATTTTCCTTGAAAGATGAATGTGGTCAAAATGTTGAAATTATCAAGGCAGCAGTAATTCAATATATAAGCAGCACAGTTTAGTGAGAAGGCCCAGAAAGTGGTGTTATTGCTAGTACTACATTGTTAAATATATATGAATACTCTAATAGTAAGTCAGTATGGTGACTGATTGGGAGCTGGACACCAAGGATCTGATTCATGCCCATTGGTAGGATTTCTCTTTAGGTGTCCAGACAATACATTTTTTAGTGTGGTAGTTAACCCTCCTTTCATATACATGAGGTTACTACATCAAAAAACAGCTGCCTTGGCCACTGAAGGTGTGGTGTCCTGCAGTTCTTACCAAAAGCTGCAATAGTGAATGAGCCACAGATTTGAAGTGTCCTTTCTTGTTAGCTAGTTTTGTTGATTATATGTTGGTTTTATGTATCTGGGTGGCCATGTTGTGCCTGCTTCCTTCTGAGGCATGTATCAACTTGGCCACTATAACTCATGTTTTGGTATCTTTGACTTCTACTGCCCCTGCAGTTACTTTTTTATTTGTACTGTACTGAATGTAATAGCAAGTGTTGTCTCATTGCATGGAGTCATAAACTGTATGAGGCATGGTAAAGTTACACATTTGCATATGGAAAGGGATAATATAAAAAAGTGTGCTGGTGAGGCTTTTTTTTAACAGCTCAACTCAGAGAAGTTATGGGGTTAATGTGTGTTAGCAAGGCTGGAAATGTGGGGTGCTGTTTGACAAGTCATATTGACGGCACTTTTTTTTTGTGGAATTCATTGGAGTTTGTGTGTGTTAGCAAGAATCAGAAATACATCACTTGAGGCCCATAGTAAAACAAAATGTAAATCTATAAGAATGTTTACCAGCTGTGACACAGTAGATTAAATTTACTTATTGCTTCTATAGTTTTTGTAGGCAGATTACATCATTGCATAGATTTGTGTGATTAGTTGTGTGGGGCACAGATCCCGTCCAAAAGTTCAGCCATTCACAACAGAACTGAAACACAGTCTTCCAAAAATCATTGAGGAAATTCACTTAGCAGGCATGTCACGTGAAGGGTTAAGATGGAACTGTGTTTCTTGAATTGCACATATTTTAGAATTTTTGTGTTGTTAGTATTTCTGTTCGATGTGTGAGTGGAATTGTGTTTTATATGTTGCAGTTCCACAACAGGCACCACCTGGAACAAAGCCAGCTGTGGCCCCATCACCACCTGTCAAAAAGTCTCTGCCTCTAGTTTCACAGCCATCTCCTAAGCCAGTCATCGCTAAGCCAGCTCCTCCACGGCCAGTGTCTCCACCACAGCCACCACCACCTCCACCCGAAGTTTGTCTTCGTTGGAACAGCTACCATTCAAACATGCAGGCTACATTCCCAAGTCTGCTGAACAATGAACAGTTTGTGGATGTTACATTGGCATGTGAGGGGCGCAGTATTAAATGTCATAAAGTAAGTGCATTTCACTGAGCATTAATCGCACCCATGGGACCAAACTAGGCATGTTCATGGATCCTTCCCTAGGGAACAAATCCACCTACTTTATGTGACTGCCACCCTTGGGCCAAGTCTTACCACAGTGCATCTATCTAAAACTGGAGCACAAATCTGGCTGTGGTACACATACCCTGCACAGGGAATCAAATCTAGCCACTGGAAGTGAAACCTGCCTTGGGAACTAGGTCCTGCCATCCTACATGAATCCTGCCATATGGACCAAATCTAGCCACTTCACTTGAATGCTGTCCAGGGGACGAAATGTAGTTGCAGTGCAATGAATCCTGCTGATGACCAGATCTTATATTCTGGTTTATGAATTGTTATTTGTTTGTGTTACATTCAATTTATATGCATAATTGAATTAACCCAAAACTTGAGTATTGTACAGCTACTGAAGGAACTATTTTTGTGTTCATTCACACTCGCTTTGAAACCTTAACTGCCACAATGGGCAGGTAGTGAAATCAAGGAAATTACAGCAAATGAAGAAAGGCCATATGGGCAGTGCATACAACAGTATGAAAGGTCTTGCCATTTAACAGTGTGTGATTGGCGATCAAGAGTAAGTACTCAAGAAGTGGATTTCAGGGCATGTTACAGTATACTTAAAAAGTGTTGAGGAAGCAAGTTTTTATAACCCCTTACATACTGTGTAAAATACCCAGGGCTTGTGCGTTGGTATCCCATGTGATATTGCTAGATATGGATATTATGTGCATCTTTAATTTTGAAGCTGACAAATTCCTGTAATCCATAATCTTTTTCCAGGTTCAATGTGTGGTTCCAGTTCTCTAGCATAAACTTCACTTTCTCCCCCATTTGTTTACAGTGCCCACTTGAAATCAGTGGAGCCCATTTGTGGTAATTTTCACGTGTCTTACTGCAGAGCCAGTGAATGATCTCAGAAACACTGTATTTCCCGTAGCTTATGTAGCATGTATGATGACTATTGAAAACCAAAATCTTATAGGTCATTTCATATTACCTCAAGGCATTTTAGGGGCCAAGTTTTGGTGGCCACGCAGGTTATGATAAAATTCAGCAACCCTGTTTTGGCCCCTGATGCTGCTGAGGAAGGGGACACATGAAATTTACCTTCCTGTGACTATTAATTGTAGAGATTTCTTCCTCCTCTTGTGTTACAGTCCTTGGTGGACCTTCACTTCTTCAATTTTATAAGCTTTTCAACAGAACTTTTTTTTTATGGGGTGGGGTTGGCAGCCCCATGCCCAACCCCTAACTTGGAGGTCCAGGGTATCCCTTCTTGTCTGGGTCATAACCAATTACCTGTCTGGCATGGGAGACCTTACCAGTAGCAGCACTACTGCCAGTGCATCTGTCAGGATCATTTGACCACCCTAGCCCCAACACTGTGTCAAAGTAAGGGATACCTTGGGGGGGGGGATGTAGCAGTTCGAAATTCAAAGTTTTCCTTAAATGTAACCTCATTCTGCTTCATTAAAATGCTTGTCACTGATCCTAATTAAGGTACGGAGCTCTTTTTTTGTACCAGTTGAAAGTTCTCGAGTAGGACTTTAATTTTGTATGCCAATTGATAAAATTTCATGTGACATCTTCGTAACTTTTTGTATGTGGTACTTGCTGGTAGAAGGGGTACTGGATATCACTATGTGGCTCATTGAATGCAATACTATGATTGAGCTTAAAAATATAACAACTACATCCAACAATACCAGCACACCTGTTACTTGAGACATACCCAGCTAGATGTTCTTGTTGGATGTAGGTATATTTTTGAGTTTGTACACACCCGCTACCTACGTACATTTTGTGCCCATGTCTAGCTCAGCATAGTATGTGAGATGTATGTTTCTGTAATGTTGGCCTGATGATGGTCTTTTTGGACAAGAACATTTGGTCATTCCTGAATTAAAAATGTGGTTGTGTTTGACAGAACTATAATGATCTGTTTTAAAATATAACTGTTTGCCTATTGATCTGAGCAGTAACACACCTCAGTAAACACCCACTGTCCTCATCTGTTAATGATGAACTATATGCAGATTCTCATGAGGTCAGCTCTCCATGGTGTACACCTGACTTACGAACTTGGGCTGCTTCTTACATATCTCACAACGTCCCCTCACACTTAAAGTATTTACTTGAATAGATCTCTGTTGTGAGTTTTATTACAGATGGCAAGGACTCGAGATGTGTTTACAGCACTTGGTCATCATGCTAATGTATAAAGTGAATTAGAACCACCCATAACTGAGGGCAAGTAATTGTTTTGCCTCTTAAACAAATGTACAAACAATGTTTGGCTGCAAGCTCAATTGTAATATTAACTCCAAACAGGCAGGTTTTGGTTTGTGCCACTTTTGAATTCAGTGCATATTATGTTTGTAATTTCAAAGCTGGCATTTCAACTCGAGTGGTGCATATTTAGAGCAAAAGCAAACCCTGAAGTTTAAGAACCATTTCCTAAGGTACACTTCGTTAGAGAAGGTGGTGTAAAGACATCTGTATCAGATGCAACAAGGTAATTATATTAACAACCATGCTGCAAAACTGTGGGAAAAAGACAGAAAAGAAGTAGGAGAAGGCTTAAAATCTGGAATATCAGAAGTTCTCAAATAATAAAAGTGAATGACCGTACTCAAAGTCTTAAAAAAATGTTCCTAATAATAGAGCAGAATACATGAAATGCTTTTGCAAGACAGGAGGTTAGAACAAGTAAAGGGATTTGTGGACAATATATTAGTCATTTACAGCATGAGTGGTGTGGAAGACCGGTAAAGGCATTTAATATGCTAAAGGATATAAATACAGAAGTGAAGGACTGACTTTGGTGTAACCCCAAAAAAAAAGAGGCACGGCTAGGTTGCTGTAAGCAACTGTGGACTGGCCTACAGGGAAATGAATTAATGCCAAGCGTTAACACGTGTCATACCCAAGGAAAAAGTGCCAGAAGCACTGAGGAGCTTGATAATGGTTCGAATTGAGGTCTGAATATAGAACTTTGTAAATGTGCCTGCAGAAGTTACTGCTACCCTTCGGAGGTCTGATCAGTACCTGCCGTCCGGTCACCTCCCAGAAGAACAGAACATTGCATATAATCCTTTGACACCAGCTTCACTGCCTGGTGTACTTTGCAAAAGACCCACAATTTAAATGGCCGTCATTACCTTGCATGTTCTTGGCAGTGACTTTTTTTGATCAGTCTTCTCAGCATCACACTGTACATTGACTGTTGTCAAATTAATTAATTCATTCTGGACAAAAAGTGTATGCTCTGGTAATGAGAGAAAGAAAGGTTTCACATGCTGACTCAGTAACTGTGCTTTCTTTCTTTCATTCTTTGCACCTTTGCTAACATGTGATCATTATTCAGAACATTTTTGATGAGAAGGGTTTCATAATGTGAATCTTTGTAAAGTGATGGATGACTATATCTTATTAAGGAAAGGGGGACTTTGTATATCTCATGAATGTTTGGCTGGAGATCAAGGAAATTTGTTTATAATTTGTGTATCATCCATTTGTCAGGTGATACTCATGTTATGCCTGCTGGCTGATCAATATGAATGTGTTTTTATATGCAGTTAACACCCTGTTAGATATTGAACATGTGTGAATGCACAGGTGTGTATGTTGGTTTATGTTTTAGACTGTATGGTTGCCTGTTTAAAACAAGGCAATCACTGTTTAGCCTTCATGTATTCTGCCATCAATGTCAGATTTTGAATGAGGTAGTGTAGGGCAGTGATCAACATGTAGCAGTTGAATGTTTCATTTAACAGTGCTGTATCATTTACTTACAGGTAATGCTATCAGCATGCAGCTCATACTTTGAGGAGTTGCTAAGCCAGAATCCTTGTCAACATCCCATAGTTCTCATGAAGGACCTTAAGTTCTGGGAAGTGCAGGCCCTTGTGGACTTCATGTACAGGGGGGAAGTGAATGTGGGCCAAGACAAACTTCCCTCTCTACTGGCAGCAGCTGAGGCATTGCAGATTAAAGGTGAGGCTGACATATCACTTGGTACAGAGTTTTTCATTATGATAGTCTTGAATTGATGATGTGAGTTGTGCCTAGGAAGACTTAAAGATGCATGATCTCAGGCTTCCACTGCGATGTAAAAGAGATGTGTGCTGTTGGGCTTTTACACAGCATAGAATGGTCCTGACATTTCAGGACAACCTGTCAGTTCCATCTTCTAGGGCCAGGCAGTCCATTCGTCTTGGACTGCTTGACCCTTGAAGATGGGACTGATTGGTTGTACCACAACATTGGTATGGAATTACCATTCTGCTCTGTATAAAATCCCAAAAGAGCACAAATCTCAGACTTAAAACTATATTCAGAAATTGAAGCCTGAGATCCCTAACAGTAGACACCGCTGTAGTGAGCACAGTCCAGACACTGTTTGGCTCACATCAGAATGGCCAGGTTCTGTTATACCCCTTCCAAAAACTATACTCTGTTGGTAGTGCAAGTACATGGTTTGCCTGTCAAAATGAAATCACTTCTGTTAAGTTTACATCTTGTGTGTTCTAGTAAAATAGCCTTTTCTTAAAAATTAAAGTACATCAGTCTCTCCTGCAGTGAGATACTATAGCATATTTCATATATTGATTTTCTATACCACAAACCACAGCGATATAAAGAAAACAGTAGTTGAATTTATTAAAATTACTTACTCCTTTTCCTAATCCTCTTAATGGTGACTACATTCACACCCGTGATATGGGCCACTCTTTCAGTGGCTTTGTACATGCAGACATTTATTCTCCACTTCTTCATTGTAAAGCTTGATTATCCTTCTAATGTCTCTCTGTCTGCTATGCATTACTTTGTTAGAAATTTTTGACATGCCCTTTTGCCCAGTGTTTAAGCTGTCTAATCCTGCAAGTTATGAGACAGTGTTTTTGAAAGAAAGAGAAAATTTCTGGAGTTGTGTATGCTGTACAAACCCCCCCCCCAACTAACTTGCCTCTACACCACACACTAAAAGTGTTTAAGTTGTCCGATGAGGACTATACCTCCAAGCTAGCCTAAGCAGAGACATTGCTGCTAAAAGACCAGGTTCACAGACAGTAGTACAGTGATAATATGGCTGATATCACTACTGCATGCAAAAACCGCTGTGCTTAAAGCCACCATGTTTACCATTTCATGTAAACAGCCACAGTTCTGTTAGCTTAGTGAGAGGTGGAAGTAATGCTCTGTATATAGTGTTTTCCATGACTTGTATAGCATTGTCTGCCAAATGCAGTACAAGCAAGCCACCTCTCATATCTCAGATCAGCATATGGCACTTCATTTCCATGTTAGTACTGTAAGCATTCATCAACATGGAGCTAAATAGCATGACAGCTGTGTCTTACCAATGTTTTGTATTCAGTATTGTGAATAATTTTGTAATTCACATTTTGTTCTTGTTCTTGTTAGTGAACACTGAATGGTGTTCGCTAACCTGTGGTTTACTCTGTCACCCAATAATCTGAATCAGTCATCTGTGATGTGTCAGGATCTGTTCATGAATGTATAGCTGACTGCAGCTTCCAGTTCCCTGCTTTGTCTTGTGTAAGTGGCACTAAAGTCACCTTCTGATTACAGGATTGGCTGGACCAGCATCTACATCTTCATCACATGACGAAGACTCTCTTCCCCCTACACTTCCACTCGCAACAGATGACTACATGGATGAATCCACTCCCTCATCTTCCAGTGCCAGAAGGGCCAGAAAGAGGAGAACTATAGCATCTCTGCCAACTCCACGACAGGTACAGAATGGAGTAGGTGGTAATAACTTGTACCCATCACAAGTTTTGGAATGTGTTGTTTAATAAGTATACAAGACAGTGAAACATAGGTAGCAGTACTACAGTTAGAAATTTCAGATGCATCTCCTCCTCAGAATGGTGTAGTTTATGTTGCTAAATATATTTAGTAATGTGTTAACAGTTCTGCCTGGCCATTGTGTTCTCAACCATTTTTTGTAACTGTTGTTTTCGAATGGTATACCGTACTTTGTCCACTCATTCTTGTAACAACAAGAATTTTCGTGCCCAGTATTTTCACGCACATTGCTTCAACTTGTACGTGGGATTCTCAGGATATATCAGCAACAATTTTCCATTTTGTGGCTTCATGGGAGAACGTATGAAAATCTCTATAAAATGGCAGTGTAACTGATGCAATATGACGCAGTACATTACACTGCATGTATTCTTAAACAGTTTTTAGAATTATAGGCCAGGCAGCTTCTGAGAAATTATTCATTTTCGGAGGTGGTATTGTAGGTTAGCTGCATGTTAGTCCATAAGTAATTTACTAGTTCATACAATTAAAGTGACATCATCAAGCTCTTAATAATTCTGTTTAGCATCTTATGATCTGAGATGTTTTATGGGTTGGAGGAACTTTTGTCTCATTTCTATCCAACTCAAAGTGTGAAACTTTTTTTTTCTTCCCTGTGAGCTAAGAAAGCCATAAGTGTGCTCAGGAAGGCTGTGTGGCATGTATCATGCATCACTTGATACTGAAACTTCAAATCAAATCTGAGGTAGGCCCTGCAGGCTCATTGTCATATATTATGTGAAGTGTCCAAAATGATAGCAACTGTGAAGGTTGTAACATGGTGTAGCTGATAGAAATTACCTACATTTCGGTACAACTGATTTCGTAGGTTGTCCTCAACTGAATATGAAGGTAACGTTTTCTCCATGACTGCAGCCAGACTTCACCATTCTGCCTCAACACAATAGTGTCAGGAAACAATGCATGCTTGCCCCAAGGTTTTAGCTTTGGACAACATGGCACACATTCTGGTGGATATTTGCATGTATCAACTCAACCTAAAAATCACAGTAGGCACAGAAACATGTCCTAAGTTGCTTTAGCGGCATAATGTAAATCCTTTGATACACGCTGGAAAAGAGACAGCAAGTTGGATCAGCCCATGCAGTGAACTGCACTGAGTGAGTGTTCCAGCAACATTGTCCAGACTCACAAATCTCTTTTACATTAAGTTGTTAAATTGCGGCAGAATGCTGAAGTGTGGATACAGCCCAAGACTTAGATCAATCTAACTGTACAAAAACAAAGTTGCTGCACCACACAGCATCACATTCTAGAAGATTCAGTCTTCACAAGTATATGTGGTTTTCAGAAATTTCTCCATTTCATATTGATCAAGGGTTGTTACTTGCTGTGTCAAGCACTTTGTCCAAGGCCTTGGAGTAGAATGAACAAATATTGCTAAGTTACTTTTCATGGGGTTTGGGGGTTCTTAGAAGGGTATTTTTTTTTTTTAGTGTGCTTTAAGGTCATGGCTTTTGGTGGCATGGGGAAGTTTGTTCTATTGGTCACAGGTGAGAGAGGATGCTCAGATGCATAGTTTTTGTCCAATAGTAGTATCTTATAGTCAGTTGTTACATTTAACTGCATTTCTGTTCAGTGCAAATGATAAGCGCTTTTGGATCAAAAGTGAGATAATTGAAAAATACAAGAAAATTGATGGTAAGATCGAAGCTTCAGTTAATTGAACAATTTGAGAAGAGGGGTCAGTGACTAAATTAGCCAAGCTTTATTGAATGGGGATACAAGCCACATTTGACGTAACAAACAAGAAAATAAAGTTAACCTTTATCTGACCAGGTTAATATTTAAATTTTGATGAAATGGTTCATAAAAAATATTTAAAACCATGAAGTAAATGGCATTGTATAGGAAATAAAAAACACATTATGCAGCATGTCTTTACCCTTCCTTCTGCATTGTGTTCCTGTCCATCCACTATATATTATTCATCGGTGTTGTTTTGCAGAATTTCATGCAACTCATCACCGAAAGTAGGTGTGACTTAATCTGACTTTTTAGTCCAAAATATGGTCTATTAGCGGCTATAAGGCAGTTTGTAATTTCTTCTGAGACGTCTCCAGGCACCAATGAACCAAGATATATAAAACTATCAACTTCTGCACAAGAGTAATATGGAGGTATTACAGGGTACTTGAAACTTAATTAAATTGAGAAGGCATAACTGAAACAACCACCAAAAGAAAGGAATATGAAATGCGTGGTGGGGTACAAAAGTTGTCCACTCAGTCATGGAAGGGTTAAAAGTACGGTAAATTTTCTTGTTGCGTAAGTATATGATTTTTTTTTTTTTTTTTTTTTTTTTTTTTTTTTTTTTTTTTTTTTTTTTTTTTTTTTTTTTTTTTTATTTTT
>Ga0123355_10010774_pt1 | contig 14052 bp, 2 predicted proteins | sample TergutEmb28metaG_3_FD_89872 | JGI IMG/M metagenome (GOLD analysis project Ga0123355, IMG submission 89872) | Embiratermes neotenicus P1 segment gut microbial communities from Petit-Saut dam, French Guiana - Emb289 P1 | ecosystem: Host-associated > Arthropoda: Insects > Digestive system > Gut ... | reverse complement strand
TATTTTATAAAATATAAAAAATTCTTTTTTTTTTTTAATATAAGAAATTTAACTTAAGAGAGCTGTTTTTTTTTTTTTTTTTGACTGAACTGGATCTCCCTAAAGGTGTGGTGATTCAGAAAAAAGCAGGGTCATTAAATGGTGTGTGTTCCACAGAGAAGCATTAGATTCATCATAAACCATCAACTTAACAATCATACACGAAAATATCTCAACTTTGTACATAGCATCTCATTATAATATAGATCATAATCAGTACAAACAAAGCTAAGCTGTACCAAAATGACTTTATACCTTGATTTCTGACTCTTTGTAAAAATATGAAAAAAAAAGAAAACATTATTTTACTATCTTCTTCATACTTATCATTGTATTTATCGTGATGTATTTATGTAACTGAATAAACAACTTCAAGTTCTGAAACAAACATGCAGCCCCACTCTTAAGATATCAGTCCTTGTTTCTAATTACCACTGTGGTGCAATATTACAGAAGATAACATAAACATTTTTCACCTCAGAATTCAAACTCAGAAACAATATCCATCTATATCATAAAGGTAAAAGTTAAGTCTTCTGTACAGACTATCATGAAGTTATTATAGGGAGGCATAAACATTCATTGCACTGACTGTCACCCTCAGCACGAGATGCAAATGAGTGCTCAATTGCGTGCTCCACATAAGAGTGTATCATATTATGCAGTTATAAGCAAATGGAGAAACAAAGACAACAGGAAAAATTATTTCCTTCTCCCTTTCTTTGTTCTATTCTTATCTTCACATCCACTCCTACTGTGTTCCCATTCTTTGTAGATCCCATCAAAATTACTCTCCCTCTTCCTCCCACTTTCTCCATCATCTAAAAACAGTTCCCTCATGGCTATTCTTTCATTCCTTCATTCCTTATGCACTTTTAACTTTCTCCTTCTTTTCTCCTGTATTCTTTTCCCATTCCTTTTATTTGTCTGTCCTACTGTAATTTGTCTCCCAGTACCCTAGCAACAGTAGAAAAATGATTAAATATTCAAACATATCCTACTAGTGGCAAACTAGGTTTTCTCCAAGAATGAGGGGTATGTGCTCTTAGTCATATGCGTAGACAGTTCTTGTACACCACACAACACAGTTTGTCTGGATTGCCTTCCTTTCACTTTTTGTGCCAACAAATAGTTACAATAGGTACCCTTTATGATGAAGGGACTGTATCTATCTCACCAGCATGTCTGATTTTATGTAATGATATCATATTTTTGTAACTGGGGTTTAAAAACCCCCTGAAACTAAATCCCATATACACTAATCATATCAGTCATCATTTACCTCGATGTTCAAGCACAGTTTATAATTGAAAGGTCTCACTACAACGGTTCAGCAACCAAATACATGCCAAGATGGTTAAATCTTCCAGCAAGAGCTTAATTTGTTCCGTGTCAAGCACACATTTTATTTTAATGGTAGAATACATGGTTTTTTTTAAAATTACCACAATAAAATGTGACAGAGAGTGTGAACTACTAGATTGTACAACGTAACACAAGTGTTGTGACATGCAACAACACTCAGACGAACACATAAGCAGCAATAAAACTCACCCTGAATCTTACATCCATATCTTGGCAGTGCTGTTCTAAACTTGAAAAGCAGTCTACAATCTTCTGCTGTCCTTGTAACATCTGCAAGAAAAAATAATTCTGCAAATATGCAGCTCCACAACTGTAGAAAACTTTAAAAAGAGAATTAATGTTATCATGAAGCAGTGAAAGAAACAGAACATTAAATGCACACAAACTGCCTTACAAAATTAACTTTATAAGATCATAATCTACATCTTCTGTGCAAGGAATGAAAGTAACTCAAAACTTTTATGGGCAGAGAAAAAATTCATACACTGAGGCACACCACAGTACTTCACAGCACTTGCAAAACTCTTAATAAGGAGTACAAACCTTCATACCAATCGATTCAGCTGTCTTATTGGCTCCAGGCTCTGCAGACTCACAACTGCTCAGCAATCTGAAACTTTGTCCTCTGTGCTGGAAACAGCGCTCTTGGTCTTCCAACTCCATATTCAGTACTGAACATGCACAGCTATAAGTCTGCATTCCCACATTATGAACTTCTGGCTGTGAATTTGTTTGCGTGGCACTGTCTTTGGACTCACAACTTTGTGTTCTTATGATATTACCTTCTTTCTGTTCAGACGTTGTCTGTGTTGTCATATGCATCAATGACTCCACATATGGGGCTGTCTGAGTTGATACATCCTGCAGATTAGTATGTTCACCGACTTGCCCCCTGCTTGAATAATGTTCCAGCAACTGCTCACAGGCATTCAAATTATTGTTTGTCTCCTGGTTGCAAACAAGGTGTATAGCTAGTAAAGTGCTAATTAATTTAACACAGCAAGAAAGATGTCTGTATGTCACTGTTATTGCTTCCAATCTGTGGCAAAACTTACGTACTGTCTCTATATGAGGATAACATCTGATGGAAAGGTACAAGAGAATCATACACAACTGGAAAGGATATTATGCCAAGTTACTGTTAAGTGGGTTGTGAAGATAAAGACAGTGATTTAAATGTTTTAAAATGCTGACTGCCACCATGAATTTTATATTTCTTGTCCAAGGTAAAATTATGATATATATGTCAATTTTATAACAGTGTAAATGATCAAAGATGATGGCATGCTGCAATACCCTCAAGCCATGGTGGACACCTCCCTTACAGCTTGCAAGTGACCAATGTACACATGGCACTGGCATAAAACATTATTATGCATAACTGAGTGGATACTGGTGTCTGACAGTGTGACATAAAACATCTGTAGCAGATAGTGGTGACCACAGTGGCTCTGAGTTGAGAGCTGTAGCAGACATTAAAAACCAAAATGGTGGAGATGAATGAACTGCAGTGGACACTGGTGGCCACAAGGGCAGTGAACATTTCAAACAGTACCACAGCTATAATGCAATAAAGAATGTGTTTGCTACATATAGCACAAGTCTGCAAGCAATAAGAAAATGTTTCCAGGACATTCTACAAATATGGTCAATAAAAGCCTAATATTAACTGCAATGAATTGGACTAAAACACACGAGTCCCACCTCATTACAAATTGGAATTGTAGTGGGAACTGTGTGGCCTGCTGTCATGCAAAATATTCAGAAGAATAATGAATGTTGTCAGATAAATGCTGTCAGATAAAACAATGTTCTTAAACATACCATATCACAAGAAATCATTACACTCCAAAAAATATATTTTGCTGTCAAAGTGCAATCTCCACTGTCAAATTACACTGACAGGTTTAGTGGTGAGACAAGCATCAGCATTGTCATTAATTCCAAATTCTTTATAACATTTACTTCTATTATATAACATATTTACTATTCCACATGTCTAAATAACTCTATATAAATTGTGCCCAATTTTTAAGAAGTTTCTCCTAATCTTATCTATTTACCTGCCGTTTTTTAAATCAGTGTATTCCATCAATAACATTCCGGGAAGATGTAACGAATGATAAAAATTTTGCACCAACCTGCAGAACTTTCCATATATGACTTATTTTTCTTTCAACAGTCATCTCATTTAAGATCAACTGGTCAGTAAAACTGTACAACCCAGCTGTCAAGGCTGACATGACACTTCTTGTGTAACGTAATCACTGGACATTCTTTCACTGCAAATTCTTAGTCATCAACCTTTATCTGAAATAATGTTACGAATAAATATAATCTGTTCAACACACACAACGAATATAAATATAAAATAGCAATTAACATGTAATTAAAATCAAGTATGTATAGTACGGTATGAATTTATCACCACAAACCAGTGAGCTTAATTTCTGTTAAGGTGAAGCAGAAAAAACAATACTCCGGTAACCCATGCTTACTTCTGATTTAAAAAAAAAAAAGTGAGGTTAGTCGGGAAGCAAAACAAATTTCAGACGTTTGTGAAGACTGTCCTTCCGTACCAGTACCGCGTATCGCAAAAAAGAAATGAGCTAACCCTCAAAAAATGCGGTAAGAATTTCACTTATGACGATGATTTGAAATGCAGCACAAATTTCAGTTTCGTTTTCTTTTTCGTGTACGGCGTTGATCTTTCAGAATGGCACAACGGAATGCATCAGTTAATTACAATAACGGTTGCTGCATTTCAGACCAAGTACCTGTCAACGTATTCTAAAGGCAGTCGCGCATAAAACAGTTTCAACTACATTACCTGTGTGGATTAATACGTAACAATTAAAATCATGTCACTTACTTACCGAAATTACTACCAACTACCACGACCCGACTGGCCGCCCATACACCAGCAGAAAGGACTTCACGCGGGCACATTTCAGTGCTACGAGTCATGCAGGTTGCATAACACTTATTGACAACCGATCGAATACAAATACGTTTACAAAATTTATAAGAATTGAACATGTAATACACGTCTTAACAGCATATTACGTTAAATGTTACTCATATGTCCTTACATCAAAGCAGTCTCGTACTTACACCCTCCACGCCTTCAAAATTATTACTGACGACCTACCACGGATATGCGTAGAAACAAAATTTACAATTAAGACCTGTAAGAATAAATTTTTTACCATAAATAACACACATTGATCCTAATAGCCTTGCTGGTGCATAATGTCAATGTTGGCAAACCTAGGCTGCACCATCTGGAGGCAAATGGCGTGCAACGCTAGCTCGAAGGTGTATTAAGAAAATAAAGACTGAATGTAAAGTCGCTTACGATCAGTTTCAATCACGAATACCCAGTTCATTAAATGTGTCCATCAAGAATTATTTAACAAAATATCTTGGCTTTGTAATTTGCCTAAAGGAGCTTTCGTGCTCGTTGGTCCCATGGTGTAATGGTTAGCACTCTGGACTTTGAATCCAGCGATCCGAGTTCAAATCTCGGTGGGACCTTACGCCCTTTTTTTTTTAATTTAATTTTTTTTTATTTAGCTTTTACTACGCAATTCGTGATTGCCAGACAAAATTTGTAGAGACAAAAATAACATTCCAGACAGAAAATGAACGTGTTTAACGTTCACTGCAATCAGGCATAAAAGAATTCTGGTTCAAAAAGCAAAAAGTATGTATGGGCAGAAGAATTCAGTTCAACGCAATATTTTACCCAGTGTCGCAATCCGTTAGCGCACGGTATTTATGACAGTCCGAGAAATGCAGGGGTTGTGAGTTCGAGCCTCAAGTGGGGAAATTATATAATCAATTCAGTACTAAGCGTCATGTAACTCGCAATTCATTACAAACCAACCAATTAATCAACGTCTCTTACAGAAACTATCTCATACAGAGTATGTGAAGAGTCCGATTTAATTTGCGAATAAATTAACCACACAAAGCAAGAAAAAGGCAACGCCCGTATACTTTCGTGCCACGGACACTTAAAGCTACAACCTGCAAAATGTGACTACAAAACCGGTTTCCTAGATTTGTGTTCTAATCAGTTCAACCCCTTTTTTAGCGTCCATTCTGGTGATTCACCGCCATACCGCCAATTGAAATTCTAGTTCGCTGCGTTTACTTTACTTTCGCAACGTTATGTTGGTCATAATGTCAGGAAAAAACAAAACAAGGTGTGCAAACTGCAGTGTGGTTGGTGCAGTTTTTTGTTTTGCACCTGGATTTTGACGTGGGTTTCGTCACCAAATAATGACTTTTTACAGCTGCTGTGCAATTAATTGCGAAAATAATGATACCAATAGGCCAGATTTGATTTTTTTCCATTTTCCATGTTACAGTTCGGAAAGGTTTGTAAGGAGTACTCCTAACCTTATTCTACTGTACTGTACTGTGACTGATATAGAAGTGGCATTTTGTACAATGCAGTATTGCAAAATTTGAGATTATCACGGCGATGTTGCTGAAGGTACAGGTCTTTCGGGGCGGTGGTCAAATACGTGACACAGTTATGAAGGATCGTATTGTCTTCGAAACGTTGGGGACTACATTCATAGTGACCCATCGTCACGTCCCAGAAGACTTGTATCTTCAGGTACAGTATTCATCTCACTTTGCACGTTAATTTATGTAGTAATCCTCTGTAATATCGTCCCCTTTATTTTTCAGGTCATGGGAATGGGTTGTAAACTTAGGTAGAGTAGACCTGTTGAGTAAAGACAAGAATGAATTATGGAAATCATACGCAGTTTGCGCAGAGCATTTTGAAAGACATTACTTTACGGATGAACAGAGAAGAAAACTGGTGTATAATGCTGTGCCAACCATTTTTAATCATTGTTCACATGATGATAATGTTCCTCTTATACTGGAAGCTTTAAACAGGTAGTGATATTAACAAGTACAACATATTTTAGCAGTTGTTAGATTGAGAAATTATGCATGGTGCAAACTGGGTTATTTGAAACTCCAGGACTTGCTCCCTGATGTTAGATTTTAGTAAAGGAGGAAAGTGGTGGGGTAGGTTACAGTACTTCACAAACACAAACTTTCATCTGGTTTAAGATTTCATAATGACTCACTGTTAATGAATGTGTTTTGGGGTTTTGACACTTTGTGGAATTGAGTTGTGTTACCATTTTAAAGGCACACTTTACCTCTTTCTTCAGGGTTGAAGTGTGTAGGATGAGAATCTTGCTTGACTTAGGGTGGTCTCGTCAGAATTCTTGGTAACTGTGTGATCTGTACATATCTTCATAGCATGAATAATTATACATAGCACATACTAACTTGGTGAAAGGTAAGGTAAAGTTGTCCCTTTGCCTGCCATGAGGGTATATTGGAATAGCTATGCTCATTCTTAACCCAGGCACTAGATAGAGTCCCTGGGGACTTAATCCCTGGTACTCTTGAATAGGATGCTTTGTATGCTCCACAGACAGTGTGGATGTTTTGAAGAAGAGAAAATTCACTTGCCTCTACCAGAAATTTAACTCTCACTTGGTGTGCACACTACTGTGTGGCATCCATCAGTCTAGGCTTTGTAAAACAGGTGCTGTGTCCTAATTTGCTTATGCTGTATTCTTTGTGATCCACAGAATGGATGTGCCATTCAGTGTAACATAGATATCACCCACACACAAAATTGATAGGCAGAGTCTTATCTCCATTGAATTTATCTTCCACTGGTTGTACTGCAAGTCTAGTGAAATAAGACCACATTACACCTACATTGCTATCTGTCACACACACGTACACAAAGGGGGCTAGGTGGACATGGAGTGTTTAGTGGGTATCATTTATATAGACTCTTCAAGGCAGGGGACTGGATGGAACCTGGTGAAGCTCTGGCATGCACTTGAACTATACATTGAATTTTCTCTTTGTGAGGAATAAATTAACACACTTGATAATTGTGACCAAGAACTATGATTTTTTACAATTTATGTGACAAGCAAGGGTACCATACTGTACCAAAGGCTTTCTTGATATCTAAGAATACCACAGCTGTGGGACATGTTGAAATTTAAGGTCACTTGGTCCATGCACCTCGTCCATTGAAGTGGCATTCTTTAATATGCAGAGATGGTATTGTCTAGTATAAAGCAGGTCTCTAATATGCATTTAACATGTTTTTAGAAAAACTTCAAATACTTTGTCTATCTTGGACAGCAGGCGTATCAGATGTAATTTTGTTTCCTTACTGGCTGTAAGTAAGGTTATTATGTTTGCTTCTTTCCAAGTTACTGGGAAATTATTGAATCTGAGCTGCTGGTTATGCTAATGAATTTGGACCTAGGAAGGATGAGGTAACAGGGGAATGGAGGAGATTGCATAATGAGGAGCTAAATGATTTATACTCCTCACCCAATATTGTGCAGGTGATAAAATCGAGAAGAATGAGATGGGCTGGGCATGTGGCGCATATGGGTGAGGAGAGGGGGGTGTATAGGGTCTTGGTGGTGAAACTGGAGGGAAAGAGACCACTGGGGAGACCTAGGCATAGATGGGTGGATAATATTAGGATGGATCTCCAGGAGGTGGGATGTGGGTATATGGACTGGATTTGGCTGGCCCAGGATAGAGGCAGGTGGCACGCTTGTGAGTGCGGTAATGAACCTTCAGGTTCCGTGAAATGCGAGGAATTTCTTTACTAGTTGCAAACCAATTAGCTTCTCAAGAAGGACTCTGCATCATGGAGTAAGTAAGTAAGTCATTTCCAAGGGCCTTTCCCAGTTTCAAGGACTGTTAACTTTAGCCTCCACCTGCCATTCATGCTTCTCATCAACTAATCCACTAAAATGTTTAACTACAGGTGGAGACTTTCTGTGAAGTGAAAATGGTTGTCCCTTGTTAGGTTAAACCATTCCTGCATACAGGATGAATAGCTGGAATGCACAACCAGCACCTTATAACAAGGGTGTAGAAATTTCTTAAAAACCTAGGAGCTGCCTTGAAATTCTAGGTACCAGATTGGTGAAATGAAGTGGGTCCCAAGGACCCACAAATATTAGGCAACGTGGTACAAAATTTATTTGCCCATGTGACCTGGCACCAGGGAGTTGTGCATCCCTGACATATAAACTGTAATGGGGAAGGGCAGGAGCATATATTAAAGTTTGGATGTCTAGGGTGAAGGCTTATGAACTCTTGTTACTGTGGAAAAGGCCCCCGTATGGCAGTTAGTTATTTGGGGAGCAAAACTGTGTTTGGATAGATGTTTAGGGATTGAATTTAGCAAGGTTTACACCCAGGGAAAGAACCTCCCATTACCCATTGAATAGGAGGTTGGGTGGGCTGCAGAGCTGGTTTGGATGTTTTGGGGAAGAAAGTATCTCATGCTCCCACTCAGATTCAAACCCTGGATTGTTCAGCCGTAGCCCAGTCACTATATTGATTCTGCTCTCCTGGCTGCCACTGTCTTACAGTAATTTATTTTGTGTTATTTTCATTTGCACTTTATTTTTATGATTGACATTATGGTGGTGTTTTAATACAGTTTGTATTTACAGTTACATATGGGCAATGTGAAGGGAGAAGGCTGAGGTATGGGACCTAGGCAAGGTTGGGACCTCTTACTATCATGTGTACATCACAGTATAGGACCAGTATCTAGTTGTAGAGAATATTAAATATGTCTTAATTATTTAAGGATTCAGAATGGGGCTGCAGCAGTGGATGGCTGTGGTGAACAGATACAGGAACCGGCACAGTGCAAGCAACAGTTGCTTAAGGATACCACATCTGTTGACTCACGGCATGTTAAAACTAAGTCATACAGGTGCCAAGTGTGTAATAAGATATTTCTCAGTGCCCATCAGTTGTTTTCACATGAGCTAAGAGACCATGAGCATGTTGGAATATTGCAGATTGATGACACTAAGAAACAAATATTACCAAAATATAATCAGTGTGAGAAGGTTTCCAGTTCTGAAAATGGTGTGCATGTGACCAACGTGCATGATAGGAATCTGTGGAAGGAGTCAACTAATTTGAAAAATTCTCAGCATGAAGAGATTCCAGAAGTAGAACCATCTGTTAGGAGAGGAACATTACAAAAGCAAGACAAAAGTAACCAAACACATATGTCCAATCTGGGAGGAAAATTACAGCCACAAGATGGGGAACTACAATCAGAATCTTCTGACATTAGAGGAAAACCACAGAAACAAGATGGGAATCAACAAACACACACTTGCAACATGGGAGGAAAATCACAGAAGCAAGATGGGAATCAACAGACAGACATTTGCAGCATGGGAAGAAAGTTACAGAAACAAAATAGGGATGAACAGAGATACACTTGTAACATAGGAAGAAAATCACAGAAGCAAGGTGGGAATCAACAGACAGACACTTGCAGCATGGGAAGGGAATCACAGAAGCAAGATGGGGATCAGGAGACAGACACTGGCAATATGGGAAGAAAATCAGAGAAGCAAGATGGGGATCAGCAGATGGACACTGAGAACATGGGAAGAAAGTCACAGAAGCAAGATGGGGAGCAACACACAAACACATGCAACACGAGAAGAAAGTCAGAGAATCAAGATAGGGATCAACACACAGATACTTGCAACATGGGAAGAAAGTCCCAGAAGCAAGATGGGGATCAGGAGACAGACACTGGCAACCTGAGAAGAAAATCAGAGAAGCAAGATGGGGATCAGCAGATGGACACTGGGAACACGGGAAGAAAGTCACAGAAGCAAGATGGGAATCAACAGAAAGGCACTTGGAACATGGGCATAAAGTCACAGCAGCAAGATGGGAATCAACAGACAGACATTTGCAACATGCGACCAAACTCACAGATTCAAGATGGGTATCCACAGACTGAAGTTTCAGCAATAACAAAGTCATCAAACAGTGTACATCGGCATAAAATTAAAATGCATGACTGTGAATCGGAAGTGGATACCCAGAATATGAACATTAAGCAGGAAAGGCACACTGTGGAGGTGTGCAGTTCAGAGTTCGAGGGTTCCACACATGAAAAAAGGAATTATGATGGTGGCCTTTTTGACCATATGCATAAAGAATCTTTTATTTTAGATAGACAGCAGTTTGTATGTGAAGTTCAAGACCACAACAAAGAGGCTGAGCTTGGACAGCAAGGTGGTAGGCATTGTGAATACACTGCCACTTGGCGAGGGGGCAAAAATATGTCAGAAATGGTGATCTTGCCTCAGGTGACATCTCCATCCAAAGGGATACCTTTACCATATAAGTGCCAAGTTTGTGGGGAATGTTTTGGAACAAAATGTGATTTGTTTTATCATGACCTTCATGTCCATGTTGGGATTAAAAAACCAGCAACTATAAAGTCATGGGATAAATCATTTAAAGATGCTCAAAAGAATTTAAAAGAAAAGACAATCCTAACTAAGGGAGACATGAAGAGAAAAGCAAATAATATCCCTGAAGAACAGCAACCAGTGAAAGTGATAATTACAGACACACAGCATACTGACAAACAAGATAGACAAAATATAAAAAACCCTGTAGCAGAGCAAGTAACATTAAATACAATATGTGAAACAGATCCTGGCAACGAACCTATTCAGAAAGGTATTGTGAAAAGGAGGGTTATGCAGGAAGAGGGAAAGACAATAAAAGTAAGAAGTGGAAAACATGAACACATGCAAGAGACCATACAAGCAGTTACTGGAAAGTACCCATGGAATAAAACATTAATTGAAAGAGGGAGAGGAAGTGACCTGGACAAACAAGGTGGTCAGTCACAACCCAAAACTTTTGTAGTAGTAAAGAATGGGCCACAGAATGGGGAAGGAAATAACAAGAAATCAGGCAAGTACAGAATTGATGTTGTTACAAATTATTTGGTCACCAAATCACAAGTTAAGCAGTTTCTGGTGAATTGTGGTGGCTCTAACAAAGGATAACATAGAAACACAGCTGTATTACAATGTTTGTGTGTAGTTCTGTAAAGAATCACAGAGTGATTGTTTTCAAGCTAACTTATTGATAAGAATAAATTTACCTCATGCTTTGTACTACTGGGTCATTCATAAACTGTACACTAAATGTGAATTTTGATATATGAGTGGTAGCATCTGAGGTAGAATATTTCATTGTACTTGGTGTTTTCTTTCAGTAGCATTATGTTTCATGCATTTTTTGTTATGTGGTGTGATCATATAGTTTCTGGACTGAATTTATTTCTCATTGACAACAACAATTACCCTCTAACCAATGTTGTCCCCTTCAGATTAGTCTCCTTGGAGCATAATAGAGTAAGCACAGAAATTCTGCCACTGTTTAAGGCATGTACTGAAGTGCATTGTTTTCAAATTGGCAGTTGCTGCCCACAGTTTTGCTTGAATCTTTATGATGTCATTAAATCTCTTTCTCTTTAATGCCATGTTGGGTTTTTGGAAAAGAGAGTGGTATTGTGGCACAAAATCTGGTGAGTAGGGATGGTGTGGAATAGCAGTAATTTTGGTTCTAGCCAGAAATTCATGCACAGACAAAACAGAGGAGGTGCAGCGCATAGAATTGGGGCAGTCTGAGACATACTCAGATTTTCTTCCATAATGATCTGAACTGACCATAATGAATTCCCAAAATGTTAGCAAATTAATGAATAGTGATTCTTCTGTTTTTGACACCAACTTCCTTCACTCCATCCACACTTTCATTTCTGTTGCTCATGGATGGATGTTCCAAGCTTTCAGTATCTTCACAGAGATCACGCTGCTTTTGAACTTGGAGAACGTCTAAAAAATATGCTTTTCACATTCTCTGTTCTCCAGAAGCTACTTTAAACATCTTGAAAGTTCCTGTAGCTTTTTCCACTAATATACAGTAAAATTTGTTGTGGACTTGCTGTTCTTTTATTCCAGTTTTTAAATTTTTTTGCTGGCAGATCTGCTAACAAAGTTCTTTCTTGTTTTCTTTAGTTTTGCCAAGCAGACATGATGGTGCCTCATAATAGGCCATGACTACTTCCTTCTGTATCCTGTTGTGTCTTATTTGATGCCATGAAAACTGATTTCTAACATAAACCAGACATTAGTGCACATTCATTATGTCTGTAAATATTATGGTCAAAATGTAATGTCAATGTAATGATTACTGAACACAATGCTGGAAGAATTGATGTTTATTTTAAATATGTGCAGTCTGTTTGACAGAATATGAAAACTTTTAAGGCGATGATGCCACAGCTTAGGTGGTTGGTTGTCAGTGTCACCACAGAGGCCCAGGCTTGATTCCAGGCCAGGCTGTGTGGGATTTGTGGTGGACAGTGGCAGGTTTTTCTCTGAATGCTTTGGTTTTTGTGCCAGTTTCATTCCACCATTGCTCCATACTTGTTCATTTGTCTTTGACTGACACTAGGTATATAATTGCAGTAATTAACAGCACCATTACATAACATTTAATAAAGCAACTTTAAGTTAAAACTTTCAGATTTTATTACATAGTGATGTCAGGTGTCCAGTATTAAAATGCAGTATTTAATTCAGTGACTTATGTCAGTAAGGAACTGCAGAGTTTAGCCTGCTCATAACATGGATGTGTCCTGAAGAGAGAAGGCAGTATGTTAATCTACATTGTTTTAACACCTTCTTTCACAAAGTTGAGGCATTAAAATCCATTCCTTTCGAATTCCATTCTTCTAATCTATTATTCCAGTACCAAAGACCTATTTTAATTTGTGCATACTATGAACTGAAGCTATTGTAAGAAGCCATGAACAGTAAAACCTTGTACTGATATCCCAACAGAAATAAAAATTGTTCTGTTTCAAATGGGTTTCACAAAAGTGTTGAGAATTATGTATATAATCAGTACTACTGTTGTGATATTGTCTGGAAATTATCTATAATAAAGCAAAGAATTATGTTGTTGCTTTTGAGTGTGGTTTATTGAACTTCCTTGGCTTCTACTCACCTTGTTAATGGTAGAAGAGCCCATTTCTGAAGTGTGAACTCAGGTGAGGTGCTCGTGGTATCCTGATGAGGTGAGGAAAGGGAAAGGCATAGAAAAAAATCTGCACTTGATCTGGCAAGTCTTCAGACAGAAATCTCCGACACATTAGTTCAGCACCTTCTCCCTAGACACAGAAATATGTAAAATGAACTTTGCCTTACTGAGAAAGGTATAGTGGGTGAATTACAGGTTCTTGAATCCACACTTATAATTTTTGCACAGTGCAACAAAGTGTACATATAGAGAACTTCCACACTATGATGAGTTGTGCAATAAATTGTGGAAAAACTGGCCTTTTTGCAGGTATTTAAAATTGTCTACATACTTTGAAAGTCTATACAGTGCAGAACCATAAGAGTGGGTGGGAAAGAAATTTGATGTTTTAATCCATACAGTAACAGTACTGTGTTTCTAAACTTCTGAGCCCATTCCTTACTACAAGAAACACAATATGTGACTTGAGAGGAAGCTCGACTCCTCAAAAAGGATGTTCCAATTAATGTGTCTCTGACTCTGCCTGTTTTGAGGGAATTAAGGAGGGAGGTCTTATATAAGATTCTCATTGAGTTTGGTATCCCTAGGAAACTTGTAAGGTTAATAAAGATGAGTCTGACTGAAACATATAGCAGAGTCCGGGTGGGCAAGAATGTGTCTGAC
>Ga0123355_10010773_pt1 | contig 14053 bp, 9 predicted proteins | sample TergutEmb28metaG_3_FD_89872 | JGI IMG/M metagenome (GOLD analysis project Ga0123355, IMG submission 89872) | Embiratermes neotenicus P1 segment gut microbial communities from Petit-Saut dam, French Guiana - Emb289 P1 | ecosystem: Host-associated > Arthropoda: Insects > Digestive system > Gut ... | reverse complement strand
GTAACCTTATTCATATTTGCTTCTGCATCATCAACACTAAATGGAGCATCACCATCAGCCCATATCGACGGATCGAACAAACAAAGCTGCGATGCAGGAATCGTCCATGTAACAGTGTGCGTAGCCGCATCATAAACTATCCCTGTGTCAGACACCTCGATTTGCTGATCCAATGCAAATACAAAGCCATCACCGACGTAGTCTGTGATGACAAGATCCTCACCAGCTTTGATAGGAGAGGCGAGATCTGTTGTAATAGCGTTGGCAACTTCTTTAAAGGAGTTAATTAAGTCATCTGGTTGCAGTGACGTATAGAATTTTAGGTTGTACTTGAAATATTCGATTGTTTCACTACCACGTGGTGTTTTTGATACAGTAGGTGCGTTTATTATATCCACACATGTATTGCCGACGGAGAAACGTAATGTTGTAGAAGTAGGGCTCAACCAAGCCGTATTGATAGTCCTTGCGGTAATATCTGGAGTGATATATCCGATATTATTACTTGGATTTAGCGTTATCCAGGCCAAATTGTTGCTATTAATATTGTATCCTACTGTGTAGATGCTGACGTTTGTCTGGGCAATCTCTGAGGCTCGCTTAATTGTTTCTCTAGCAGAAGCTGCATCTCCTGTTGCACTGCCAGTGCCAGTCACACGACCAGTAATTCCGTTCCAGTTTCCGTTGGTGTAATAGGCGTTGGGCGCACCATCAGTCATAAGCACTATGACCGGCTCGGCTGCGTCTTTGTTTGGGGCGTTGGTAAGCAGATTATTTGCTAGGTTCAAACCGGCCACAATGTTTGTACGGGCCACCAGGTTAGGACGAGTTAGCCTATCAAGGGTTGTGGGAGCATTGCTCGGGTTGACCCAGGTCCATGCCGTACTGGCTTGTCGTGCTGTTTCGTCGTAGTATACAACTGCCACACGATTATCTGGGTTGGCATCTAGGATCATGTGACCTGCTTGCTTGGTTGCGGCAATCATTGCATCTAGGTCGGTAATGGTCATACTACTTGAAGTGTCGAGCACAAACACCACGTTTATCGGTTTATACAGCTCTTGGTACACTTCATGTTCTATGGATTGTCTGCGGCCAAAGGCGCTAAGCGTAATGGCAAAGCTACCGTCTTTGTTGTCTACGACCGATTTGTCAGTCCAGACTGTTCCGTCGGCGATACTTTCTGGGATTTCGGTTACAGCGTCGGCACCACTGTCAGATATCAACCATGCGTTTTTTTCGTCTACCTCATAAGCCGAAGCTTGCCCTATTGCGGGGGGCATTGCTGCAAAACACCCAACAACAAGTGCAAGCACAAGTATAACAGATATTAAATTTTTAAGTTTATGTTTCATTATATCTCCTGACTTCTGTCACCATATTCCATACTTAAAACACCGGTCAGGACGAACAATATTAGCTTTGCGCTCACCCATCATCAAAAGCAACATTGGAATTACCGATACAGAGATCAAACTGATTTACAAGTTTTCGGTAATGCCCACAATCTTTGACTCATTACCCGGGTTTAACCCAATTTCACATACCGCAATTATCGATTGTTTTATATTGTTTAGCCCACGACAGATTTACAAACTTATCTGCAACAACATTGCAAACGATACACAATAATAGAAAATCCAACCTGTAATCAAAAAATCCAATGAACAAAGCTATGCAAATATACGAAGCGACCGAAAAAATAGTCAAACCCCGCCACCTCAGCAAGAATAAGAGCACCCAAAGAATGGATAGGAAAAAGAGCAAAAGCCGTTAAGACCCATAAAACAAACAAACACAACCCCCTCTCAACCACCACTACAACAACTACCCTTGTGACCCTCAAACCCATTCCAAATTAACACCACATTTATTGCCGACAGTTAAAATATCAAAATATCAATATTTATCATTGTTTTATCCATTCTCTGAATTTCCAAAAAGCATAGAGAGGCAGATTCCTTTTTGTCATTTCGTCAAGTGAAGTTAAAACAGATTTTTCGGGATTGAATTTCTGGCAATATTGTGTTATTGACCGAGCGTGTTTTGCTGTACCTGATTTAACTTCTATAGGAATGATATATTTTTCGTCATCTTGTACAATAAAGTCAACCTCTGCTTTTGCAGAACCCTCAGCCGTCCAATAATACAGACCTTTGTCCTTAATTTTGCCATACATCCGTTTAAGCTCGCAAGCAACAAAGTTTTCCACCATTGCACCCTTAAACTCCTTGTATGCAGGGGTATCATCAAATACAGTAGAGGGCGGCAAATCTGCATGTCGCCTTAATAAACCAATATCAGACAGGTATAACTTGAAAAAGGTATGATCGGCATAAGAAGAAATAGGGTAATGGGGTTTTTCGATGCATTCCACCTTATAAACAAGCCCGGCGCGGATAAGCCACATCAATGCATCCTCTAGATCTTTTGCTCGCCAGCCTTTTTTAACTTGACTAAATATAAACTTGCGATTTTCTTTACCAAGCTGACTGGGAATAGATTGCCAAACAGCCGAAATTTTAGGATACTCTTTTGTATCAGCATATTTAACAAAATCTTTTTGGTAGCCAAGAAGTATTTCATCTAGTTTTTTTTGAACTTCTTCAATATTTTTGGTGTTAAGCCAAACCTGCACAACCTCAGGCATCCCGCCAACAACATAGAAATCGCGATACTTTTCCAACAGTTCATTTCTAAAAGTTTTCCAAACACCATCACTAAAAGAACTTTTTTCCAGCTCTTTTGCAAGCATTTCATTTTGAGCAAGTAAAAACTCATAGAAATTCATAGGATAAAGAGTTAAAAACTCCACCTTGCCTACAGGAAAAGAAGTTCCCTTCTTCATAGCGACTCCAAGCAAAGAACCTGCAGAAACAATATGATATTGCGGGACATCTTCATAAAAATACTTTAACGAAGTAACCGCATTGCCGCATTCTTGAATTTCATCAAATATAATCAGAGTTTCATGTGGTTTAATCATTTTTCCACGAGCAAGCCCTAAATCCTTAATAATTCTTTGCGGGTCTAAATCTTGTTCAAAAAACGCCTTTATTTTAGCGTCTTTGTCAAACCGGTAATAAACAACATCGGCGTAATTCCGTTTTGCAAAATCTTCTATCAAAAAAGACTTACCACATTGCCGCACCCCCTGCACGACAAGGGGTTTCTTATCAGGATTATTTTTCCACGCGAGCAAATCCTGCATCAACAGTCTTTCCATAGAGCATTTCCACCTCCGACTACTAATATAACGTCAATAAAAACTTTTAAGAATATTAGCAGAACTACACCATAATTTTTGAGCAATTCCTGCAAAATTACACCTTATCACACATATGAACAGAAAGTATTGAAAAAATCTACAAAAACCATTATCAATGATCAGTTGGATTATTCAGCATTAATCACTAAATCCAGTCAGTTGAACCATAAAAACATCGCACTATTCAGTCGCATGGTTGCTTTTGTACCATTGGGCAAATTTGTGGAGGGCTTCGGCGCGGTGGGAGTGACTGTTTTTTTCTTGCATGGTCATTTCGGCAAAGGTTTTAGGGCTGTTATTGGGTTGGAAGATGGGGTCAAAGCCAAAGCCTCTTTTGTCTTGTCCGTGGCGCTCTTGTGTGGTTATGGTACCTTGTGATTGGCCATAGAAGCTTAGAGGATCAAAACGGGTTTGGTCGTCGCAGTAGGAGATGATCGATTTGAAGGTGGCTTGGCGGTTTTCTTTGTTTTCTAGGAGTTTGAGGATGCCATTGTTGTTGAGGGTTTTGTAGGCGTAGGCGGCGTAGGGTCCGGGGAAGCCTTGGAGTGTGTCAATGAATAATCCGGCGTCTTCTACAATTATGGGGAGGAGGCATTGTTTGTAGGCGGTTTGGACGCTTTTTTCTGCGATTTCTTGGAGGTTGTCACTTTGAATTTCATCGCCTTTGAGTTTGAGCATGCCAATAGCTATCTCTAGGTTGCCTAGGATGTGGCGGGCTTCGTTGAATTTGTGGATGTTTGCGGTTGCGAAGAAAATCATTTTACCCTTTAGGGGAAACTCAGGGTTTGCGTTCTTCAACATATCGACCTCGTCTTTCTATCTGGTGGATTTTCTCATAAACCTTTTTGGAGAGTTCGATCCCGCGAATTTGGGTATAGCCGCAGAGTACGTTTGTGAGGCAGTCTTCCCAGAAGTTAAAATGTGTGCTTTGCAGGGCGCGTTTAAACAGATGCAAATCAACGCCTTGGGCTTCAAGTTCATTATTTTTTTCGCCTAGTCCAAAATCTATAAAGTAGATTTTGCCGTTGGGGGTTTGGATCATATTAGATGTTGTGAGGTCGCCATGGATTAGGTTGTGGTTGTGGAGGTGCGCGATGGATTGGCCGATTTTTTGGCAGAGGACATGACGGGGGGGTGGGTCGAGTTTGTTAAGTATGGTTTTGATTTGTTGGCCGTTTATGTGTTGCATGATAATGGTTGATTGGGGGACGTTTATCATATAGATTATGGGAGTGGGTACGCCGGCAGTTTTGGCGTGGTGCATCAGTTGGGGTTCGTGGATGGTACGGTAGCGGCGGATTTGCTGGTCTAGGGTTGGGGGGCGGTAGCTTTTGGGGAGACGGATTTTGAGAACTGCGTCTTTGCCGTGCCATTGGGTGAGAAAGAGACTGGCTTCGGCGCCTTTTTTGAGCAGGTGCGTATGGGGGGTTTTGTCTACTGTATCCATGGCACATCCACTTTGTCTACTCTCCAGCGCAACTTTACCATGCTCTGGGGAATGGGGGTTGTGAGTCCGTGTTTGTATGCTAGAGTTCCGGTCCAGGCGATCATGGCGCCGTTGTCGGTTGCGTATTGTTTGGGAACTACACTAAATTGGGCGTTATGTTCAGAGGCAATAATAGATAGCATGGTTTGAAGCCGTTTGTTTGCTGCAACCCCACCGGTTAGCAACACCTCTTTTTTTTCGGTATGTGCTAGAGCACGTTCAGTAACTTCACATACCATCGAGAAAGCGTGTTCTTGGAGGCTGTAGCACACATCGGCTAAACTATAATCATCCAAACAGATTTGATCAGGGAGATTGCTGTTGTGTTGTTGTTGTAGGGTTGTGGTTGCGGCTGTTAGCAGACCACTTAGAGAGAGATCCATGCCCTTTACTACGTAGGGCAGAGGGATTAGGCGTTGACTTTTTTGGGCCAGCTGTTCTATGGCTGCACCTATGGGTAGGCCTTTTTTTGCTTTCAAGCCGGCTTCTCGGCCAAAAACGTCTAGGCAGTTGCCTAAGGCGATGTCGAGGGTTTCGCCAAAAATTCTGTAGCGGCCAGTTGTGTAGGCGGTAACTAGGGTGTTACCGCCTGAGGCATAAAGTGTGAGAGGGTCGTGTGCGCCGGTTGTGAGTTTGCCGATTTCAATGTGAGCCACAGAGTGGTTGACCCCAACTAGGGGAAGGTCTAGGTAGGAAGCCAGAGCGCGGGCGATGGTGGCGCCTGTGCGAAGGCTGGGGCCTAAGCCGGGGCCTTGGGAAAACGCAATACAGCTCAACTCATGGGCTTTTATGCCTGCGGTGTTTAGCGCCTGCTGCAACACGCTTGGAGCAACATCGCCGTGATGCCGCGCGGCCTCTCGGGGGTGAATACCACCTTCTTTTGGAAGGTAGCCCTCAGATTGGTTAGCCAATATGGCACCCCTAAAATCTGTAATACCTACCCCGAAGTCATCTGCGGAGGATTCAATTCCCAGACAGTATTTGCAATCGGTCTGCTTAATTTTAACCATAAGATTCTCAGCTATTTAGGGATACATATTTTTATCTCAACCAAGGCTTATAATATTGTATTATTGGAACTGATAACAATATGCCAAAGCGTAACGACCTTGAACAGAAAGCACTCCACTATGTTGTAAACACCGGTTATCAGGGTGTGCTTCAATCAGATTTATGGCGAGAACTAGGAGCCAGCAGCCGGGAAGGCAGCCGTGTCTCCATAAAACTAGAAGAGAAAGGACTTATCCGAAGAGAAAAAGAACTCCAAGAAGGCCGATGGACCTACCGCCTCTACCCCAAAAGACTCCCCGCCTCAATTGAAACCATCATCGACTGCCCCTGCCTGCTCTGCCCCGACAATGCACGATGCGATCCAACAACTGTGATCTCCCCCAAAAGCTGCCCCCGACTCACCGACTGGATCTTAAATCTAGGAAAAGAAACCCCAACCCCACCCCAAGACCCAAACCAACCCCAAGAAACAGACAACCCCCAAGAGGATGACCCAAACGCCCAAAGCCTGGATCCGTGAACGTAAAAACGAATTTTACTACAAAAAAGCCAAAGCCGAAAACTATCGTAGCCGCTCCACCTACAAACTAGTCCAAGCCAACAACAAATACGGTTTTATAAAACCCCACGACGTCGTAGTAGACCTAGGAGCCGCCCCAGGCGGATGGATCCAAGCCGCACGCAAAATGACGGGCAAACACGGCTTTGTCTTGGGCATCGACCTAAAACCCATCGAACCATTCACCCAAGAATACATACGCACCATAGTTGCTGACCTAACCGAACCCAACATCACAAACCAAATCCTCTCCTTTCTCCCCCGCCCCCCCGACGTTGTTATCTCAGACGCCGCACCCAACGTAACCGGAGTGTGGGAAGTAGATCACGCCTGTCAAATCGACCTCGCAAACAAAGCCCTCGAAATCGCCAAAGCCATCCTAAAACCAGGCGGCAACTTTTTTGTCAAAGTCTTCCAAGGCGACCTCCTCAATGAATTCACCGCAGACATAAAAGACAACTTTGAATCCGTACGCATCGTTAAACCACAAGCAAGCCGCGCCAAAAGCTCCGAAGAATACATCCTAGCCTTGGACCTAAAAAAAGGTACCAAAACAGAAAGCTAGACTATCAAATCACCAGTTTTCTAGAAGCCACAAGTGCATATCCTGAAGGGGTGATATACACAGGGGATGGTTGAGTATGGAGATGACAGAAGATTGGTTTGACGGCTGATTGCAGGGCAGTAATTGGTATAGTAATCGGTTTTAGAAGTTAGAGCGGCGAAAATTAGCGAATGAAATCTGTAAGGACGTAACTAACATAATTATAAATAAAAATAGGTAAAAAAAAGAACTGTTGTTGGCTTGCTACACTATGTAGCAAGTGCGAACTTGGGTGTTGCCTTTAGTGTTCACGTAAACGCTGTAGGAGCCAACGGTGTAGGTGTCTGCTGTGTTGTTGTTAACATCAAAAGTTTGTGTAAAGGTATTTGTTGCGCCATCAGAGTATAACTCAGTAACAGTGATTGTAAGTTCATTCTTGTTTCCGCTAAGTTGCTTCACAGAAGCCTCTGGAGTTGCAGTGACAAATACGGGTTTTATGACTGTGTATGTATCGATAGGTGTCATTGTGTCTACACGATAGGTTTCGAAAGTAACGCGGTCTGCTGTAACGTTTATGACAGTGAACTGTGGAGCCTTAATTTGAATACCGATGTTTGTGTACCAGGGTTTACCATTAAAGGTAATTGGGTTTGTTCCATCATAGTGTAGGCCATCAATGCTATTTACCCAAGTGGGGTTGCCAGGTGCATTTGTAAGGAAGTCATAATATTTCAAGCCGCTTGCGGTAGTCAGAGTAAAGTAAAGTGTACCTTGAGGGTTTGAAACACTATTAGCAGAGTAGTCTATATCTTCGACAACTTTGTGCTCATAGATGTTATAGCTTCTTGAATATACGTGGTCGTGACCAGCCAACACAAAGTTCACGTTATACTTATCCATCAGCGCCTCAAAGGCAGGTGTCCAAACAAGCACATCTGCATCAGTTTGATGAGAAGCGGGTGATGAGGTGGATTTGTGGTGTTGTACAAAAATCCAGGTAACATCTGGGTTAGCTTCAGTAGCGGCCTTTAGGGTAGCATCCATCGTTGGGATGTAGAGAGCTAAGTCAGCATTACTGTAGGGATAGGGCGCTGTGTTGAGTACTACAAAGAGGGCATTGTTATAAGTATACCAGTAATTACCAAAATAGTCGCCAGGAGTTTCGTTTGGAACATTAAAGTGCCAACCAAAATTGCCAGCTGTGCCTTCATGGTTACCCACTGCAGGTGCAACTGGTAGACTGCTCATATATGCAGGTTCAAAGTAGTACGTATATTGAAGTTCATCGTTGCTTGTGTCTACTTGGTCACCAGTACCTGCCAGGAAGCTTGCATCAGGAAAAGCTTTGCTTATAATGCCTAAGGTATTTGCCCAGCCTTCTCTGGTTGTTGTAACCTGGTTGAGGCTGTTTGCATCTTGGTTACCACGAGTGAGTTGCGGGTCACCTACGGCTATGAATTGAAAATTGTCTGTTCCACCGGTTTTGAAAGTGTAGAGTTTACTGAAGGCCCCTCCGTCGTTGGATACACAGTAGACATATGCCGTGTTAGGTTCAAGACCTGTAACACCTGCTTTGTGGCAGAGTTTACCAGCAACAGCAACACCAGAAGAACCAAATACTGTTATGGTTTGATCTGCTGGGAAGTTACCATTGCGCATATCACTGCTTTTTGCTATTTTTACAACAGATATTGAACCCGCATCTGTATCGCTGTACCAATTGAAATTGATGTCACGCGCAGTTGAACCTGGTTGTAGGGTAAGTGCTTCTGCTACAAAACCAGATTCAGATGCAAATACGGTGTTAACTGCCAACATGCTAAAAATAATGCAAAATGTCAGTGTTAACGTTATTACTTTTTTTGTTGGTGTGTAGTTTTTCATTTTTCATCCTTCTGATGTGGAATTAAGAGCAACGCTCTTTGAGGCCTTTTACCCAAAATATGGAATATAAAAGATAGGTTAATAGATTAAATATCAATATAATTACTATAAAAAATATATAGATATTAAATAAAATAACAAAAAAACATAATCATCAAGATGAGACCTACCAACACTCACAACGCTTCAAAGGATCCATAAACATTCGGGTCAAGTCGTCAATCCTTATGCCATCTCAAAGATACTCGAATGGACCCAAACAGCCGGATAAACAAACCCACTCCCACCAGTCGAAGATTGAAAAACACGGCCCCCAGAATCCAAACAACCCACAACAGAACCCAAATCACCCGGAGAACGAAGCCACATACCACAACCCCCCACAAAAGGAACAGAAAGCTTAGCATAATTCGCAGCCGTAACAAAAGAACTAGACCTAAAACCAGCATTCCGATCAAAAAACGACCCAGACATAAAACTCGCCGCCTCACCAAAACTCAACACAAACGCAACATCATCCCCAACACCCGCCAAAACAGACGGACGACTAAACCCATCAAACAAAGACACCTCAACACCACAACTCCCAACACCCCCCACAGCATCGTTGCGCATCGTAAAACCCCGCAGCCTAGCACCAACAGGCAAACTATCCGCCCCCCCAGAAGCCACACCATTAAACCAAGCATTCACACAACCACGAACCAAACAATCATCAGCAAAATAATCATTAACAAACAAACTACTAAAAGAACAAACCTGACGACCCGCATCACCATAAAAACCACTATCATTAGCAATGTTGAGATAATCCCTACGCACAATCAAAGAACAAGACTCATACTGCGCAACCTCAACCCAAACCGAACAATCCCCAGACAAACTTGCAGGCAAAACCCGGCCATCCACCCCAACAGGAACATCCCCAGGAATCGATAACCAAGCCGCAGTCAACACAAGATCACCCAAAGTACCCTCAGTAATATTAAACGAAAACACCGGCCCATCCACCACAGAACCATTAGCAAACCCTACAGACCAACCCAGAAAAACAGACCCCAACTTAGAAGGACTAAAAACACGAATCGGAAACGCAGACTCCACCGTATAAGAAGAAGGATTACCAACCGCATTACTACCCAACTCTAAATTATAATAAGAAACAGAAAACACACTAACAACCCAATCTACAGTCAACACAACATCACCCACAGGCATAACAAAGGTTGCAACAGAAACATTAGACAAAACAAACCCACCCTCATCAACCACCCAACCAGCAAAAGTATAAGCCGACCGATTCCCAGCATCCACAACAACAACCTGACCAGCCTGATAAACACCAGCACCAGAAACCCCAGCAAAACTACCAAACACACTCACAGAATAAAACGCAAAAACACTACCACCAGTATAACTAATATCAAAATTATTATACCCCTGAATAAAAGGCTCAGACCAAACAACACCAACACCAATCTGACTATGATATATCGCATCATGCAAAGAACCACGATCATACGCCACAGAAGCAGAATTATTAGAAAACACCACACCCTCACCAACCAAGAGCTTTTCAAAATCTACAACTGTGTTAGTGTCAGTAACCCAGATGCCGCCGCCATTATTTGAGGCTGTGTTAGCTGAAATCTCGCCGCCAAATACATTAAAAGTGCCATACTGTACATACACACCGCCCCCATTAACAGCAACATTGTTAGCAATATTACCACTATACATAGTAAAGTTGCCAGTATTAAGGAATACCCGACCTACATACACACCCCCGCCAGCTACAGCTGTATTATCAGTGATTTCGCCGTTATACATAGAAAAGTTTCCATTATTAACATACACGCCGCCACCCCGGTTAGCGCTATTGTTTGAGATCACACCATCCAACAAACTAAAGCTATCACTGCTCCCAGTGAGATATATACCACCACCATTATTGCCAGCGGTATTGTTTAGGATTTCACCCTCAGACATAGTAAAGCTACATATGTTACTATATACACCGCCGCCATTACCGGTGGTAGCTGTGTTATTAACAATCACACCCCCAGATATCTCAAAACTACCAAAATCAGTCCACACACCACCACCATTGGCGGCAGTGTTGTTAGAGATTTCGCCGCCCAGCAAACTAAAAATGCCCTGATCATTGTAAATACCTCCGCCAAATTGGGTGACAGTATTGCCCGAAATCACACCTCCCGATAAACTAAAGACACCATCGTTGTCCACACCCCCACCGCCGCTTGCAGCATAATTATTTAAAATTGCACCATCAGACATATCAAATTCACCATCACCTGCGTTGTATACACCACCGCCCCAGCAATTCCCAAGGAGATCCAAGCCAGCAGTGTTACCTAAAATTACACCTCCGGACATATCAAAGATACCCGTGGTGTATATGCCACCCCCATACTCACTAGCGATATTGTCTAAAATTATACCCTCAATCATACTAAAACTACCATCGTTATATACACCACCACCATACCCCTCAGCGGTATTAGCAGAAATCACACCATCCAATAAACTAAAGTGGCCATTATTGAATACCCCACCACCAAAAGAGGCCATATTACTCGAAATTACACCCCCGCCTATTTCAAAAGTACCGTTATTGTACACACCACCACCATAAGCATTACCAACACCGATAGCAATGTTATCGGTAATTGTACCACTGTTTAAGTAAAGTTGGCTGTCATTGTCGATATAAATCGCACCCCCGTTTATGTTCTTACAATATTGTAGAGCAATATCGGTCAACGTAACAGAAGTGTTTACACCACTAATAATAATCCCGCCGCCATTAGATCCACTATAATTAAGTGCTTGTCCGCTCAAGATCACCAGGCTATCTGCGAACTCAAGATCAACCTTAGCGCCACCATAGATACTAAAGTGACGATAATCCCCATCAGTAGTAATAGTGACATCACTACCAGACAAGCTATGGTAAGTAAGATTTCTAGAAACAGAGATATCCAATGTCTGTGTTAAAGTAATATTATTTCTAACCAGGATATGACTAAACGGCACAAACAAAGAGTGCAAACTAACCCCATGCGCTATAGTACGCACCGCCGAGAAATTATCAAAAACCACATTATCAAATGCATATAAAACCAATGCCCCACCAAGATCAGAAACATCGGTACTAAAATCCCACACGTCACCTGAGAAAGTATTGATAGATTCAGTATAGTTGGTGTACCATAGCGGGACGTTATAATTTTCTGGGTATCCACCTGTACCAGAAGGGTCTATGGGATTGGGTTGCACCACTCTGCCATCTGCCGCTAGTGAACCCGACCACTGCGTTTCATAAGTCCCACTGGGGGCTAAACTTATGATCTTAAAAGTTAATTCAATAAATGTAGTCCCCTTAGCATAACTTATATCATAGTTATTATAACCCTGCACAAAAGGACTGCTCCACTGACTAGTAAAGATATGTGCGGCATAAAGTCCATCGTCAGCAGGCGACCGATTGGTAGCACGAGAAGCCACATTACCCAAAAACACCGTCTGATTACTACCCACACCCGAAGAATCAATATTCAAATTAACCAAATTAGCATAGGCAATCCATATGCCGCCGCCATCACCATTCAAAGCCAGATTATCACAAATAGACGCATTACTAATACTTAACAAACTAGAACTACCATGATATATACCACCACCATGACCCGTAAGCGCCGTATTATTAGAGACTGCCCCCCCAGACAGCGTAAAGCCGCCAGAAGTATACACCCCCCCACCATCAGAAGAAGCAGTATTATTAGAAATCACACCACCAAACAAACCAAAGGTTCCAAGGTATACACCGCCGCCATTAACAGCAACATTACCCGAAATCACACCACCAAACAAACTAAACCCAGCTCCACCAACACCCCCACCATTAGATGAGGCACTATTGTTCAAAATCGCACCCTCAAACATCGAAAAACCAGAACCAAAAGTAAACACTCCACCACCCTGACCACTACGAACGGTATTGTTAGAAATTACACCCCCAAACAAACCAAAAGTCACCTCATTATACACACCCCCGCCATAACTATTAGCAAAATTATCAGCAATCACACCACCTAACATAGTAAAATTACCCGAAGTAAACCGATTACCCACACCTCCACCAAACTCTGCAGTATTGTTAGAAATTATACCCTCAAGCATCGTAAAGTTACCTTGGCTAGACACCCCACCACCATCACCCCTAACAGCAGTGTTATTAGCAATCACACCCCCCAACAGACTAAAACTACTCCCAGAACCAGTGCTACACACCCCGCCACCGTTCATCTCAACACTATTGTTCAAAATCGCACCCCCACTCATAGTAAAACTACCCCAATCATTAAGCACTCCTCCACCGCTAGCAGTACTAGAACTAGCAGTGTTATTAGAAATCATACCACCCAACATAGTAAACCTACTCCCCGTATTATACACACCTCCACCACCATTAACAGCAAGGTTACCAAAAATTTCACCATCTGACAAAGTAAAATCACAATCCTCACTATACACACCTCCACCCATACCTGCTACGTTGTTAGAAATCACACCGCCCAACATAGTAAGGCTAATGCTAGAGGACCCCGTGTATATACCGCCGCCAAACTGGCTAGCAGTGTTGTTACTAATAGTTGCAGACCCACTTAACTCAAAAACACCCCGATTATATACCCCGCCACCATTTCCATCACTAAAAGAGATGGCGGTGTTGTTGCAAATAGTGGCAGACCCACTTAACTCAAAAACACCCCGATTAAACACTCCGCCCCCATTTCTAGTGGCGGTATTGTTATGGATTGCCCCGCTGACCATGCAAAGCTTGCTGCCGCTGCCAACATTGACTGCGGCGCCATCGCTATTCTTACAATACCGAATAACAGCCCCCGATAGCGTGACATCAGTGTTTGTGCCACTAACATCTAGTCCGCCGCCAATAGGCCCACTATAAGTGATCGCCTGACCACTCAAGACCACCTTACTGTCTGCAAACCCAAGACCAACATGGCCTCCACCGTAAATACTGAAGTGAACATACGACCCACTGGTGGTAAGGGTAACCTCGGTTCCAGGGAGACTGTGATAGGTAAGATTTCTAGAGCCGGGGATGGTTAATGTTTGTGTTAAGGTGATGCTATTTTTAACCAAAATATCCGTAAATGGCACAGAAGCAGAATGCAAACTAACCCCATGATTCAACGTACGCACAGCCGAAGGATTATCAAACACCACATTATCAAACCCATACAAAACCAACTC
>Ga0123355_10010772_pt1 | contig 14054 bp, 10 predicted proteins | sample TergutEmb28metaG_3_FD_89872 | JGI IMG/M metagenome (GOLD analysis project Ga0123355, IMG submission 89872) | Embiratermes neotenicus P1 segment gut microbial communities from Petit-Saut dam, French Guiana - Emb289 P1 | ecosystem: Host-associated > Arthropoda: Insects > Digestive system > Gut ... | reverse complement strand
GCAACGTCTATCCATGAATTGGATACCATGCCGCAGCCGGCAATAATAATTTTGTGCATCTTATGCATACCAATCTCCATTCCTGCGAAGCGGCACAAACGAGATGAGCACCGAGTTCGCATATTTTATTTAAGTACGCGTGCTAATACAATAGCAGCCTGTCGATGCTGATACCGCTAATCAAGCAGCGCTCTTTATTGTTTTTTGTCATCCTCTGTATCCAATCGACAAACCCGCCATCGCCTAACTCAAAAGTTTCATCGCCTTTTTTCATGTGAATTTTGAAATTTAACCCTTTGTAGTAGTTGTTATCCGCATTTTCAAGGTCAAAGGAAATGGGTATATCCGGGCATTCTTCGCTGATGAGTGCTGCCATGCGGTCGAAAAAACCGTCATTATCGGTATAGCCGCTTCTTTTTCTTAGCGTGATGGATAAATCCGCATTGTATTTTTCGAGCAGCAATTTTTTATAGTATGTGAGGTGCTTGATGAGTAAATCTTTTTCGCAGCCATAAGAACCGCTGTCTTTTCCCGATGATACAATGCAGAAAAGACCAAAATGCGCGGAATATCCTTTGGCTGCGGGAAACGGCTGCGCTCTCAACACCCTTGCAGTTGCACAGTAATGCACCGGATATTGATTGTCCAAAGTTTTGCTTTTCAGTTTATCCGCAATGATAATCGCCAGCATATTTGTTGGGTCGGCAAGTATTTCTGCACCGCGTGCTGCGCTGACGATATTATTTTGGTCTACACAGCCAAATGCAGAGCAGCTTGCCAATGGTGCGGCCGGGGAAAGCAGTATCGGCTCTATGTCAACAGAGGCAGCAATTGATAACAGCTCGGCTTCAAATGTATGATACGCGATGGGACTTATTTCACTGGGCGTAGAAAACCTGTTGGTGTGAAAGGATTTCATCATGTCAACAGGCGTAATATTGCCCGCCTGCGCTTTGAAAACTTCCAGTAAAAAAGAGTTGAAGTCGGATTTGGGCATGGATGTTAATTTTTCGATAAGTTCCTTATCCTCAAACCGTTCTAAAATCCTATCAATAATTGTACTCACACATTTTTCCTGCTTTCGTTGTATACACTTATGCTTCCAAATTGTCTACCCAATCCCCGCCGCGGCAGTTTTTGAGATAATTCAGCGCGTGAACTTGCCCGACATATTCCAATTCGCCCCTGTAAACCGGGTCATGCCAGCCTTCGATGTCAATGCTGCCTTTGAAGCCCGCCATGCGCAAAATAGAAATAATATCTGTCCAATTGCTGTCGCCGAAGCCGGGTGTGCGATGCCAGCAATACGCTTCGCCGCTGCGGATTCCTTTTTCTTTGATGACATCCCATGCGATGGTAGCGTCTTTTCCATGCACATGGAAAATTTTGTGTACCCATTTGCGCAGTTGGGGGATAGGGTCTGTGAGCTGCACCATTTGGTGGCATGGCTCCCATTGCAGGCCGATATTGTCGAAAGGCACAGCTTCGAACATCATTTCCCATGCCTTGGGGCAAAATGCGATATTCCAGTCACCGCGATGCCAATCGCCGCCCATGTCACAGTTTTCGAAGGCAATTTTTAGGCCTTTGCTTTGTGCAAGCTGTGTCAGCGGGGTGAAAACTTCCTTGAATTTTGGGATTGATTCGTCTACGGGCTTGTCAATGATTCTGCCCGCAAAGCCTGTGATGATGTCTGTTTTGAACAGGTGGGCGGTGTTGATGAGTGCTTCCCAGCCTCTTCTGCACTCTGCGCCCCGCTCGTTATCCAACAATGGGTTGCCGTAAATGCCAAGGGTTGATATTGTGCAGCCCGTACCTTCCAGAACAGCGGCAACGTCTTTTGCTAATTCCTCCAAGTTACAGTCACCGATGGTTTCCCAAAACATGAGAGAAAATGTCTCGAACCCATAAGGGATTAGCTTGGGCAGCATTTTTTTTGCGCCGCCCGCGCTGACGATTGTACCGATTTTGATTTCGTGCATGGTATACCTCCTGATTTTAATTTTCTACGCAAACAAATAATTCGTCAAGGTACGGGAAAATTTCACGTCCTATAAAAATTCCGTCGTTAATCATTTGCTCTATTTTGAATTTGTCTGCGAACATCGCATCACATGTTTCGTCCGGTTGAAAAACGACATCCGATAAATCCACTGCTTGGCGAAAAAGCCACACATCATTAAAATCTCCGCTACCGTTTTCAAAATTCCTTTGATAGCGTTTGAATAATCGACCATTTTGCGGGTCAAGAGCAATACCGATTTCTTCATAGACTTCTTTCATTGCAGTGGTCATGCTGTCGTCACCGGCCACTGCGCTACCGCCTGTACATTCCCACATGTTTGGGAAAGTTTTATTGGGGGTGCGTTTAGAAATGAGAAATTCGTTTTTGCTGTTCACTATCCACACATGCACAACCAAGTGGTATTCGCCGCATTGCATAGGGCCTCGTTTACAGAGCCGCCCTGTTTTTTTGCCGTTTTTGTCTAAAACATCCCATAGCTCCATTGATTATATTCCTTTCGCTTGCTTCAATGATGAAATTCAAGGTGGTTACTCACAATCACCACCTTAAAAATATTTATACTCCGCATTCCAAGCAGTAAAGCTCCGCGGCGCCTCTGTCAATGTCCCCGAACATATTGGGTTCGTCAAGCAACGCCCTTAGCTTTTCCGGCGTTACCCACTGAATCTCCACTGTTTTGTCGCCTTTTTCGAGAGGCGTGCCTGTCGTTTCGCATTTGAAATGTACGCCGACGGATTTTCCGCGCTTGCCTTCAAGTTCACCATAAGAAGATGAAAAAATCCAACCCTGTTTGCAGAAATAAACCGAATAGGGTACGAAAGTTTCCACGTCATCATCAGCCCGGTGGTTTTCTATGCCGTGGATTTTTGTTACGGTCAGCCCGACTTCTTCCATCACTTCGCGCTTCAGCGTGTCTACGATGGATTCGCCCCATTCGTTGCAACCGCCGGGAAATTCAAAATGCCGCGGATAGCCTTTCCTGAAGCAGCGCTGAACCAAAACCATCTCTTTGCCGTTTTCTTCTTTTGTGATGATTGCTCTTGCGTTGTAAAAAATCATATGGCTGCCTCCGATACTTAAAATTTCAGTTGGTGAGTGTCACAAAGTCAAAATTTGTGGGGTGGTGAGGCAACCAATGTCATTAAGCTAATCCATAATGTAAGCCACGGGCGGCAGGTTGCTGCCCCTACAAAGGCTACGTTTTGGTTTTCGTAGGGGAGGCAATCTGCCTCCCGCAAATCACAAATGTGCTTAGCTTAATGACATCGTGAGGCAACGCCCCACGGTCTTATCCTTACTCCACCTGACAAGGCATAATGCTCACTGCAAAAGAAAATTGCAGCTCATCAAAACGATACTGCTCCGGCAACATTGGGCCGCAGGAATTTGAACCGATACCGTTATTTTTGTAGTCGATATTCACGATGGTTTCATCACGCTTTACAAGTTCGTAGGCGTGTTTCGCCTTGTCCAAATCTTCGCTGGTGTAGTGCGAGGCGTTGAATGAGAAGGTGTCGCCGTTTTCGCCGAGGGATGAAATGTGCAGCCCAAAGCCGCGCTCGTCAGTGAACAGCGCGTTGGTTACGCCATAGCGTGCGCCATTTTCTTGCGGGAACTCGTAATTGACAAACATGTCGCTTACAGTGGTTTTGAACTCGCCTTTCCATGCACTGCGGCGCATATCTACATAGTTTTCGTGCGGGCCATAGCCGGTGTAGCGCACATGTTCTGTGCCTTTTGGCATGGTAAAGCGCAAGCCGAAACGTGGCAGCATGAGTTGGGCATCGCCATGCATACTCTTGTTTTCGGTTACATCAACGCTTGTTGCCAACACAATTGCGCCGATATCGTTAATTTTCCACTTGGCTTCCCCACGCAAAATTGGCGCGTTTGTGTAGCCGCCAATGGCGTAGCGCATTCTTATGGTGCATTGTGTGCCGTAGTCGAAATTGAAAAGTTGGTGAGAAGCCTCATATACATGGGTTGATGCACGGTCGAAACCGGCATTGCGCCACGGCCATTGTACGCCGCGGTCGTTGTCTGTAGGCGCGCGCCATACGTCAAAGGTGAGCGGCTGGGTGATGTAGTTTATACCGCCGCGGCTAATTTGTGTAAATGCACCGGATATCATGTCAAAAATATGATAAAAATCTTGCCCCTTGATATGAAGCAGATTGCCTTCTTCGCATACATCCAGCTTGCGTGGCATGGTGTAGCAGGTGATGCGGGTGCTTGATGAAGCATCATCCATGCGCATATGCCCATCATATATAATCAACTGGGTGAATGCCGCTTCGTCGCCATGCATGAAAACGTCGCAGGATTCTTTGTATCGGAAGCGGATATTTAATGCGCAGAACGGCGTATTGGCATCTTTCTTTGGTACAGTGAAGAAAAGCTTCACTACTTCTGAACCATGAGGCGGCGCAGACAAATTCATTTTTCTGCCGCTTGCCAAGGCTTTTTTCCCGTCTGTTAGTTCCCACTCCATATACAAATGATCCAAGTTCCGGAAGTCGTAGCCGTTACAAATTTCGATAACGCCATTGTCCAAACACTTTGCGGTAGCACATACATTGGCATATACGGCTTTTGCTTCTTTGAAACCAGTGTGCGGTTCGCGGTTGCTTGTCACAAGCCCGTCTAAACAGAAATTGCCATCGTTTGGCATATCGCCAAAGTCGCCGCCGTATGCCGCAAATTGTACGACATCCATTTCCGCAATTTGTTCTTCTGTTAAGCCTTTACGCTCAAGCGCTTTTTTATAGCCGCGTGCAGGCACGGTATACACATTTCCTTTTTTGTCGGTGTAACGCTTGGCTTGCAAGCCGTGGTCCCAAAATTCCCAAATGCAGCCGCCAATCATTTTTGGCGACTTGTTTATAATTTGCCAGTAATCCCACAGGTCGCCGGGGCCATTGCCCATGGCATGGGAATATTCGCACAGGAAGTAGGGGCGCGTTTTGGTTGGGTCTTCCGCATAGGCTTTGTAGTCATCTAAGCTCGTATACATGCGGCTTAGCATACCATAGCAGTCTTTTTCCTGGGTTTGGTGCGGGAATGCTTCGCAATAATGCACAAGGCGGCTTGTGTCGCGCGCCCCTGCCCATTCCGCCATTTTGATGTGGTTTGGCCCGTGACCGGACTCGTTACCCAGCGACCACATGATTACACTTGCTTGGTTTTTGTCGCGTTCTACAAGGCGTTCCATGCGGTCTACAAAAGCCACTTCCCAGTCTGGCGATAGGCTTAGGGCGTTCCAGTCCGGTACCATGCCGTGGCATTCGATATCCGTTTCGTCACATACGTAAAAGCCCATGGCAGAGCACAACTGCAAGAACCGTGGCTCGTTTGGATAATGCGCCGTGCGGATGCAGTTTACGTTGTGCTGCTTCATTATTTTAAGGTCGTCAATCATCCACGCCAACGGGACAGTTTGCCCATGTAGTGGGTGGAAGTCGTGGCGGTTTACGCCTTTTAGCTTTACGGCCTGCCCGTTTATAAGCATTGCGCCGTCTTTGCGTACCGTAATTTGTCTGATGCCTGTGCTAAACACGAGGGTTTCGCCAGAGGCTTCAACCACGATGTTGTATAGGTATGGCTGCTCTGCGTTCCACAGAATGGGGTTATGCAATGTAAAATCCACAACGCCGTGGCCTTCTTCGTCTAAGGAAATGGTGGCGTGGCCTTCATCTATAGAATCGCTTAAAAATGTAACGGTTGTTTCCAGCCCTGGTGTGCCGCTAACTTCCGCACGCAGTACAACCGTGGCGTAGTCGCTATCCGGGAATTCTTGACGCACGAACACATCCCGTACATGAGATTTTTCACGGGCAAGCAGAAATACGTCGCGGAAAATGCCGGAAAAGCGGTAGCAGTCTTGGTCTTCGATGTACGTAGCATCGCAATATTTGAGCACCAGTACCGTAACACGGTTGTTGCCGGGCTTTGCGTGCTTGGTGATGTTAAACTCCGCGGGCAGGCGGCTGCCCTTGCTCATGCCAATGTATTCGCCGTTCACCCAAACATAGAAGCAGCTGTTTACCCCTTCAAAGTTAAGGAATAGCTCCTTGCTTGCATAATTTTCTGAAACAAAAATATCCCGGGAGTAAATGCCGCATGGGTTGGCGGCAGGTACAAACGGCGGGTCGCATGGGATTGGATAATTGATGTTTGTGTAATGGCATATATCGTAGCCCTCTGTTTGCCAGCAGGAAGGCACGGTTATGCTGTTGGAGCCGGACATGTCGTAATCGTTTGCAAAGAAATTGCTGGGTAATGTGTGTGGGCCATTTTCGTAATAAGCGAAATGCCATTCGCCATTCAGGCTTTGGAAGCGGGTGGAGTTGGCGCGTGTTATGTTTGCATCTTTCAGGTTTGCAGGCGGTGTATCTGTGCCGTACGGAATGTAGTACGCGCGTGACGGCTCGCGGTTTTGGTGCGTAATTTCTGGGTTTTGATAATGTTCGGGTTTGAACATGGGATTTCCTCCTATTTATTTATAGAGTAGGGGCGAACTGAGTTTGCCCGTGGTATTGCGAAATCTCGGGCGAACACAGTTCGCCCCTACATAGATGCATCAATCTCTCGAGTACTGCTCAACCAGCTTTACCATTGCGTCGGCGTCAGCCGGGTTGCCTACCCAAGTGCGGATATACATTTTGCTTGCTTCCAAATTTTCCAGCAATTCCTTCACAAGATGCGGCGGGGAATCTAAAATCAAACGCTTCCCGGCCTTTTGAATTTTTTGCAATTCGGGGATAAAATCTACAGAAGGGCCTTGCCCTGCTATGTTTGTCCATTGAATGGCACCCAGCCTGTTTAGGCGAAGCATTTGGTCCAAGTGCATGGTTTGTGCGTACCCGTCAAAATGATAGAGTGAGTAATCCAGCACGGCAGTTTGCTCTTTGAGTTCATACATGCAAAATTTGTCAAACATATCCGGTGACACCATAACAGACATGTCGCATTGCATCTGCGCATGTAACCCTGGTGCCCATGTTTGGAGCCAGCCCACACTGGAGCCACCGTCGTTGTTTTCGCGAATTATCTCATATACTTTCTGGTTGATATCTTCCCAGACAGCCTGCACTTTAACCAGTGCCGCCTTTACTTCTTCCGGGCGGTCTAGCAAGTCCATCATAAATTGTTCCGGGCCGCGCAAGCCGGAAAGCGCGTCTGCAACCCCTGCCGTATCCATAGCCGAAACAATGTAGTCCCCTTGCGCATCGCGCACATACTCTTCCGCTAGGGAAATTGATTTTTTGTACAAAAAGCTTTCCGGGTCAAATTCCAGCTGGCCGTAATCCTCCAAAGTGATGGCATACCAAACACTTGGCCCAAAGCGCGGCTGGGCGCCTTTGAAGTACCCTGCGCAACTGGTAGGCCCCAGGTTGTGAAACAGCACGGGGAATGCGTCGCCGGCGTAGTATGTGTTGTCAAAACACGCTCTGTTTCTTTGGATGATCGGCTCGGGGTCTGTCCACCATTTTATTCTGTCCTCGGGGTTATCCGGGAAGGGGAATGCCATGGGGTTTACCGGCTTGGCCATATCCTTTGGTGCAAATACAGAGAATAGGCAGCTGCCTGTTAAGGTTCCATTCCAAAATGCGGAATGACGGGCTTTGATTTTGTCCCAATTGTTGCAGTAGCGCATAAAAAACCTCCTTTAATTCACGTAAATCTTGAATTTCAAATCATAAACCGCCGCAGGCACTAAATGATCCGGGTCTAAGTGGCTGCTCCACGACATATTTGAACCTATGCCGCTGTGCGCCGCGTCAATGTTCAAAAATGTTTCCGCACGGTTTGGCAGTTCGTGGTCGTGCAGGGCATTTTGGTAGTCTTGTATGGTGTTGTGCAGTGCGTGGAAGTGGAACGGGCTGTGTCCGGTAAATGTGATGCGTCCGCCGTTTTCATGCGCCAGGCATAGCCATCTGGTTTGCCCATGGCCTCCGCAAACGGACGGCGGGCAGAACGGGAAGTGCTGGTCTGCAACGGTGGTTTCGTGTACGGCCATGTAAGCAGACATTTGTCGGTCGGTGTAGTTGTCGTTTTCGCCAAGGCCATAGTAAGTTAGATTTTCAAAACCAGCGGGCAGTGTAAATGTCATGCCTGCGCGGGCTACATATGCCAAATTTTTGTTCAGGCTGATATGAAAATCTACTTCCAGCTCGCCGTTTGGCAAAAGAGTGTACGTATTTTTTGCGTAGGATATAATCTCCTTGCCATCTTTGTTGGTGGTTATCTTGTAGATGACTATTGCCATGTTTTCGCCAGCTAATTCAACATCTTCTGCCTGAATAACGGTGTTGCCGTCACGCACCAAGCTAAATACATTCACCATGCCGCCCCAGCCGTCAAAGGAATCCATACCGCAATAAGGGCGGTCTAGGCAAGGCGTGCCGCCAAGTTGTAAATATTCACATTCGTTTTTACGCAAGCTAAGGTTGCCTGTTTGCTTGCACAAATATATTTCTGTGCCGTTTGCAGAAAGGGTTACCAGCTTGTCGTCTTCGTAGGAGGCAATGTCTCCAACAACACTGGCAAGCGGCTTATCTACTGTGTTGGGTGAGCTAAGCGCATATTGGAAACGCGCCACTTCATACCCCGCGGGCGCATAGGCAGAACGGTCTTTTTCGGATACGCGGAATTCAATAAAATATTCGCAGCAGTCCTTAAAATTGTAGTTTGGCTCAATCGTAATGGTTCTTTTTTCAAGCGGCATAATGTCGCCGATGGTTTCGCTCACTTTTTCGCAGCGCACTTCATGCCCGTTTTCCAGCAATACCATGGTAATTTCGTAGCAGCAAAGGGGTTTTGTGTACGTTAAATTCAAAATTTCGTATTTCCATTTGTCGCAGTCGTATGGGCGCCACGGCTGTATTTTGTCCGCAGGGCGCACCACAATTGGTGCGTAGGCTTGTTTTAGTTCATGCGCAACGGGCTTCCATCGTAAATCTGAAAGCACGATGCCGTTGTTAGTCATAAATGGGGGCTGGAAAGGTTCTGTTAAGGACTCGCCCAAACTCCCGCCATGGGCGAAGAATTTTTCGCCGTTTTCCAAAGTGCCTTCCAAGGTTTTATCCTGCCAATCCCACACAAAGCCGCCCTGAAAGCGTGGGTAACGCTCGGTGAGCTCGCGGAATTTATTTAACCCGCCGCCGGAATTGCGTATTTGGTACAAATATTCCACCAATATAATCGGGCGGGTATCTTCTGTATCCGTTAGCATGGTGTAAATATGGGCGATTGGCGCGTACATATTTCCGCGTACGTCAGATACCAGCTTGCTTGGGGCGCCGTCTTCGTATTGGCACAGGCGTGTTGGGTCGTATTCGCGTATAAAGCCTGCCATTGCGCCATGGTTTGGCCCCACGCCGCTTTCGTTGCCCAGCGACCACGCGTAGATGCACACATGATTTTTGAAGGTTTGCACCATGCGTACGGCCCGCTCCAGGAACAGCGCTGCCCATGCGGGGTCTTGCGCAAGCTGCCCGGACACACCATGTGTTTCCAGGTTGGCTTCGCACACAATAAGAAGTCCCATTTCGTCGCAAAGCTGGTACCAAGCTTGGCAGCATGGGTAATGGCTGGTGCGCACGGCGTTTATGTTCATGCGCTTCATTTCCGTTATTTCTTTTATCATCCACTTGCGTGAGACCTGACGCCCCGTTTGAAAGTGATGCTGGTGGCGGTTTACGCCTTTTATAACGATGCGCTGCTCGTTTAGGTAAACGATGCCGTTTTTAATCTCCACTTTTTTGAAGCCGACAGAGCAGGCTTCCACATCCACAACTTCGCCGGTGGGTGAGATAAGTGAAACGACTAATTTGTACAGGACGGGGGTTTCTGTTGTCCATGGCCTGATATTAGGTACTATTAAATGAAGCCTTGCGGTTTTGGCCGTAGGAGCCCATGTTGGGCTTTGAACAGCATATACACTTGGCTTGGCTTCCGCATGTGCAAGACATTCGCCGCTAGCGTTGTAAAGGCTTAGTTTGACCGTGTAATCCGCATACATTGGTACGGTTGAAATTTTTACATCGGCAGTAATCTCTCCTGTGTCGCTTGTGCCGTACTTGCCGCGTAAATGGGGAATGGCCTTGACTTGATAGTCTGCAATGTGCGCGGCGCGCTTGTAAATAAGGCTTACATCGCCATAAATACCGGAAATATGCCAATAATCCTGGTCTTCTATATACGTTGCTTTTGTGAAGCGGGCCACCTGCACAGCTATGCTATTTGTGCCATCTGTTACAAATTGGGTGATGTTAAATTCTGATGGGAGCTTGCTGTCCTCTGAATAACCAACGAACTCGCCGTTTATCCATAGTTTGTAAGCGGTTTCTACCCCGTCGAAGTGGATGAATACTTCACGTGAAGTGCCCTTCACTTCAAATTCGTGATAGTAGCAACCGCAGGGGTTATCCTCGGGGATGTATGGCGGGTTTGGTACAACGTCTGCGCCTTCGCTGGGCTTAATCACTTGCTGGCCTTCGTAAAGCCACGGATACGCAAAATTTGTGTAGCGTGGCTCGTCGTGGCCTTGAAGCTCCCAGTGAGAAGGCACGGGAATATCCACAAAATCTGTACGTGGGTGGCTGGGCGTGTAAAATAGCTCGATTTGGGATGGGTTTGGGTATAGTTTGAACTGCCAATTGCCGTTTAAGGATACGATGTTGGGTGACTGCTCGGCGGCGAGTGCCTGAGCTTCGGTTTCGTAGGCACACCAAGGGCTGTGGGCCGGTTCGCGGTTTAGGGAGGTGATGTCTAGATTTTCGGTGGGGAAATAATTTTGCATGGGTTGACCTTCTCTCATTTTGCTATACCTGGTACCAGGTATATTTGTGTTCATACTGTTAAGGATTTTTCTGCGATGTTGTATGTTTCAAAATATTTTTGCTCCATGGGAATCCACTTTGTGGCGAACATTTCTGCAAGACGTTCTCCATTTCGCGCAACGATGCGTTCCATTTGGGTTTTTGTATCTATGTTGGAGAATACGCGTATGTTCATATATTCGTCAAAGGTAGGGTGTTGGCTGTAAGTACCTTCTACTACGCGCCATGGTGAAGGTTCAACTTTGCGCACACCATCGTAGTCCATAATATTGCAGTTGAAAATACGGTATTCAAAGGCTTCGTCTTTATCGGCTAAATAGGGCAATACTTCTTGCGTAAAACGCTCGTAATGTATATTGCCGCCGGGTTCGTTCAGGCGTTCTGCTGTGCGTAATTCCGAGGGTAGGAAGAAATCATCCATATGTACAATTTCCGCCCCTATCACGGATTTTAAGCCCTTGGCTAAAGTGGACTTGCCAGAGGCGGCGTGCCCATCTATGGCAATTATGCTGCCGTCCATACCTGCCAATTCAGTTAAAATAGGTACCAGCCTTACAAACGGCCCGGATATTACACGGTAAGCAGGCTTTTCATTATCGCGGTAATGCTGGCTGTGGTGTACCGCTTGCGGCCTGCCATCTTTGCAATTGGCAAGGTAATCTTGGAATGTTGCCTGAAATTCTTCATAAGAAAAGGCCAAAGCTTGCCCGTTTTTACGGACAAACGCTGACCATGTGTTCATATATTCAAAAAAATGCTTTTCACTGTCCGGCAGGCGCACGGAAGCTGACTGTACAAATAAGTGAAACAACCAGCCCGGCGGTAAAGATAATTTTTTCCAAGCAGCAATGTTTACACGGCAAACTTCCGGCGCGATAAGCTCCATGATGGGCTCGTCTGTTGCTTTGCAGCTTTCGTATTCGGACATAAAGTAGCCCTTGACCTTTTCCATATCGGTCAAAAGATGTTCTGCCCCATAGGCGGCTTGAAAACACATTTTTATTATATCTTGCGGCATAATGGATGAGTGTAATGCAAGCTGATGCCGGATGAAGTCGGTCATATCAAATGCCCCTTAGGTTGTAATAACTAAAATTCGTCTATCAAATCCTGCATGGTATACAGCCCCGGGGGCTTGCCACATATAAACCGAGCGGCTTTTAGCGTGCCTTCCGCAAATACGTCGCGAGACTGCGCCGCATGTGTAATCTCAAGCGTTTCGTTTTGTCCGGCAAAAATGACGCTGTGTTCGCCAATTATATTGCCGCCGCGCACGGTGCTCATGCCTATTTCGTTGTGTTCGCGCTCTGCCAATGCACTGCTGCGGTTTGTGACGGTTTGTAACGGCGAATCAACAGCTTCTTTTAGAGCATCCACCAGCATAAAGGCTGTACCGCTCGGTGCGTCCATTTTTTTGTTATGGTGTTTTTCTATAAGCTCGATATCAAAATTGGAGTCGTAAAGCAACTTTGACACGCTTTTTAGTATGTGGGTTAACACATTAACGCCAAGTGACATATTGGCAGAATAGAAAACAGCGGTTTCATTTGCGGCATTGGCAATAGCGGCTTCTATTTCCTGCGGCAAGCTTGTTGTGCAAATGATCAAAGGTATTTTATTTTTGACACTAAAATCTAATACCGCCATTGTTTCATCCAAACTAAAAGGATGCAGGTAGCTGATTATCACATCTGCGGGCGTAGTGCATTCGTTTATACTGCGGTGTATTGGATATGGATTGCTTTCGCCGGAGCTAAACGTCTCTACCCCAAATACAATTTCCATATCAGGCGTAGCGGCAACCATATTGCTGATTGCTTTGCCCATTCTGCCTAAACAACCGCATAGGATTATTTTTGTCATAGTAAGCCGAACCTTTTCATTTCGTTTTGTAGTTTTTCTGCCAAATCAGGCTCAATGTCAATAAGCGGCAAACGGCAATAGCCCATATCAAAGCCCATCATGCGCAATGCGGCCTTGACCGGCATTGGGTTTACATCGGTAAACAATAAGCGCGTCATCGGCAAAATATTCAACTGCAGTTTGCGGCAACCTGCCAAGTCGCCTGCGAAAAATTTGTCCACTATGCTTTGTATCGTTGCAGGGGCAATATTGCCCATTGTAGAAATAACGCCTTTGCCACCTAAGGCCAGCACCGGCAAAATTTCGGAATCGTTCCCCACATAGATATCCATGTCGTTTGCGCAGCGTTCTATGACTTCTGCAATTTGGTTTATATCGCTGCTGGTTTCCTTTACGGCTTGAATATTTGGCAATTTAGCAATTTCCGCAAGGGTTTTGGGCAGTATATTTAAGGCCGTGCGAGGGGGGACGTTGTACACCACAATCGGCAAGTTTACACTTGCGGCTATTTTTGTATAATGTACCACCAGTCCGCGTTGGGATGTTTTGTTGTAGTATGGCGTTACATACATGAGTGCGTCTGCCCCGGCTTGCTCTAGTGCTTTGCCCGTGGCTATGCAAGCGGCAGTATCGTTACCGCCCGCACCGGCGATAACCGGAACTTTGCGGCCGTATTTTTCGCCCGCTTTTTTAGCGGCTAAAACAGCCGTGCGCACCACTTCGATGTGTTCCTCGTTTGTAAGCGTTGTAGCTTCTCCGGTTGTGCCGCACGAAACGAGGGCGGAAGTACCCTGTTCTACTTGAAAATTGATAAAATTTTCGTAAACGACACCGTTAAAATTTCCGTTTTTGTCAAACGGCGTGCATAGGGCAACACCGGAACCTGTATAAATGGACATGGTAAGTCCTCCAACTCCAAAATTATTTGTATAGATAATATTGAAAAAATGGGGCTGTGTCAATTGTTGAAAGAATAAACAATGCGTTTACAACAAAAGCCGCTCTGCCAAATAAGGCAATGTGCCTTAGCTTTGTGAGCGGCTTTGATTTATGCATGAATGATAATCGTATTACCTATAATACGCCAGCAACGCATTGACCACAGCCCTTGCGTATTCTTCCTGCCGCCGTGGGTTAATCATCCACGAAAAATCGTGAATATTGTTTGTAAAGCTGGCTTCCAGCAAAATAGCCGGCGACCACATTGGGCGGCAAACAAAAAAGTTTGCTTGGCTGGGCGCACGGTTGCGGTTTGTATATGGGTTTATATTGTACATATTGTCCATAAATGTTGTTGCCGCGGGGCGGCTGTTTTCATTTCT
>Ga0123355_10010771_pt1 | contig 14054 bp, 4 predicted proteins | sample TergutEmb28metaG_3_FD_89872 | JGI IMG/M metagenome (GOLD analysis project Ga0123355, IMG submission 89872) | Embiratermes neotenicus P1 segment gut microbial communities from Petit-Saut dam, French Guiana - Emb289 P1 | ecosystem: Host-associated > Arthropoda: Insects > Digestive system > Gut ... | reverse complement strand
CGTTGCGCTAACCACGTGACACCCCTCTATCCGCAAAAGTTGGCACTAACTTCGCCTACCGGCGGCGGCCGCTCTGTCGGTATGGTTCGCTCGCGGACTGAAGCCACGGAGTTTAGTTTTTAGTTTTTTAGAATAAATTATAAGTTAATAAAAGCTACTTAGAACTGGACTTCAATGTCAATAAATGGGTCATACATCTCACTAGTTTTCAGTTAAAAAATCACTATTCTTGTCATCAAGATTCTATACAGTCTGAGGCTTATGATTCATCTTTATAGGAATTAGGTAGAAACATAACAGACATGGAATGAAGAATGACCAATTGTGTGTTACATTACAGGAGCTGAAAACCTTGAATTTCTTGACTTGTCAGAGAACTTCATCTCCGAGTTCCCAACCATCTCACTTAAAGCTTTTGTCAGCCTTAAATTCTTGAATCTTTCATCCAACTTGATTCAGGTGAGTGAGTGAGCGAAGAATTTAATTCAAAAGTGGTCATACAGTACAGTCTAAAGGTTCATAATTATATGGGACCAATAAAACTACCATGGACATCAGAATCACACACACTTATTTGGTTCCAAGAATTTATGAAGTACCAGTAGTAAAGTACAAAATAACTTCAAAAAGCATAAAAGCTTATTTTAACAAAATAAAAACAAGTTTTGGAACCACAAAGTACATTAAATTATTGATGGACCATCTGATTCTATCAAGAACAAAAGCAGCTGACCACCTTACTGTAAGACTGAGCTGCATTAACCTGAGACTGATAGGCACAGTAACAGGAGAATGAAGCTGACTCAGCAGTGACAGGGTCTCATCCTGTTTTGTCAGAACCAGTCATGGCAGGGTGAAACAGTGGTAGTAAAATGGGTGGTCACAAAGTTCAAAATTCTGACCATCAAGGATCAGAAACTTCAGGAATATACTGTGTTTACTTCCATGGACAGGCTTGACACAGTCTTGCCTCTACATGTGAGGTGACTTCTTTAATGGGAATCTGGGATGCCTATTGTACAGTCAAAACTGCCAGAACTGTGAAGTCATTGATTTGTATTGTAAGTCAATATGAACTAACTGAGCAAAATTCATGGTAGTCTTCATAACAGCAAAGGATGAATCACATTCTTACAATTGTATTATGGCCAATTACTTCCGTGTGAAATACGAGTATTGATGTGATAGTGACTGGGTTTCCTTCCATCTCTGTCATCATTCTGTTTCTCAGAACCTAGAGAATGCCAACCTGGCATCACAACCTGAATTGCAGCGGTTGGATTTAAGTCGCAACAATATTGCCAACATTGCTCCAGGAACATTCCTGAGACTTAGCCACCTCCGTGAACTGGACCTAAGTGTCAATGCTCTACGAACAGTAAGTTTCAGCTCAATCCATTTGAAGACAAGTGAAGCCAAAATGAGGCTGTAACCTCAAAGATTTACTATAGATTACAAGGACAGCTGCTAGTGAGTTCCACCACTTGTCAATCATATTCCATCTCAACCCTCTCAAGAGTCCTTAATTTGTAAGTAATTGTCACTTGTACTTGCTATTGGAATGCTATTCCTAGCTGTATAGAATCAGTGATATTTTAAAGATGTGGTGAAAGATTTACCATTCTTGCTATGGAAAAATTATTCATTACTGTGCACTGTAAGGTGGTTCAGAATTTCCTGAACTAGTTACTATGACATTCTTTGTGATTAATTTGATAACTTTACCAGAAATTTCATAAACTGTCAATGAATAATAACACATAGGTATAAGCTGCATGTAATGATGCAGGAAAATATTCACAAAGTAGATGACATGATTAAATAATAAAGGATTGTGGTTAAAAATGCCACAGTAATGTGTATACTATTTGTGACCCTAATATAGTCATAGGTATTTCAAGTGCAAGATTTGGAGAATACTGAAGGCAATTCCTAGGTTGGCAAGTTCTTAATAAATGAACTCTGTAGCACTTCAGTGACGTGTAAGGTAAAGAGGCATGTTTCTTGACACACTGAAAAATTTTTATTGGACCATTTCTACAGACAAGATGAGAAGAATACTTTGGCCATGGTTGAATGTAGTATGTGCTACACTACCAACAGCAGTTCTTCATAGGTTGGTATTTCCACATATGTCAATCTGGTAATTATAAATTTTAAATGCCACACCACATATTTACCATGAACTACTTCTGAAAATTACATGCAGTTATTTCATGAGTATTCTCTGGAGACCATCACTTCATTATGGGTAAGCCACACTTCACTAGTGAGCAAAACCAAGGGATACAGGTCCAGATGAGCATCAGTTGACCTGCAAAAATGTAACATTTTGTTACAGTCCTGCAGTTCCAGATGTTGAGTGGGTTGGATGTGATATAGATACAAGCCTTCAAAATTTACTGCATGCCAGATTGATGTGCGTGGAACCCCAATCCGTGAAGAAACTCTTCTAATATTCCAGTGCAGAGTATGTTTTGCCATGGCAAGGATGTTCTTGTCTTGTTTGTGTGGATGTGACAATAATGGTGTGAAAGAAGGCTACCAATTTCCCTCAGGTATCTAAGAACTGCCATGGCACTGCATTTATCAGGAACTCTCCTGCCTGGGAAACCCTTTCAGAATTTTGCACCTCTTAAACTTTAAGCACCCATACCTCTGTAATTGTAGCAAACAAAACACATGTTAAAATAACATGTCTTGATTCAAAACGAGTTGATTGATCATCGTTTGCAGTTTGCGCACTTTCTCCCAGGCACATGGTATTTTTGAGGCAACTCTTGGTTGAATGTATTTCCAAGAAGTTTCATATTTGAGAGTTTAACTAAAATCTGTTCACTTTAGAATTGAATAAAATTAACAGACACTTTATATGAAAACTTACACATGTTCCTTTACATATCTGAAATTCAGTTTGCGTGTAAATGGGTACATGTATATAAGAACAAAAAATGTTGGGAATTACTGTGTAGAGAAAAATCAAATGCACCTTTTTTTTATACATTTTTTCCATTACTGTTGTGATTTTGAAAATAATTACAGAAAAGTGAATGAAATGCCAGAATTGTTATACTGCATATGTTTCATAACTAGTTTATTAACACTGGAGGCATATTTAGAGAAGTTAATTTATACATAATGTAACAAGAGAAAACCAACAGACACTGTATATCGTGGCTGTGTCCACACTTCCATTGACCTAAACCACTGGTGGAACACAGTACATATTGTGTACACATAGATATTCTCTAGTGGAATATTTTGTTAATATCACATTGGTAGATTTTCTTTATTAAGAAGGATTTGTCCACATCAGCACATCTTTATCTTTGGGATAAACTCTATGCAACTCAATATGGACAAAAAGATTTATAAACCTAAAACAAGGAACATAAATAATATATTTATTGTAAGCAGTATTGTAAAGAATAAAGATCTCATTTCCAGTACACTAACACATGATATTTTGCATTTATACAATTTTACATTTTAACATTTTAATATATTAGCCTCATGATCATTGAATAAGTTAAAATGTGTCACTACAGGTAAAGTGAACATCATTTGTTAGTAATAGAGGTTGCGTTTGACAGTGATACATGTACTGTTGTTAACACATGTAACAAAGTGGGATGCCAAACGTCAAAGTTATGGTTATTGTAACCTGTATGAAGTCCAAATACAAAATTCATACTCAACTTGGAGTAAAATTAATAACTTGTACATTCAGGACATAGTAAGTTCTGACAGCAAAATCAGGTATTAAAGTTATTTACATATGAGTCATGTTAAAAAGTGACAAAAAAGAGCTAAGTTGTATAGTGACCTGTCTGTGAGACACTGAATGGCAAATAAAATACCACAACACAGGTATTTCTGCAGCGTATATGGTTCAGATATTAAAACTGACATAAAACAACATCATTTGAATTGACTGAGCAATTCCTATAGTAGTAATGAATGTGAAGACATTAGGTATACTACAAAAGTCATCTGCAAGAACGTTCCTTAGTATGTTCTGGAGATGAGGTGTACAATGTTACTTATAGAATTAAAATTGCACTAGAATATGGTTCTGAATAGGAATTACCTACACACTGATTGTAAGGCCAAATAATTATCACCAATAATCACCACAAACCAAATATATGTGCAGCCAAGTGGTTAATGCAGGACTTATTTGCCTAATGATTTTAAATTTACAAGTATCTGTAATCATATACTGTTGATCCTGCAGGTGGAAGATGATGCTTTTGAAGGACTGCCAAACTTGGAGAAGCTGTCACTGAAGGATAACAACATTTTGCTGGTCCCTGCATCTGCACTGGGCCGCCTGCCTAGCCTCACATCTCTGCAGCTGGATTACAACAGGGTGGCAGCACTGTCAGGTGATATCCTCAGATCAGTGGCTGGGCATGTGACTTCATTAAGCCTTGCCCGCAATGTTGTGCGTGAATTGCCACCCACCTCATTCAAAGAGTTTACACATCTAGAAACGCTTGACCTCTCTGGCAACCTACTGGCCAGTGTGGCAGCCACCACATTCACTGGACTTGAAGGAAGTTTGGTTAAGCTGTATCTCTCTGGAAATCGTCTGACAGCACTTTCATCTACACCTATTGCTCTGTCTCATCTCAAGGTGTTGGATATGTCTCGAAACCAGCTTGCTGAGCTTCCTCGAATGGCCTTCACCCAGCTACCTGGCCTTGTCCATTTGAACCTCAGCCACAACCCCACTCTGGGGTCCATATCATCCACGCTACTGCACAGTCTCCCAGAACTCCGTGAGCTTGACTTGAGTCAAACAGGTCTCAAAATGCTTTCACCAGAACTTCTTCTCCGCAGTCAGGACCTCGTGAGAGTGTTCTTCTGTGATAACTTGATTCAAGAATTACCTGAAGGTGCTTTTCGTAACCTAAAAAACCTTACAAGCATTGATCTATCTAACAATCAAATAGTGAACATAAGGCCTGGAGCATTTATGGGTCTTCAAGCCATAAAAGAAGTCTATTTAAAGGGCAACAGACTCACTGCTTTCAAAGGGGAATTTTTTCGCAATCTTGGGAGTGATGCAAGCCTGGGAACAACTTTAGAAGTCTTGGATTTGACCAACAATGAACTCAGCTACTTGTTTCCGAGCTCATTCCGTATCCACCCCCATCTCCAACAGCTGATGGCTGGTGGCAACAGGTTCTCTTTCTTTCCTGCAGAACTCATATCTTCATTGCAGTATCTAGAATATATTGACTTAGGACACAATTCACTACGAAGTGTAGAAGACTTTGATTTTGCAAGCCTTCCTCGTCTTCGGACATTAATTCTGTCACACAATGAACTTGAAACCATCAGTGAATTAGCATTCCAGAACTCCACACAACTTCAGATATTGGACGTTTCTGGGAATAAAATTGAACGCCTTAGTGAGAGAACATTTGAAGGTTTGGTTCGTCTTGAAATGCTGAATCTTGAGAACAATTTAATCTCTGAGCTTCCTGATTCGATATTTGAGCGTTCTCGTGTTCAGATGCTGGAAAAAATCAACCTGGCTGGAAATCAGTTTGAGACTGCACCACTACAACCACTACAGCGCCAGTACTTTTTCCTGTCTATGGTTGATCTTTCTCGCAACAAAGTACGTGAGATCCCACCAGAAGATTCCATCATGGTTAACATCAAGAAACTGGATCTCTCTTACAATCCTCTCTCTCAAGAGGCTGTTGAGAACATTCTGGGAGAACCAAAGACTGTCCGGGACTTAAATTTGGCAGGTACTGGAATTATATCTGTCACTCAGATGGAGACACCTTTCTTAAGACGACTCAACCTGTCACATAATGTCATCAGTAGTCTACCAGACACTGTATTTGAACGCCCAACATTATTAGAAGAGCTGGATATCTCACATAACAGCCTCAGTGAACTGCCTCACGTGTGGCAAAGGCTTAAGAACCTACAGGTTTTAGATGTGTCTGAGAACCCAGTGATAAATATCCTTCAGGGTGACCTGGATGGTTTAGAAAATTTGTATTCTTTGCGGATACATGACCTTACGATGTGTATACGTCTTGAGAAGAATGCTTTTGCTTCCCTCAGTAATCTAGCAGAGTTGAAAGCATATGGTTACCCTCGGCTGGGATACCTTGATGTGACTGGCATCCTTAAAAATCTGCCAGCGTTACAGAAGTTGGACATAGAGCTTAAAGATGCAGCTGTGAGTGGAGAACAACTTTTACCAGCACTACAACCCCGTCTGCAGGAACTTGGACTGCGTGGGCAGAGGGTTAGAAGCCTGTCATCGGGTGTACTGGCTGGCTTACGTGGACCGTCTGTTCATGTGGGTCTACGAAACACTTCAGTTTCCACCCTGCCTCCAGCTCTATTCTTTGCTCTGCCACGCTCCATTCGCCTGGAACTTGATGTGTCTGGCAGCCAACTGACAACACTAGGCCCAACTCTACTGGCTGCCCTGGATGAGCGGAAAGGTGACCTCACACTTACGGGTCTGTCCGACAACCCTATAAATTGTGACTGTGGTGCCAGGGCTTTGAGACGGTGGCTTCCAGGAGCAGGAATGTCTGGGATTCGCTGTGTTTCTCCAGAGAAACTTAAAGGCCAACTCCTTGTAGAAGTTGCAGATGATGAGCTGATCTGTGACCTCAATCGTACACCAATGACAACACCTAGCACTGTAGCTACTTCATCATCAAGAGCAACAACAGAACCTGACATAATCTGGTCTGTAGCTCCAAGCAGAGAAAAGCCTTCATCCAGTAGCAAACCTGGCACAGGAACTGCCAACAAAGCAGTTCCAGCTGCAGGCTCATCAAGCCTGAATAATGACGACACCCTCATCATTAGTATTGTTGGCGGCGTGGTTGCCTTTATAGCAGTTCTTATCATAGTAATCTGCATTATTAGGGTTCGAATCACCAATACTCAGTACAGGGGTGGTCCACTTGCAACACCAGGTGCTCTGTCAGCAGGGACCCATGCTCCCTCAATGGTTACTGCAGGTTCAGGCTGTACCTGTGTCAAACCTCCAGTGGGGCCGCCTATGTATATGGCACCCTATGGACCTGGGTACGCTGCAACTCTACCTCCAAAGCTTATGCCACCTACATCAGTGTCCCCACGACCTCCATATTCAACAATGGGAAGGCAACCTTTTTATCAGAGTCCTTCGTACTACATCACATACCCTACTGAAGAGAAGGAACATCGGTAGCCTCTGGAATTTCTGTGCACTCTTCAGATTCATACTGGCAGCCATGTCTTCTTACACAGATTTCAAACACTGCGTTTTGAAGATGCAGAAAGTATCAAAACTATTTCTACCCTTTTCAAGGGATCAGTGAATTAAAAAATTCTACCTTCAGCATACTATGTCAGAATTAAAATGTTTGTGTGCAGTGGAGGTAGAGCATAAGAGTGGGGTCTGAAAAAAACAGGAAACTGAAGGCCAGAGATGTTGGTCACCTTACTTTGAATATACGGCTAAGGACTGTACCTAGCATTCTGTTTTTACAGTACTTACACTTCCTATTCTGAAGTATCACATAAATATATATGGCCATTATTCTTATTACAGCTATGTTTAAATTCAGTGCCCATGTTAAAGACTAAGAATTCTGTCTGTGAATTGTTCACTTTCCTACATTTTGCAAGGATGTAGTAGCAAGTCCCCTACAACATGTGTATTTTTCTTATGCACAAACAGTGTCAAGTCAGTGTCATAAAAGCTAGTCTTCTTATTTTCTGAGTGACTGAGGCCTATGAAACATTCTTGTAGTTGGTTCACCTCAGTTTCTCAAGTAGCAAGGAAGATTTTCTTTTGAATACATAACAGTCTTTTAAATCAATTGAAGATGAATGATTGACATGAAGAAATGAGTGATAATCCAGATACCATCCCAGTAAAGAAGACATAATGATTTATTTCTGCATGTGACTTTACAAGGAGCTGTATTTAAGTTTCACAAGTGGATAAGAACTTTAAACAACTACTTGTCAATGACAAATGCTCTGGTCTTCACTAACACTGTGTTACCAGACCATAAAACTGGATGGATAAAAGACAAGAACTGTTCTGTTCTCCAATATATTAATGCTATAATGTTTTGCTCTGAATAAGCGGTTGGTATTGTACAATGGGAATGCCACACTGTTTCTCAGCTACATAACCACTAGGGCAGGTGTGTTTACAAATCAGCTAGAGGTTCAAAACTGTGCTTTGCACCCACATCACCAATGAAACAAATGGTCCCATCAGTACTGCTAGTCATGCTGTTGAATTTTCACTTGATGTGACTTCTAGACTAGAATTCACCACTGCTCTGCATAAGAATCTGGTAACTTTCTGCCAGGACTTTGCATTTTGCCACATGTCCATGTTGCTTCGAGTTATTAATTTTTTTTTTTTTAAAGGAGCCATCCCATTGTGTATCTAATATTCAATGAAATGGTTTAGACCATCTTAACACAACTACAATACATTAGTTTCTTGGCTACATGTTTCAGTTTTTACAAAATCATCTTCATTGCCAACTGTAAGGCATACTCTTCCATAAGTTGTATAAAGGTAAAATGATGTATATGTTTCTTGTCAGTATATTGTATGTAGTTTATTCTGTAGTGGTAGTTGATTTATTATGCAGAGTTGAATCTTGCGTTCTGTAGGTGTGCATAGGTAAAACTTGTATAATATTTAAAAATGGCTCATAACCTTATTATCAGCTATATAAAACGTATTTTGTATAAAATTTCAGTACTGTATGTACAATACTTATAATATTTTTGTGTTGTAAATTTTGTATTTTATGAGTTATTCAACATCCTATCGTCACTGTGACTAAATTTTAGTTCCATGTATAACTATGTATGGAGGTATGTAAATAAGTAACAAGGTATAACCATAATCTTAGTAATTAACCAACTTAATGCACAAAATCTTGTTTTATAATAAGTTTATTATATGCCGCTATATGTTTCGAGCACTATGTGCTCAAAACATGTAGAGGCATATAATAAACTTATTATAAAATAAGATTTTGTGCACTAAGTCGGTTAATTACTAAGATTATACTGAGATGCACGGTCAGCAAAACATCAACCAAAAAAAAAAAGGTATAACCACTTCTACTTCCTATTTACTTATAAAATATTCTGTCAGTAGATAATAGAAATTGAGGCACAACACAACGGGATGTGTTCTGATGAGTTGGGATAATATAAATTTCATATTGTTCTTGTTATTAATTAAACCAAGCGTAAATTAAGCAGAATGTACAGTGCTGTAAGACAGGGACCCGAATCATTTTAAACCTGATGATGGCTCTAGTTTTCAAGAAATTCTGGGCCTTTTATGGTACTTTAACGCACTGAAGTCAGTGTAATGCACTCCATTCCTCAATCCCAAAGATTTATTTAAAAACGATAGCTGGAATCACTTGTGTATTTCATAAACACTGTGCGGTCCATGCAGTGTAACTTCTCGCCTTTCAATCCCATTCCCATACTGGAGCATTCTGTCAAGGGCTACCAACGATCTAAATGCCTTCGTTTTGGCTAAAGTCACAATGGTGGTTTTGCTCCCCACTCACCCGACCTCCCTCCTTGTGACTTATTTTTGTTCCCAAGGATGAATGAGGATTTGAAAGGGAAGTGTTTTGCGGACATTGCAGAAGTTCTACGAGAATCGCTGGTGGTCCTTGACAATTTTTCCATTGAAGATTTTAAACAATGTTTCCAGCAATGGGAGCGGTGATGGGATCATTGCATCCAGTCACAGGGGGAGTACTTTGATGGGAACTAAAGTTTCAAACTTGTACGAATATTTTAAATAAAATTTTTTAACAAGGCTGGGAATTTTTGGGTTCCCCCTCATACTTCCCCTTGCCATTGAATTAACTGTTTTTATTACTGTCCTTCATGTAGACAACTTGGACACATTCCAAACAAAGTCAGAGCAACATGGTGTAAATACAAGACATAAAAACAGCCACCATATGCCTCACAAGTCAACAGAAGGGTGTGTAATGTCGAGGAACCAAGTGCTTGTCAACTGAACATTGAAATTCTAAACTCTAACATAAAAGTATTTAAGCCAGCATTGAAAGCTTACTTCTGAGCACAATCATGCTCTGTAGCAGAGATGTTTTCAACTGAAAGGTCATAAGTAGTGGACATTTATTTGTTGACACTAAATACCTTACTATACACATTTTTGCCTGTGTAATATGATGTTCTTATAAGTTGACTTACGTAGATACGATTAAACCATTCGCCAGTTCTCCTTGAATGTACAAAAATTTAGGTTTGATAGCAACAATTCATGATTTATGCACCAACTGCTTATGCCAGACCACAATATATACCACCAACTTGCATTTTATTATTAGGAGCAACAAGATTTAATCTGCAAAACTGGTTACCCATTTTTCTGTTGGTGATTTTTGTACATGTACAAGAACATTTGAGTGAGAAATGGATCACTTTCATTTATATTTCTAGAGAATGCTGTTACTAAGAAATTGTTCTGTATTGGAATATGGAGGATATTTTACCCTTCTTTGTACAGACATTTTGCCTGAGAATAGCTGTGTCATTCTGGGAAATCTCCCACTGCCATTGGTTGATTATACAGGTGACTTACTGTAGCACTAAACTGTAATCTCAGCAACAGCTTTGTGCCCTTTCATTGATATGTCATCATAAACACATGAATATTTTTGTTTACAAGAGTTGATCTTATTTTTAATTCCAAACTCTATTGTAGTCATTCAATTTTAGGGATAACTTTAGCAGGATGGTTTGTTATATCTTCTGTTGTGTTTGTTCTTTCTTTCTACATTTGTTAGGAAAATTTTGAATGTCCATAATATTGCAATAAATAAGTATGGAGATGTTACTTGTGTCTGTCTAGGCATCTTCTCCAACACTTCATAATAACAATGGATTCAACTTAACCACCAGACCAAAACAAGAATAAAAACAGAATGTAGACAAAACAGCTATGGACAAACTACCATCAAGGCTATGCAAGATACACATTTCCAAAACTGATATACAGTACAATCTCTTGTGACACCAGGTAAGGATGCACAACACACGAATCCTCCATAAATAATAAGCAATAGTTGTAACATTTAACATTTCAAATGTGCTAATCCTCATATTAATTATTAGAAAACTAAATCTGACATTATGACATGTATTGGTTAAACTGTAAAATTGAGATCCAAGTTATTAATACCACTGAATACCATATTTTTATCAAAACTGGTTTATTACTCAGTGAGTAGTGGTGATTTCTTAACGGCATTTTGGGACAACCCCCATTCAAGATGGGACCAATAGGTTGTCCTGAGACATCGGTAAGAAACTACCACTACTCACTGCATAATAACCAGGAAGAGCACAGTCCTCATCTACTTCACAGTGGATGACTGAAATCACGCATAATACTTTTACGTGTTCTATATTATTGACCTGAAGATTACCGAATTAGGTCAAAAAATATTGCAACATTAAAGTATATAATGTACATTAGCTGTGTTTGACAGTGTTCACATCGTTTTCTCTTGAATGAACCCATTGCAGTTAAGCATACAATTTAAAAACCTCCTTTTTCTGTCTTCTGTCAATCAAAATGCTTTGCTTTTATTGTAAATGAAATGAATGTAACTACCTAAACTATGGAATTAGCCATTTAACCTACAAAAGAAATGTATTTTGATTATTGACTATTAATGGTGAGGTTAGTAGTAAATACAAATCAACTGTATCAGTCAGTTGAGTTCTTTAAAATGCCTTAAATGGCACATCCTACACCCATATCTAATCCTGTACATGAACTGTGTTAACGTTCCCACATACTGCACTTAACATTAAAGTTCATGTAAACTGCTGTGCATAATCCTTTCACCTAGATGAGGTAGTCAAACAGTGAAATCTTTTTCATTTTTAGTAGAATCCAACGAAATACACTTTTTAAGCCATATATATATATGATATCTGAGCATACCTTTTTCATTAGGGAATGCATATCATGCATCCCTCCATGTACAAGATACTGTGGTACCGGACACAGATTTGCCAGTTCAACATTAATCCTATGTGTATACATATACATAAATATTAATAATTTAAACTTTTATTATCAGAAAATTTAAAAGGTAATAAGCTTGTCTGACATATGTAGTTCTCATAAAATACTTATTAAAATGCACCTGCCTTGGCCTGCACCTGTAACACAACATGGACTCCTATCGATTACTTTCTCCTTATGATCAAATATTTAATACTGCCACTTAAATTTTGACATTCAACTGTTAAGACGATGTACCAATTTTAATAATTTTTAAGAATCTCATTGAAAGCGACTGGAAATTTTATAACAATACCATTATATGAAAGCAAATATATAATAATCTTATGATAAACACAGTATTAAGCAACATTATTAATGATGTGCTGATAAAACTAAGTAAATGGTCATGTCTCGAGATCAGAATGCAATTCACAGTGTGAGGATTGATAATAGTACCTTCGAGAGGGTGGAAGGGTTTAAATATTTGGGAACAACTTTAACAAATTAAAATTCTATTGCAGAAGAAATTAAGAGCAGATTGAAGTCAGGAAATGCTTGTTATCATTCGGTGCAGAATCTTTTGTCCTCCAGGTTGTTATCCAAAAATTTAAAGATCAAGATATATAGAAGTATAATTTTGCCTGTTGTTTTGTATGGGTGTGAAACTTGGTCGTTGACACTGCGGGAGAAAAGGAAGCTGAGGGTGTTTGAGAATATGGTGTTGAGGAGAATATTTGGACCTAGGAGGGACGAGGTAACTGGGGAGTGGAGGAGACTGCATAACAAGGAGCTAAATGACTTGTACTCCTCACCCAATATTGTGCGGGTGATAAAATAGAGAAGAATGATGGGCATGTGGCGCATATGGGTGAGGAGAGGGGGGTGTATAGGGTCTTGGTGGGGAAACTGGAGGGAAGGAGACCACTGGGGAGACCTAGATGTAGATGGGTGGATAATATTAGGCTGGATCTCCAGGAGGTGGGAAGTGGGTATATGGACTGGATTGGGCTGGCCCAGGATAGAGACAGGTAGCGGACGCTTGTAAGTGCGGTAATGAACCTTCGGGTTCTGTGAAATGTGGGGAATTTCTTGATTAGCTGCAAACCAGTTAGCTTCTCAAAAAGGACTCTGCACCATGGGGTAAGTAAGAGATTTTATAAAGATGATGGCTTCCGTGGCTGAAACATGTGTACAATAAGTGAATTGTGTTTACCTGTAATTGTGTACAACTTTATAGTTCTGACAACATGATGGGATGTATCCACCTAAGTTCATGGTATGTATAATCTGTGGGTACAGATTATCATAGTGTTGGGTATAATATGTATCAGGAATTGCTGATAATTATAGACAGCTTAGAGTTACTTTAATTTATGCAAATGTTATAACAAAATACACAATTGCTTAAACATTGCCATATTGTAATTAATTGGGAAACAATAATAAGATATCAGCTCCCTACCAACCACTGGTGTTCCAGAACAGTAGTACAATTGACAAAAGTGCTGTTGTTAACATCAAAGCTGTATTATAATGGGGGGGTGTTCATTTCAACATTAATCTTATTTTAAGGTGCCCGTTCTGTTACCAGACGAAACAAACAAAAGAGCCTATTACCATTGGTTCACAAATAAATTATGCATGGGATTTCAATATGGGTTATGAAAATATGCTGCAGTGTTCTGGAAGATATGAAAAAGTTATCAGATGCCGTAAATGCCCTGTTACCAGCACGTGTGAGTATATAAAGGACAAATAAAATAGAAATCCTTGAGCTGTACTGCACAGGTGAGTCACTTTAAAGCTGATAATGGCTTAGGTCAGAGGTTCCCAAACTGTGCTTCGCGGAGCACCAAGTGCTCCGCGAAGCATCTGCAAGTGCTCCGCAAAGAGATTGGGAAGAAAAATAAAATATATGTGACAAGATCTGAAAATTGTGAATATGTGCGGCCATGAACTGTGTACG
>Ga0123355_10010770_pt1 | contig 14054 bp, 6 predicted proteins | sample TergutEmb28metaG_3_FD_89872 | JGI IMG/M metagenome (GOLD analysis project Ga0123355, IMG submission 89872) | Embiratermes neotenicus P1 segment gut microbial communities from Petit-Saut dam, French Guiana - Emb289 P1 | ecosystem: Host-associated > Arthropoda: Insects > Digestive system > Gut ... | reverse complement strand
GCCGCTGATTCTACCGTCATCTTGGCCAGGTAATAGGTTTGGTTGCATAGTAACAATACTGCGGTAAGAATGTATCCCGCCACCATGCCGTAGGGAGACATTTTCTATAATTTCCCCGCCGGACATGTTAAAATTGCCGCTTATGCCATTATGTGATGTTATATGCACACCGCCGCCATTACCGGATGCCGCAGTAGCGGTAGTGTTGCCGCTGATAGTGCCACCGGACATGTTAAACAGTGCCGCCCGCACATTTACACCGCCGCCGCTATTGTAAGTAATATTGTTGCGTATATAGCCGCCGGACATAGTAAGATTGGTTTGAGGTTCGAGATTTATGCCACCGCCGCCTTCGGATGTGGCACCTACGAAGGTTGCCGTGTTGTACTCTATTGTGCCTGCTTGCAAAGTCATAGAGCTGTGTTGGCCAGCTAGTGAGCCTACTACATATACCCCGCCACCGCGGGTGGCTTCGTTGCCTATAATATGCCCGTCACCGGGGGTAATTATGATATTGCCATTGTCGTCGTATTCGTGGTCTTCCATGTAGAAGCTTGCGCCGCTGTAAACATACACTCCGCCACCGCGTACAGCTGTGTTGGCAAGGGCTGATGTTGCGCCACCTATTGTGCCGTCATGCATACTAAATATGCCGTTTTCTATTACATGAACGCCGCCACCGTTTGCGCGGGCTTCGTTGTTTGTTATATATCCGCCGGTCATAGTAAACGTGCCGTGTGGTATGCCGCTACCGGGGATGCCAACTGCTTGACCGCCGCGTACATGCACACCTCCGCCATTGTGAGCCTCGTTGTTAGTAATAATTCCGCCGCTCATATGGAAGTGGCTGGGGCCTGCCAAATGCGCAGCAGGAGGACTCAGAAGCTCGCCTACCCACACCCCGCCGCCTTGCCTGTCGCCATGTGCATTATGGTCGCGTATGATGCCTCCGCTCATTTCTATTGTTGCGTTGGCAATAGCGGCAATGCCGGCACCACCCAGAACTATTGGGGAGTTTAATGTATTTTCAAATATTTCGCCGCCTTCAATAATTACTATACCTTGGTTATAAGCCAGTACGCCGCCTCCGACAAATGAATTATTTTCAAAAATATAGCCGTCTTTCATTGTAAATACGCCAGCATGTCGTGCCGCGACACCACCGCCGCCACTGTCACCGCTATCTTGTGCTGGTGCGGCATCATTGCGGTATATATGGCCATAGTTCATAGTAAAGTCGGCTCTTGCCATAACCGTAACTCCGGCGCCGCTCCAGGATGGAGTATCGTTGTAGCGGATGCGCCCGTTGTCCATTATGAATATTGCGTTATCACCTGCAACCAAAACGCCGCCGCCGCTGGCAACACTTGCGATGTTGCTGCTACCGCTTCCGGCACTTTCATTTTGCTCTATGACGCCGCCGGTCATGGTAAAGGTTACATAGTTATTGCCAGATAAAAACCCGTATATTGCCACACCGCCGCCTCCGCGGCCCGAGTTGTTACGGATATAGCCTGCCGCCATATCAAAGCTGCTGTCTGCGTCTCTTACAAATACACCGCCACCTATGTGGTTCCCAGTTGTAATGCCCGCCCCGGGACTGCCCGATGCGATTGTTGTTGCATTTCTTGCTATAGTACCATAGGTATTGCCTGGGCCTTGTATCATATTAAAACTTGCACCATCTGTAACTGCCACACCGCCGCCAAAATCGGCCACATTGCCCAATGCTGAGTTTGCCGCGTGACCAATAAGGCCACCATACATATTAAAAGTGGAGTTAGGGCCGCTAACCATAACACCGCCGCCGGTTATTGCGCGGCTGTTGGATATAGCGCTGCCTTCTTGCATCGCAAATATTCCGCTTTCTACAAGAACACCGCCGCGATTGCCAGAAAGTGCTGCCCTGTTACCGTCAACGGTAAGGGTACCGTTGCCTACAGCGCCCAAGGTAAAGTCGCCCCCTGTACCCACAATAAAATGTCTCCCAGGTACTGGCACTGTGACTGCCCACGGATATATGTCCGCAGTATTGGTTGTGTTGGGTATAGGCATGCGTAGTATTATGTCTGCACCATTTGCTGCCTGTACCGTAACCTGACGGGTCACGCTTATCCTGTGGGGGTGAGCTGCCGGTGCGCCTGGGGCGGGTAGTGATATTGGCAGTGTGGTAATGGTTCTCCCCTCATAAAACGGGTCGGGGTTAGGGTCGGTTATTACCAAGTAGAATGTCGTAGGATTTGCCATACCTTCCGTTTCGCCGGAGTCGGCAGGGTGGATGACGATATATTCCGGAGGCGGGTTCATGATGTTAATTGCGTGGTTAAGCCGTATCCAGTCTGGGTTTGGCCTGTTACCGACATGCCATATAGACAAAATTTGGCTGGTAGGCGGGCCCCCAAGTGAGCCAATAGGCACAAACGGCAAGTTGCTGCTATGCTCTGTCACATCTACAACATCGTGGTATGTGTTGTGAGTGTGCAGGCGCCAATATCCGCTAGGGAGCGCAGAGCCTGAAGGCGCCGCTCTCTCCACAAGTCTATAATTACCGTTTGTAAAGTTATGGGTTATTACTATTTGCCCCGTCCCTACTTCAATGACGTTGCCATTGGTTGTTGTTACATTTGTACCGCTGGTTGTTGGGCCATATACGGGTGTGGTACCCCATGCGCCGTTTTCCCATGCGTATACATAAAACACCGCGCCGTCCAGCGGGTTTACTACTGGGTTGTTTTCATCATAAATACCCATATCTGTCTTGGTGAAGATGAAAGCGCGTATAAATTCTACTACCAGAAACTCCTCGTAATACTCGTCGCCGTCGCGCTCTATTCTGCGGGTGCCGGGTATTTCTATATAGCCCCGTGGTGGGGTTATAAGTATGTCTTTATAGCAGTACTCGTTACAGCAGAGGTTGCAGTTATCGGGGTCATTGCAATCGCAATCGCACTCACAATCGAAATAGAATACGGTGTATTCGTCCGGTCTTGGGATCCTTACAACTATTTCGCGGTCGCTACCTGAGATAGTCCTTGTGTAGGGTAAGGTCTCTGTGTCAAGGTCGCGTTGCTCTGGTGTGGGCGTTGGGCCCGGTTGGTCTGGCCATATGTCGCGGACGTTAAGGGTTACGTCTACGTCTTGGTTTGGGCGGTCTTGGTTGTCTACTACTATCTCTAGTACAGGGCGTTCTACTGTGAATTCTATGTCGAATTCGCCTACAACGGCAGGGCCATGACGTACTAGTACGGTGTCTGTATAAGTGCCAATATGTTGGTGGGGAGGGACTGTTATTGGTAGGATATGTGTGTCGCGGGGGTTAACGGGAGAGACTATATCAACGGGTTGAGGGGTAGTCACTGGTAAATTGCCCAGTGCGACAAAATAGAAGTCTCCAGGTTGTGATTGCATCTCTGTAATAAATCTTGCATGAAAATTGGGATTGCCGATATACGGTGCGCTTGCGCCACCGATTCCACAAGGAGGAATAGGAGGGAAGCCAGTACCTGGGAATGTTGAATAGTCCGGAAATGTTGGGACATGCGGGAAGGGAGCAGTCAAATGGATAGTATTATTCCTTAGAGTCACGTTTCTTGTTGGAGGATTGTTATAGCCGACTACTCTCCGACCAATGCTGACAAGATCCATAACACTGTAGTTGTCATCTGCATCTACGGCTGGTATCTCTAGTTCTACAAAGCTAGCAAACTGTCTAACGATGTTGCCGGGGGTTACAGTAAGTGCTCTGTAGTAATAAGTGTGCAGGCCTGCTGGCATTGTTTGCCTTGCCCCGGTTGTACTAATTCCCCACTGCCCAGAAGCAGGAATTGATGGCATCCCTATATTACTTTGCCCAAATCTTGGTCTCCAATAACCTCTTACCGCATTTGTACCTGCCATAACCAAAGGTAGAGGTGGGTTTAAGTACGGTTGCCATGGCCACCTAGGGTCAGCTGCGGCAATTTCACTTGAAAGTGGTGGACGATTATAAATACTAGAATTTGATACAACATAGTACTGTAACACATATTGGGTAACAAATGGTACTAGCATACCGCTTGCAGTAAAATCAGAGTAATAATATGGATTTGGGTCATCCCCAATATGATATGAGTCATATGTAGGTATGTCCCAACCATAATCATCATAATAATATGTATTTTGGCACGGGTTATGATTATACTCTTCATAGTCACTATCGTTTGAATAATGAGGATAGTCATAAGTGTACATAGCTATATCGCCATAGTCATACTCATCTATGTATTCATGTGCCGCAATATATGGGTCAGCGTTAATCTCGCTATATGCATAATCTCCTGTTATGGCAAAGACCGCGGCCACTGTCACAATTGCCAAAGCGGCTAATAAAGCCGCGACTTTTTTTACCTGCCTCATGAAACCGTCACCTCAATTTCTTTGTAATATGTTGTAGTAAAGCCGGAGTATATTCCGTAGGGGTTTTTCATCAAATTATGTAAAATAACATGAAAATGATTCTATCAGCAGCAGTTTATTGCTTAATTACACTAGCATAACATATACGCGTTAAATGCTGATTATTGTTGCGGTTTTATTAAAAAGCCGCCAAATTATGCAATTAACCTGTAATGAAAAGTGGCTTGTATTTTGTTGCCGGGGAAGAATGAGTTGACAAGTGAAAAGGCATGTATATACTATTGTTATAACATTCATGGAGGTGAATTGGATGCAAGTGGCAATTCAAAAAATAGGAAACAGCAAAGGCATACGTATCCCCAAAAAAATACTAGATGATACAGCATTAAACGAGCATGACACAGTAGAGTTAATAAAAATGAACAGCGGCATTTTTATCAAAAAAGTTGTACCGGTATTTAAAAGTTTAGACGAAGTATTTGAAGGGTATGACGGAAGCTATAAATGTGAAGAATGGGACTTTGGTGAAGATTTTGGGAGAGAAAAGGTATGGTAGATTACACACCGGCGCAAGGGGATATTATTACCGTGGACTTCAATCCTACCAAAGGCAGGGAGCAGAAAGGAAAAAGGCCAGCCATTATCATTAGCAATAAATCATATTTTGAAAAAACAGGTCTGTTAATAATTTGTCCTATAAGCAATACAACAAATAAATTCCCGCTACACTTGCCTTTGAGTGACGACATGAGCACGTCCGGATTTATCTTGACCCAGCATATAAGAACTATTGACCCAGAGGCGAGGCCTATAAAATTGATTGAGCAGGCTCCCCGTGACGTACTTGAAAGGGTAATGAATTATATCGGATTGTTTTTTTGACTAGGGTGTGTTGCCATTAAAACTGGAAACAACAACAAAGGGATGCCAAGTAGAGGCATCCCTTTGTTGGATTGGGTTTTATCTAGAATACATATTTACCGGAAAATATCCTCCGGCCTGGAGTCCGGCCTTTCCAGCAGATACCACCTGCGTGGGGGTATGAGTTGTACCCAAGTTATATGGATATCATCATCTTTACGTACAAAGTAGTGGGAGTTTGCCGCTTCCTGTATATATAGATAGTACCAGGCGCGGGTATTCATATTATCTGGGAAAGTAACCATGCCAGGCAATAAATCCTCCGGCCCTTCAGGCAGGCGGTATTGCATGCGGTTTATCATTGCGGCGGTTTCGGCTCTAGTGATGGGTGTATCCGGCATAAAGCGTCCGCCAATGCCCTCAAAGCCCAATGCCCAGCCCTGGAGTGCCGCGGCGTTTATATAGCCGGCCGCCCAGTGACCGGAGATGTCAGAAAACATAGGTGCGACATCTACCGCAGTAAGCCCTGCATATCGTACCGTTGCCACTGCCAACTCTGCACGTGTAATATTGCGGCTGGGGTTAAATGTATCTCCCGGTGAGCCTGTAAATATGCCGGCGTTGGTGGTTGTAGATACAGCATTGTTATACCACCTGTGGGGCAAAACATCTGCAAATGGGTTTTCTTGGGTCCAGTAAAACTCCCGGTCTGCGTCCGTCATAATTCTAAATAAGAATGTCGCAGCTTCTGCCCTGGTTACAGTGCCGGTAGGACGTACCAAGCCATCGTCAAAGCCTATCATAAAGGCCGGAGCAGGTTCCGGGACTGGGGTGGCAGGAGTAGGCGTTGGTGTGGGGGTTGGGGTAATAATAGGCGGCCCGGGAGTTGGGGTAGGCGTAGCTGGCGTGGGAGTTGGAGTAGGGTCAGGCGGAGGTGTTTCTGCCGGTATATTTAAAGACCACTGCGCTACAAATACGCGATTACCGGTTACTGTTTGTTGGGCAAGTGCGTCCCGGGATAATAACGGGCCTATGAAGGTATTAGTGCTGAGATCTAGCTCACGCCAGCCTGCGAATATGCGATTGCTCCGTGTAGGATTTGTTGGTACGCCATCGATGCCTGTGCCTATTGTTGAGTTATAGAGGCGGCCAGCACGTGTAACAGTGCCTGTGACAGCACCTACGGCACCACCATTTAAGTCAAATATTATATCATAAACTGTGTCTGAATGCCACTGTGCAGCAAATATACGTGGCCCCGTGACATCTATACTGTTAAAATCTGCTGATACCAAATACGGGCCGAATGGGTCGCCGTTTGCGTCCAGCTCTCGCCAACCCAAGAATGTATTTGGGCCTGATGGATTAGCGGGTACTCCATCCGTACCTGTGCCAATTGTAGAGCCATAAAGGCGGTTGCTGCGTACTATGGGGCCGGTGTTGGCACCAACAAGACCGCCTTCTAGCCTAAATTCAATATCATATAAGCGCGTGAGTTGGACAATTAAATTGCCGTTGGCCGGATTGATTGAACGCCCGGTAACAACATAGCCCATAGGCGGATTTATAACGATGTTATTAATATCGCGCACGTAGGTTGCGCCTACGTCTGCAGCTACAAACTCAAAATATGTGTAATCATCTGGCCGCGGGACTTCTACATTAATTATGCCATTGTTTGTAAGATGATAAGTGTAACCAAGGGTAGCGGGTAGCGGGGGGCCAAGACCACCTAAAGTATCAGGTAGAGGCACTTTATTACCTCTATTATCGGTATTAGGGTTTGGGGTTAATTGGTCATAAACCATTAATGTTGTTAGGCCAATTTCCTCGGTTATCCTATCTGTGGATCCAAATTCAATAATGGTTACAGGGCGCTCTACCCTGAATTCTACTTCAAACTCCCCAACTTCTGCGGAGCCGTGAAATATTTTAACTGTGTCGGTATGGGTGCCAGCGGGTAAGTAACTCTGGGCTTGTACCAGCAAGGTATCTGTTTCACGAGGTGAGACGATACCAGTCCACACATCTAACAGAGAGGCAGCAATATCAATAGCCCGATACACATCGTCGTTTTGTCCTCCACCAAAGTTAATAGCAGGAAGTACTGGGTTATCAGGTTCTAATCTTGCGTGAAAATTTGGGGTGCTTAGAAGTGGGCCACTGATATCTGAAGCAGGAACGTCAACCGGAAAACCATCCGCGCAAAGTAGGCCAAACCCAATTATAGGCGCAGTAGCGGTACTTGGGAACGTGTGGATATATGGAATGCCAGTTAATGGGTCAAGTGTATGGTTTCCAAGAGTAACAATTCTGCTTGGGGAGGTGCCATAACCCACTATCCTCCGCTCAAGAATAAAAAGGTCAGTAGGATTGATAAAGTTGCCATCAATCATATCAATATAGTCGCCGCTAATGGCATCTGCTTCTACTGCAGATATTTGCAGTTTAACAAAAACTGCAGTAATAGTTGGGAATAGATCGTCAATCGTACCATGCCAGAAATAGTGAGTGAAAGGGCTGCTTGGTGTTGATTGTCTAGACGTAGAATCATTTGATACAAGGATAGGTATGAAACCAATGTATATCCAGTTTTGTAATCCATACCCATAGAGCGGCTGCACATGAAACTCAACATCAACCATTGCATCTGGCGGAACCCATGAAAACGGAGGCAACGAGGGAGCATAAGACATCTGCATTGATAAAAGTACAGGAGCCGGAGGCATGATACTAAAACCAGGGCCAGTATCACGACAAATCACAACAACATACTGAACTGGGTCAAAGGACAGCGGCATAATAGGTATCCCCAACCCAGGCCCACTAACAAAACCACCTTGCCGCAACCACAACGGGGACACTGGAGCTGTAACTCCCCTACCAGGGGCATTAGCCCCAACATCAACAACATCATATAACGGTTCATCCCCTATATGTAAGGGATCTTCACCCAAAGTAAGGGCGGAAAAGGCAGGCGCGTTTCCTTCCGGTTGCTGTACTGCATAACCATGGGTGTACCTAGTAACAGTACCCCCCATGACAGAAGTAAAACTACCTGCAATCATGACGATGGTTAAAATAACAGATATTACCGTCCCAATTGCTTTTTTACGTGTCGCAGATAGTGACTTTTTGCGTTCATAAAACATAACAATGCATTCCTTTCTGGTAATTATTATCATTAGTATTCACCGCATAACTAATCTTGACACATATTACTATAATTACATTTATGTTACAAGCATTTTTTTAAAGAAAATAGCAAAAAGTTTGTAAAAATGATATTTTTTCGCTAAGGCGAACGTTAAGGCTACGCGTTGTCGCTGCTTTTTAACACAAAAGCCCCGCGTCCCCAGTAAAAACAAGCTTGTTAAAACTTGTTTTGCTAGGATACGCGGGGCTTTTAGTGTCAAATAGAACTTGCATTACTTGTTGTTGTGTTTTTGGTTTTGCTTGTTGTTGGTTGTGTTCGTGTTTGTGTTGAGTTCGTCGGCAAAAGCTGTCCGGTCAGACTTTTTAGTATTGGTATTCATGTCTGCGGTGTTTTTCTTATTGTTATCCATACCTACTAACCTCCCTTCAGCAACCGCACAGGGGCGGCGTTAAGTACTTACAGGGATAGTATGTATCACAATTGAGAGATTTATACATATCTAGAAAATTAATTTGCTACGCGCGTCTCTATATACCGTAGCATAGGGTAGGGGTTAATCCAAAACCGCCCACGTGTAAAGTCTACATTGGGCGAAATCCCTATATGCAAATGTACCGGGAAAGACCGTTCGCCTCGCCCGCCACCTGTATTACCCATGTACCCAAGCCGGGTGCCTGCGGAAATATGCTGCCCGGCTGCAAGCCCTTGGGCTAGGCTGTCTAGGTGTGCGTAAAGGTAGTATGTGCCGCTTTGGGTTATTATGCCCACAAAATAGCCAAGCTGGTTGTTCCACCCGGCTTCTTCTACATGGCCGTGGGTCATGCTAACTACGGGCACGCGCCCGCGAATGTTTTCGCGGTCAATAACCGCTGTGCCCATATGCATGCGGTTGCCTTGGAAATTATGCTCTACTCCCCAGGAGTCTCCATACATAATAGAAGGCTCATGCTCGTACCAGCCCGTAGGTATCGGGAAGGTTTCGAGCTCGCTAAACAGGTTATCAAACATGGCCACATAGGGGGCCAAGCTGCGTGTGTTGTATCTGCGTAGTATGCGGTAGAAGTCTGTAACATATAGGCGCTCTAAGACGCTCAAATCATAAACGGCGGATTTTTCGGGGAAGAAGTCATTTTCGGCATTGAAAACAGCAAACAGTTGGGCAAACGGGATATTATGGGTATCGGCATAATCCTTCAAAAGGCCGATAGCGCGGTGGGGTACGCGAAAAGCCGCCACAACATCCGGGCTTACACGTACGCGTATGCCGGGGCGAATCAGCTGCCATATGCCAAAAGCGATAAGAGATATTACCAAGAACACCGATAGCTTAAACAGGCGGTCTTTGATGCGGCGCAGGCTGGGTAGCCGTATTGATTGCGAGCGCTTGCGGCGCAAATTGGGGCTGTAAAGTTTTCCGCCTGTGGGTCGGGTTGTTGCGATGCCGGGCCGTAACCCCATACGCAAAAATCTTAATCGTGGCAGTCTTAACCGCGGAAGCCGAAAGCGCGGCAAATTAAATTTGGTCAAGTCCATGTTCCCAAAGCCGGACATGCTTGTCCGCCGTGCGCCGCCTGCATGACGCGCTCTGCCACGCCCGGTTGCTTTTATCCCAAGCCTACGCTTAATATCACGACTTCGCACAGACATAAAAACACCCCCCGCCCGGCAGTATAAAATATTCTATGCTTTGCCGCGGGGGGTTATGCAATTATAAATGATTGACACTTAATGGGTAATCCATTAGAATATTTGCTATAATAAACCAGAGAGAGTGCCTGTGGTAAGCACCCTCTCTAGCTTTGTGTTGGCAGTGTAATGACTGGACACCCAAATCTAATATAAAATTAGGAGTTAAAAAATAAGTTCATCTGCTTCGCTGGTTACGGGGCTGAGAGGGGCTTATTTTTTTGAGTTTTCTCCATGCTATAAAGATTAATACCGCACGCAAAATCAGAGAAATAAGTTCATACGCGCTTAATGGAATCACAATCATGACTATTCTCCTTTCCGTATCCTGTCAAGACACATGCTTGATGATTGCTTTTTTTGCAATACTTTGCAAATCGATTCTAACAGTAATGTGCGTAAATTATGTTATAAAACGGTATTTTCACCCATATTTATATTTGCGATTTTATGACATTATTGCGGCCTTAGTAAATTGCGGTAACATATGAAGGATCTACTTAACGTTTGAGAGGCTTATTTTTTAAGTTTCTCCATGTGATATAGATCAGTATTGTAACAATATTGTTATAATTCGATTATATCAGTGATAAAGGCGATTTATGTTACAAAAGAGTGTCTTTTTTTATTTTATTTTGCGATTTTGCGACATTGATTTGTATGTTTGTAATACTTAAATATTCGGCTATTTGTGGCGGGTAGGCCTCATTATACGGGAAGTTTGTGCTTTCGTTTTTTATTACATGTCAGAGAAAGCAGATATTATTGTTGTAGACTTCAACTCCTCCAAAGGAGAGAATTGATTTGCTTAAGTATTAAAAACCGCCCCTATATGATTGCGGTTTTTGTGTCTGGTACAGTTTTTAGGCGGGAATAGTCCCCTTATCAGAATATATCCTCTGGCCTAAAGTCTGGTCTTTTCAGCAGATACCACCTGCGTGGGGGTATGAGCTGTATCCAGGTTATATGGATATCGTCTCTTTGCACACAAAGTAGTGGGAGTTATCCGCTTCCTGTATATATATAGGAAGTACCAGGCGCAGGTATTCAAATTATCCGGGAAAGTAACCATGCCAGGCAATAAATCCTCTGGCCTTTCGGGCATGCGGTATTGCATGCGGTTTATCATTGCAGCGGTTTCGGTCTTGGCGATGGATGTATCCGCATAAAGCGTCAGCCAATGTCCTCAAAGCCCAATGCCCAGCCCTGGAGTGCCGCGGCATTTATACGGCCGGCCGCCTAGTGACCGGAGATATCAGGAAACATGGGTGCGACGTCTACCGCAGTAAGCCCTGCGTAGCGTACCGTTGTCACTGTCAACTCAGCACGTGTATGTTGCGGCTGGGATCGAAGGTATCTCACGGGGAGCCAGTAAATATGTCGCCATTGGTCGTTGTAGATACAGCATTGCAATACCGCCTGTGGGCGCAACATCTGCAAATAGGTTTTCTTGTGTCCAGTAATCCCCTGGTCTGTGATAGACATTATCTTGATTTCTAATATGCTTCGTATTCATAGCAATACTAATCTATGTCACGTGGAGATATTCACGAAACACAAAAAAATAAGCCCACCCGGCAAAAGTGAGGACTTATTTTTGACTTGCTAATTATTCTTTAATTAGGAGTCCAGTCAACACTGCCGTAGCAATTGCGACCAAACCAAGAGGGCGTTTCGTATCCAGCGAGCGTCCTCTTTTTATTGTATCCTCATTATATGCCCGATATTCACAGTTGTAAATATCAAAACATGATTATTTAATCCACTCAACCCCGCCCATATACGGCGCCAGCGCGTCTGGTATTTTAACGCTACCGTTGGCTTGCTGGCAGTTTTCCAATATAGCCGCGATGGTGCGCCCAATAGCCAGCCCGCTCCCGTTAAGGGTATGCACATGGGCGGGTTTATCTTTACCATCCCGGTAGCGGATATCTGCCCTACGAGCCTGGAAACCTTCGAAATTGCTACAACTGGATATTTCTACATATCTGTCATAACTGGGCAGCCATACTTCCAAATCATAACCTTTGGCGGCACAGAAGCCTAAATCCCCTGTGCATCGGTCAACAACGCGGTAGGGTAGGCCAAGTTTTTGCAATATATCTTCCGCGTCCGCGGTCAGTTTTTCTAGTTCGGCGTAAGAATCCTCGGGGCGGGTAAATTTCACAAGCTCTACTTTATGAAACTGGTGCTGGCGTATTAAGCCCCGGGTATCACGCCCTGCAGACCCGGCTTCTTTACGGAAACTGACGGAGTAGGCGCAATAATTAATTGGCAATCGAGCCCCGTCCAAGATTTCTTCTCTGTGGACATTGGTAACCGGTATTTCTGCCGTAGGGTTAAGGAAATAATCCGTGCCTTCGAGTTTAAACATCATCTCGTCTTCAAACTTTGGCAACTGCCCCGTACCTATGGCGCTGCGCCTATGGACGATTACCGGTGCAGACAATTCCTCGTAGCCGTGCTGGGCATGCCTATCCATCATGAAATTAACAAGGGCCCTTTCTAGTCGTGCGCCAAGCCCCTTCATGACCACGAAGCGCGCGCCGGTTACTTTTGCCGCCGTTGCCGCGTCAAGTATGCCTAGGCTTTCGCCGATTTCCCAGTGGGGCTTTGGCTCGAAACCAAAATTTGCAGGTTTGCCCCATTTACGTACTTCTATATTTTCGGTGTCGCCTTCACCTATAGGGGTGGTGGGATGGGGGGTATTGGGTATCCCCAGTAAGAATGCATCTAGTTCTTCGTCTATCGCCTTTACTTGTGGCTCCAGTGCCTTTATTTCGTCGGATAGGGCCTTCATTTCTTCCATTATTGGGGCGGTGTCCTTGCCTTCCTTTTTTAATGCCGGTATTTGTTTGCTTGCGGCATTTTGCCGGGCCTTCATATCCTCGGACTGGCGCAGTAGGTTGCGGCGGCGCTGGTCCATTTCTGTAAATTTGTCTAGTTCGTAATCTTTGCCGCGCCTATTTAGTAGGGCTTTTACGGCTTCAAAGTTCTCTCTTAATGCGCGAATGTCTTGCATGGCTTTGCTCCTTTTCAAATATCTTCGCTTGTTTCGTTATCTTCGTCTGTTAGTATTGTAGATAGATCCATTTCAAAGCCTGGTAGGGCGTTTACTGTTGCGGTGTCGGTGTTTCCATATACGCTTATGGTATATTCACCGTTTGTCAAACGATATACAGATAGGGTGTTGTCTGCCGGGTCTACAATCCAGTACTCGGGTACGCATGCACGCCTATACAGCATAAATTTCGTGAGCTTATCATGCCTCGCGGTAGATGGCGAGAGGATTTCTATTATCAAATCCGGCGCACCGTCCATGCCAGCCTTTGTTAGCTTTTGTGGGTCACACACTACTGTTATATCCGGCTCTACCACAACATCCTTTTCCAGCCTTACGGCGAAGGGACTATAGTATACCTTGCACTTTTTGCATCCTTTGGTGGATATGTGAGTTGCCAATTGAAAATATACAGTTGCCGAAACTTCCTGATGCCGCCGTGACGGAGCCGCCAACAAGTAAATACTTCCGTCAATAAGCTCTGCACGTGTATTTTCGTCCAGCGCCAACCAATCTTCATATGTGTGATAATGTACTCTTCGCATTGCCATGGTATCATCCCTTCTTTCTGGCAGCTTACGAATGGTGAGTTCGTTGGTTAAACCTTTATCATTATCATCAAAACCGGGAAATCGCTTTTATCGGTATCATCAAAACCGGGAAATCGCTTTTATCAGTATCATCAAAACCGCCGGAGTCAATAATCTTATTTTAACAAGAAATGCCCTGCAGTAGGTATTTTGTCCATCCGGTAGTAATCTAAGTCATCGCCTTCGCCTATTGGCCGCATGGCTGTAAGTACTGTCTTTTGCCGCAAGCTAAACACCGACACCCCGCCAGACTGTTTTGAGGTATTGACCGGTATCAACGATGAATTAACAACCATGGCCTTAT
>Ga0123355_10010769_pt1 | contig 14055 bp, 10 predicted proteins | sample TergutEmb28metaG_3_FD_89872 | JGI IMG/M metagenome (GOLD analysis project Ga0123355, IMG submission 89872) | Embiratermes neotenicus P1 segment gut microbial communities from Petit-Saut dam, French Guiana - Emb289 P1 | ecosystem: Host-associated > Arthropoda: Insects > Digestive system > Gut ... | reverse complement strand
AATTGGTTGTCATCATAAATAGTCTTAAAGTACCAAAAATTAAGAAAATTTTACTATATGAAATGAAATTTCTTGTACCAAATTACAGCTGCCTCCAGAACCCCTGACTAGGGTGCTACCGCCTCCAGATCCCCGTTCTCTCTGTCCTCTGTCCTCAACTGAATTTGTTGACCCCCCCTCGAACAAAATTTCTGGTTATGCCACTGCTGCCTTGGTATCTTCAGAGCCAAAAGCTGCTAATAGCCATCGAATAGAAGGTGGGGTGGGCCCCAGAGCTGATTTAGATGCATTTGAGAAGATAAAAATATCCTGCCTTTTCTGGAAATCAAACTCTAATTCTTATGTCTCAGGTACCTCAATTTGCAATCATGGCATGTTCCAGAAAAATTTATGCATACATTAAATAAGGATAGCATGGCAGGTAGTGGAATGGAATTAACTTAAACTACTTTAAATATATTTTCTGAGTTTTTACATGTTACATTTGTACTTATTGAATTTTATGTAAACTGGAAAGGATCGCTCCTAAGATTGACACATACTATCCACTGAATTATAAAATGAATGCTTATTGTATTCTCAGTACAACAGCTGGGTGCATAAAATCTTTACTTGTTGGCTAAATATTGGTATTCATTATCAACTATTATTGAAGTGCTGAAGTTAAGGAGGTTGAGGTGGCTGTGACATATAATTTGCAAGGAGCAGATGAGAAAAACATTCATGTTATTTATTGGAAAATCTGAAGGAAGAAACCACTTTGGGAACCTAGATGTGGGTGGAAAGATAACATTAAAATGGAACTTAAAGCACTGTGGCATGAGGACAGAGACTGGGTTGATGTATCACAGTTGAAGGTACAGTAGTAGGCAGTGAATGTTAAGGATCCATAAAAATCAGAAATATCTTCATCAGCTCAGTTTCTATGACATTTTCGAGGTCTCTGAGCCATGCAGTTATAAGTTATGTTGCTCTCATTAATTTTACAGTGTCCATGTCATGACACAAATATTTGAGCCTTCATCAGGTACTCCTGACAGACCGTGGCATAACTTGACCATTTCAGTGTTACAACAAAAATATTTGAGCCTTTATTAGGTGCTCCTGACAGGTTATGGCATAATCCTAACCATTTTAAATGTTGTGGCACGAATATTTGAGTCTTCTATAGGTGCTTCTGACAGGTTACAGTGCACTTTCTCCATTTCACATGCAGTGTTTTCAAACTTTCTGCTCTTCTTCTAGACCTTGTATTGACGTGTGGTAAAATTAAAAAACAACAGCAGTTTCTTTGCTATATCTTTGAGCTACTTGTGTTGAATTCCTCTAGATTCATTCAGAAGTCTGCCCACATACTGGTTTATAATACTGTGAAAGCACTAGACCATGTAGGTGTACTGCACCACATGAATATTCAACTCTGAATGAGTTAACTGATGTGTTATTCAGGTGACAATCATCATTACAGACCTTCAGACTCAACATTTTATTCCCATTAAAATATTCCTTATGAAGGAAGTTTTAAATAGCATGGGTTTGAATTATTATTCACTATACTTACTATGTGACAATTTCTTATTATATCTTAATGTGTTACCTGTATACACAAGCTGTAACAAATGAACTCTTTACATAATAATATTGTATCCAATTTCAGGTATTTGGTTTATCTGCAATGAAGAGTGAGATGCATAATTACTATAAATTGGCATCTACTATAATAGAATGTAAAAGAGTAGGGATACTGTCTGCCCAGAAACTTGAGGAGATTAAACAAAAGTTCTACATGGAATTTGCTCAGACACATGCTATTGAAACACAAGTTCAAGTTGACAGCTATGTACAAGAAGAGGAGGTAACAGAGGTAAACTCTGTCCCTTCTAACTGTTCTTATTTCCTGTATGTTATGTAATTTGTATGAGGAACCTTGCAATTCTTACTCTTCTCCAAACATTTTTATGGTGTTTGAAAAAGATGAGGTGATTCAGGGCAAGGTCTGGTTTTGGGTTGTTGCAAACAAAGCAATGAATTCTGGGTTCAAAATCATCATGCTGGTTTTATTGACTGAGTGGTAATCAGATCATTAGAGGCACTTTGCTTTGTGGGACTAGTTGTTTCTCCATCCTTGAAGACACTTCCCTGAATCCGTGGGTTAAAATTGGCTTGGGAAATTAGAACTACTTATTCCAGCAGTAAAAAGTTAGAAAATGAAGGCATTACATATCAGTTCTTATACAAAAATATATCTGTAATTATTCTAATGTGCGTGCTCTGTTAATGTCTCTGGACTACCAACATTATCTAAAAACCCATAACAGTGATTGCAGTGTATTGTTGATGAAATGTGTCCTTAATTTTTCTTTGCAATCGTTGCCCCCAGAATTTTTTATTCCAATAAGTTCTTAGTGATTTGTGCTCAAAATGCACATAGAAAGGGATCTGTGTCTTCATGTAAAGAGTCCATTACGCTTGTCCAAGTTTCATGAGAATTTCAAGATTGTGAAAAATTTTAGTAAAACTCCCTATAACAAATTTAATGAATGTTTTTTGTAAAGTTGTGCGAGCTGAAAGCAACAGGCAAATCTTTGCAGAACTTTGTAGCAAGAATTACAGAAACCAACACTTCCATGTACTTGTTGCCTGCAGTCTGGTTCAGTAGACAGGCATGGCAATTAGGTGCATATAAGTAACAACTTGGCATGTCTTCAATACCATACCAGTGAAAGACAGTTTATTGTTAAGAGCTGTTTTCCAAAATTATATCTGAACAAGACCTTGAAGGGCACACAGCAGAAGGTGAAATTTATGATACTGTTCAGGAGGAAATAATATAACCATAGGAGGCAGATAACAAGGCAACGAAATTCTTAACTCTTCATCATTTGTGTTCTGTATCAAAATTGTTCGGTGGTCCAATGATCAAGACTATCCTAGCTTGTGGGATCCATCACCCTCTTTCACCTAAAGACAGGAGATAAGAGGGGGTGGGGAGAGAAAAGAAAAGGAGGGAAAGCCATGAAAGGATGTGTCTTTCTAATATAAAACCTAAATAGAAGATGTTCAGGGTATTAGAACTAATTATGTCTTGGACTGACTGAGTCCTGCCCGCTCTCATTTAATTTACTATCTAACTTAAAAAAATGAGACAGGAAAAAAAAATATAATGAAACATAATGGCACATTTGGATCTTTGTATCCTAATTTATCCACTTTTTTTGTATTCTCCGAATTATTTTTTTGGTCTTTTGTGTAACAGTGTGCTTCTATTTTATGTGCCTTCTCAACTTACAACAAATTATAATAAGAGAGTAAATGGGAATGTCATCAGTGTCGTAATTAAAGCCACAGTCACATGTGTGTAAACCGGATGCACAAGCCAGGATGAGTAGGATGGGAGAGGCTGTAGGAGACACATCACTGCCACACTCTGTGCACCCCCCAAAATATAATATTACTTGGAAACATGAGATTGACACACATTTCTAGTTTGTTAATTGTTTTATGCTGTCATGCCAACTTACTGCATGTAATTGTTTGCATCACTCTACTGTAGGCTAAGAATTAAAAGCATTGCCATAGAAAAACAACAGTGAGCTCTCTTTTACGCTGTTGAGCTACATACAACACTGTCAACAATCTACAATATTGTCACATTGTGGCAACACTTGCAAATCAAATCGATCATCTGTGGCCTGTCTGGCTCTGCCATACTTCTTATAATTGTTTTGTAAATGGCAAGGTGTTTGTAAAAAAAATGTATTTAATATGAAATGTGTGTTTCAAGTAAATCTACAACTTTTATCTGAAACTTCTTTCATTACAGGAAGTATTCAGTGAGATATTACCAAGATACTTATGTCTTCATGTAAAGTGGTTGATAGTTTTGTCTGATTTTAACTGAACCTAAACTGTCTTCACAGATTTTAATAAATTTACCCAGTACAAAGTTTAATGAAAATCCATCCAGTGAGAGCCAAGCTGTTTCATGCAAACAGATGGACAGACATGACAAAGCTGTCACTTTCCATAACTGTGCAAATGTGCCTAAAAATTAATATTAGTTCTTACAACAAAATACACCAGCAGTTTTCAACATTTTATTGTGTTTAAAAATATATGTAATTTGACAGTCTAACAACTTTTTGTTGTATAAAATATATATCTAAATGATATTTAAAACATAATGACAACTACATGTTTCGGCTTTCCTTTTTAAGCCATCTTCAGGTTGTTACTCTCGGATGTTTCAACATACAATTGACACTGCTTTCAAGTACAAGATCTCATTTACATAAATTCTTATATTGTGCTAGGATATAACATATAAAATAAAACATAGAATATAAAATTACTTGTAAAATTACGTAAGGTAATAAGATAAAATGATACGGATAAAATAGAATCTTCTTTAGTGGAGAGTATATTATAATTCTTGTGAAATCTGTTTGTTGTGGGCCTTTCTTGTGGCTATATATGGAGTATTTATTCTGCGTAGAGATGTATTATTACATTATGTGGCGATGTAGTATCTTCCCATATTTTTATTGAGTTATGAGTCTGGAACTCAAGCCAACTAAGTTTAATTACAAAATAAATGTAAACTATTGTATATATATACATTTTTCTATTCCTTTATGTAGCTGTCTAACAAATCAAAATGTGCAAGATGTGAGGTGGCAACCAAATCCAAGTCTTCAATATTTCTGCAACAGCAGGGCAGAGAAGATATGCTTACAGAGCAGAGAGACAAGGAGGTGCAACCCACCACATGTTCCAAGGATAGAACCTATAGTCAGGTAGTTCCTACCAAGCCTGTAGTTTCTGGACTTTTACAGGAAGAGGAACCAATGGAAATAGTTGACATTTTACCTCGTGAAGGGTCTATGCACTTGACTCCAATCATATCATTTCCTGAAGAAGACATTCTTTAATCAGAGAAGTAAAACTTATAATTCTGGATGTAAATAAGTACTTTCTGGTGTCATTGTTTCTGTCTGTGATACATAAAACCTGTAATACTGGAAATAAATGAGTAGTTTATGTTATCGTTTGTTCTTTCTGTGATCCATTACTCATTGAAGTCTAGGTCTATATGAAAAATACTAAAGGCAGTATATGTTACAAACCTCTGGGATAAGACTGTTAACCAACAGTTTATAACAATATAAAAAATTCACATAAAAAGAAAATTTAGTTGTTATTCTTTTCATGTAACAAAAGTATTTGTTGCTGTTAGAGATCAATGGCTATTTTTATTTATCAAACTGATTTCAATATAGGCAAAGTGAAAGGTCACTTTGCTTAATTAAGCATCACGCCATGAGGAAGTATGATGGAATGGTGATATAATCCACACATTCTTAACCTGATCATCAGACATGGTAAAAAAGCCTCCCATACCCACTGGACATGAAGATGGGTGGGTCCCATCTCCAGTCTGGTAGCTGTAGAGAAGACGATAATGCTTGTCACTTCCAGGAATCAAACCCCAATTCCTTGATTGTCCAGCCCATAGCTTAGTCACTACAATGAACAGGCTGTTTTTGTTGCACTGACAGTACACACTAAAGAAACTGTATGGAGTCTGGCATTGATGAACCTTGCTGTAGATATTCAGAGGTACAAAACACAGGGGATAAGTCACATTAAAGTGGACGTAAGGAACTGGAATGTACTAATGTGGATTGCTTGAGCTAAGTACCTATGCTTCACTGTTAAGGCTGTGGCTATTGTGATAGACAGTGCATGGTTTTTATTAACAAGAGGAAGTAGTTTACTATTTTCCAACAAAGAAATGTGAGACAAGTGAGATGTGGAACAGAGATATTGAAGTTAAACTATCATGTCAGTGTTCCCATACCTCACAGACTACCGTGAGGATGGGGGCAGCTGTTACTCCACAACATTGTTACTTATCTACCAGACTGCATGGCATCACACTGCAGAAGACTGTAATCTTAACTGCTGTCTACATTAACCGTTATCCTCATTTTTTTGAGAATTGTACTTGGTAGGTTTCAGATGTATGCTCTGTGAAGCAATGAAAAACTATTAAGCTTTGAAGCTTGCCTTATGAGAGCTGCAATGAAAAACTATTAAGCTTTGAAGCTTGCCTTATGACAGCCGAAGTTAGACTATGTCTATTTATATATAATTATTTAGTCTCAAAGTAGCTGTCACATGTTGAATTCGTTGTTTGAGATATTGAAATTATGTACAAATACTGTTAATATTAATGAGGTTCTCACAGCAGTGACTATGAAGGTAAATGTCTTATGGGATATGATGCCTTGTAGTGAGGTAGGATCTGTATGGCAAGAGGAAAAAAAAAGCAGGGTGCAACAAGATTCTGTTCATACCGTACCCAGTAACTGATGGCCTTAAAACCCCAGGTGATCATCTAACCCTCTTTGCTGACAAGATTTGTTTGTATATGATAGATCACAAAGAGGGTTATGTTCTCAGAAATCAAAGAAGATACCTAATGACCCTGCTATCTATTTCTCTTCAGGACTTGAACCATTCAGGCTTATCTTTCACTGAATGGATGGAATATCTCTTATGAAAATAATATGTAATATCTCAGCATAATCTTTGACGGAAAGATTACCTGGAGAATAAACATCGAAACTATCAAAACCAAGATGTTCAGAACACTTATTAGAGTCTAGTCCCTGCCAGTAGCCATTCTGTCACAGCCTTGACATTCATGTGTCCAGTGTGAATCTAGTTGACTGCAGGTGGTTTACTTGACTGGATGCACTGCTGGGGCTGTACTGAATGCTAGGATGTTTCTGACTGTAACTCACTTCGTAAAATTTAATTCATATACGAGACAGGCAACATGTGTCTAATGTAACACTGAGTTGGGCGAACATAACCATTGTTGCCATGTAAAAGCAATAAGTATGAAATATTCTGCATGTGTTTCTATAGCTTTAATTATCCAGCACACAAAGCACAAGTGTGGTACTATATTGTTATCTGTGGCATGACTGACTTTACCAAGCTTTCCCACATTGTCTTATAAAGGGCACAACTTTCAGAAAAAAGTAACTGAGCATGAAATATGTGTCTTAATTTCTCTACAACTTTTGTCTGAAACATTTCTCATTCCAAGAAGAATTATCATAAAATGTATATAGGCCTTCATGTAAAGTACCCGTTATTCTTGTAAGATTTTAATGAAACTTGAATTTACTCAAGATTTAAAAAAATAATCAAATATCAAATTTAATGAAAAGCTACCCAATGGGAGTGGAGTTGTTCCATGCAGAAGGGTAGACAGGCAGACATGACCATGCTAATTGTCACTTTTAACAATTTGTGAATGTGCTTAAAAATGTCTGCTTGCAACTCTTTATTATATCTACTTTTGAGTTATGTTAGGTACACATATGGACAGGGTGATTAATCTATTATAATGTCTACTTTTGAGTTATGTTAGGTACATGTATGGACAGGGTGATTAATTTTTGCTTGATGAATGAGCTGTCACACTGCTTATGTGTTATATTTAACACGTTGAAAATTTATTTAGCAGTCAGAATTAATTATACAGTTGGTACTTTTGCTGAAACCAGTCTGCACTGTTGTGATATTTATGCCTGTGCTCTGTTAGGAATTTACTTTCTGTCTTAATGTGATAAGTTACAAGTATCCTTGCATAAAGTTTTAAAAGTGTATCTACAAAAGTGTGTCACTGTGTGATTTTAAGTTACAAGTGTGTCTTTACATGATGGTAAGTTGAAAGCGTGTCATGACATTTTGTTTTTACAAATTTCTTTTTTACACAATTAACAAAGAAGAGCTGTTTTTTAGTGCTCACAAATGTTGAAACTGAATCAATGTTTTCGATTGGCATTTTATGAGTTAGCTGCAAGACCCAAAATCATGCCAGCAAACCCATTTAAAGTTTTAGAAATGATTATCTCCTGCCCTGTAAACAGGATATGGCTGGAATGTTCTTTTTAATATTCGTAATAAGGCTGAAAAACACTGCACACTAGATGCATGCTGTGTTTGCACTATGTGCATGTGTATTTACTGTGCAGTGTAGACTAGACACTGCTGTGCATCTGTACTTGTCTACGCTGCTCTTCACAAAAATCACATTACAAAGCAATTTTTGACCTCACCCACAACAATTCACCAAAAGTGGCAGTACACTGGACTCTAGATTTTTCAAGCTTCTATGCATCTTCCACAGTTTTGAGCCAAAAAAGTTGAATGTCATACAGAGTGTCCTTGTTATTTGTGGCCAATTAGGGCCATAAAAATGTTAAAGAGAATGCCCTATAAGTGGGGTATTTCCACCCATTAAAAGCAATGTCGCTATGGGTTAATGTGGGCTGTGTCGGTGGGTATGGCTGTAATTTTCACAAACAGATCTGCATATGTGTTTGTATCATGAGCAAGGGAGTGGAAGAAAATGATGGGTGCACATGAAATTGAAACTTTTCTCCTGGAAAACTTGTGGTTAACACAGGTGATCTCCAGAAGTGCTGAGAAATTTTTCCAAGTTTTTGAAAAATTTGCCCCATATATGTGGTGAAATGGATGTTGCAGACTCAAATAAATGGGATTTCTTGAATCAAATGTGGTAAAATGCATTTAATTTTTAAATGAAAAAAAAAAATGTTTGTCATAATTAAAGTCCTTATTTGCACCTTTTTCCAATGTAATATAAAAAAAGATTAATCTGCCTGATTCTGCAGTTTATGTTCTTACCTCAGAAAGGTGCGTCCTTTATTTGAACTGCAGTCTTTGGCCTGTCTCATAGTCAAAAGTTAGCATATTAGCACTTAAATTAATCATCCATTAAGTCCTCGTGAGGTCTATAATGACTTATGCTTGTGTTGTCTGGACATTTCTGGCCGACACCAATCTCTTCAACGTAAAACAAGATTTTCTACACCACTGGGAGTTTTCAGAGGCACACACCATGATTTTGTAATGTAGAATTTTTACAACATAAAGTTGTAAATGTTGATAAAAACATTTTTGACAAATAACAGGCTCCTCCCATACATACAAGGGATGAAACTAACTGCAGACTCAAATCTTTTGGGACAGTGGTGTAGCTAAGTCTTTTGGCGTCCAGGGCAAGTAACCACGCTGGCCCTCCTGACAGAAGTTATGAACTTAAAAATAAATCACAATTATTTGTTGGATTTTCTTTTATTTGGCCCAATCACTGAAAATTTATTGATCGTAGAGAATCATATTCTTTCACTTAAAATATTTATTTTTGCCGCCCGGGGGCTGCCGCACCACCCCTCACCCCCTGCCCAGCAACACACTGTTCTGTGATATGATGCCCTGTCGTTTTACAAACGTTTACTACATCGTAGAAACCTTGAAGCCCGCTGAAATCTGCCAAGACAAGTGGTTCTGAACCTCATCAGGAGTTGCATTTCAGGACAAACCGACTGATTCAGTTGGATGATGTAAATTAGGTACTTATGAAACGTCGGTACTAATTGAGAACACGGGATCATATCCGAGAAGGCAATTAACGAGAGACTGTAATATTTCCTTTGCAATTTACCTCCTCTGATTAGGCCACAGTTCAAATTATTATGCTTCGCGTTTCACTGTATGGAAACCCATACAAATGCTTATCGACATGACTGAAGAGGCAGTGGGATGCGTATAAATTGAGCCAGTGTACAGATTCAGAAAGTTACAATTTTCTCCACTAGATCGCTCGCTTAAGACTCCAACAGATATTGTCATTTTTGACTTGTGAGCGCATATCATGCTTGTGAGTACGATTTACATGTTGTACATAAGTGGGAAACGGTAGTGATTGCTGTATTGCCTTCATGACTTAGGTAATGTGTCATCCCTGAAGAAGTGCGATATGATATAAATGAACATTTGTTATATAGTTGTTTTGAAATCAACCATAACCTCTTTATGGCCTAACATTAGTAGACGAGCTACATAGCTGGTATTACCGGCGTAAATTATGGTACAGCGGCATGGCCGTGTTGAAGGGTCACGTCATATGGGTTTATGGCCCCCTTTCACATGGAGCCACAGCATACTTTAGAGAAATAAACAGTCTGCTGATTGCTGAATGTAAGTCCTTCACGAGTGTAAGGAGGTCTTTACAGTGAAAATGTACAAAAGTGGACGAAAGGCTTCCCTGTTCAAGGTTAGGTTAAAGGCTTACAGTATGGTTCATAGTTAGTTTATGCGGTATGTTAATGATGTGGCTTTGACTGTGACCCATGAAACTTTCTGGCTTCTGTCCAGTAATGATAAGGACTAGCCTTAGTCTAAATATAGAATCTGTTGCTAGTTTGTAGTTGTCACACCATACAAACAATGGTGAGCTGTTCTAAATAACCGCTTGAGCACTTTAGCGACTTTTAATGTATAGTGGATCTTCATTTGTGTGACATATGGATGTACCAGGTTTGATGGAGATGATGGGACTTTTCTTATGGCAGTGACATAGTTGACCAAAACTACAGAAATGGCAGCTGGTGAGGAAGAGGTTCGAACCATATGGAAGATGGCTGATGCTGTTTGTTTTGATGTTGATTCAACAGTGATTCAAGAGGAAGCGATTGATGAATTGGCAAGATTTTGTGGGAAAGGGGATGAAGTTGCTAAAATGTAAGTCTGACCACCATATTACTTATATATTTGTTGCATGATGAGTAGGTACTTGTGTACAATTGGTACTGTAGCTTTGTACTACATTCTTTTGATTATCAGAATGTAGTGGTATACTTTGAACCAGATTTTTAACAAATCTTGTGTCAGGAATCCTGACTTCAAGCCATTGTCATTACTTTATAAACTACTATTTCTATCCGAATTCATCTTTGAATATCTGGGTTAACATTTTGGCCCAGAGACTGGCTAATAAGACTCAGTTTTGAGTGGTTTTCCTCAGTCCCTTTATGAAAATGCTGGGCTAGTACCTAGACAAGACCATGACCACCTCTACCCACATCCTCTCCAAGTAACTACTCATTAAACCTGCCATTTTGCACCTCATTTTCTGAGCTACTGGCAGAATTGTGAAATAAACAATCAACTTATAACTAACTGAATAACGTTTCTCTTGTATGTCTTGTTTTAAGGTTCTCGGGCCTCAAGATTCTGTAGCAAATTTATCGTAGGAGAACCTGAACATTATGATGTTTCCAAACAGCTTGAGGCTACAGATTGTGGTTACTGCCTTTGTTATATTGTGTGGGAGTGTTATGTTTATTAATTGTTTCACAGATGATAGTGAGTAAGCTTGGCAAAAATTTCCAGCCTATCCTGGAACCTGATGGTTCATTACCATGTCATTGGGCTGTTACACTGAGCCAGTCAAATTCATTCTACCAGTTTTTTTTTTTTAAATATGTTAGCCAATCTTATGAGGAAGATTGTAAAAAATGAAGTGAGGTGGGGAGGAGAAGAAAAATCAACATACAATTTTTTTAGACATTCTTCCTTGCAGCTTTCTCAGTTCGTGTCTGAAGTATAAAACTTACAACACACTGGGAGATGGGCATTAAATTTTTGTCAGTTTTGCTGGCACACACCAACTTAAAAATAGTGCTTGTAAATGTGTATGAATGTGTAATATGGGTTATTTGAAATATTGCACAAAACTGAAATTTTTATTGTTTTGTTAACATAAGCACAAGGATCGTTGGGAAGTTATGTTTTTTATTGCTTTTACAGGACCAAAGAAGCAATGCAAGGAAGTATAAGTTTCCAACAGGCATTTGCTCGGCGCTTGGAAATTATTAACCCTCAGATGAACCAGATACGAGATTTTATTCGAACTAAACCTCCCAGATTGACGCCAGGTATTAAGTAAGTTTTTGTTTGGACCAAACTTCCCACACTGAGTTATTAAATGTACATCAAGCGAATAATGTTTCAGCCACAAGTTGTAGCTCTTAATGAGCTCCATGTTTGTAAGTACACTTTGTACATGATAAGTTACTGCTGAGGAAGTTGGTGGCCATTGATTTGAAAATATAGAACCAGTAAGTAATGTATGAATCTTGTTCAAAATAAAGCTGTTTGCATTGCTTTCACAAGCAGTATAACAAGTTCTTTGTGGAGGGGTCCATTCACTCTTGTGCATCAATAGAATGTCTCCCTCAGTGCCCGCTGGACCATGTGTAGTGGCCTCTGTTTTTCTGCCCAGAGAAGTCATTGAAAGGGTTTTATGTGAACAGCCTTCATAAGTATTTATGTCTGTTCTTTTGTTTAATCAATTGAGATACAGAGTAAAAACTTGCTTTGCAAAACAAAAAAAAAGTTTATTATTTTTACATGTGACAGCCAGTAGTCATTTACAAGTAAAAGTAGTACTTCTCTTATCAGAAAAGTGCAAAGTGGCCTCTCAGTATTAACAAGGGTTATGATCAGTTTGTTTATTTGTATGTACACACTACAGTTACTAAGTGACTAGATAAGATAAGAGTGATAACCAAATATATAGAAAGTACACCCCCACAGTCTATATTATTTTTCCAAAATAATCACAAAATTTCATCCCTTGATGAACATGTATCACAGTTAAAGTACTGGATAATATTCTTGATACATTTTAAGATTTTTATTTTTATTCTGGTTTTGGCTCTTACACCATGATATTACAATAAGACTGAGAAATCAGTCATGTGGGGAGAAATTTATTGTGTTGTATATAGGCATTCTTTCTGCTTTTATATAGGCTGTATGATGGCGTTTGATAAAAGCTGAACATGTTGCAATAGCACACACATTAGAATACTCCTAACGATAGTTGTGACTGCTTCTTTTCCTTTTTTTTTTTAAACATTTATTGAATGAGGCACTGGTCAATGGTTTTATAAGTTTTTGAGGTTTGCACTGTGGTAAGAATTAAGATTGTGGTGTTACAGATTATGACGTCACGTACTTTGCAAGGGGGTTGCAAATGTTTAGAAGAATCTGCTGCCTCTGTTGGTCTCCATCATGCTGGAGATTGAGGTGGCTTGTTCCTCTGAAGCCTTAACCACCTACAGGACTGTGTATTGTCATAACCCAAACAACAGTAGTCATAGATGTAACATTCTTTATATTATTGAAGAGTGGTTTTGAAATGTGTGTCATATGTGTTGTGTGTGCCTTATGTTTGGTTTTGATCATGAAATCTTTTTGCTGCAGGCGACTGGTAGATGTGCTACATCAACGAAGTGTACCAGTATATCTGATATCTGGTGGTTTGAGAGGGGTCATAACTCCTGTTGCGCTGGAATTAAACATACCGTTACAAAACATTTATGCCAACAGATTAAAATTCTTTTTCAATGGCAAGTGGCTAAGGGTGTACTTTGAAGAAATATTCCTTTTTTTTTTTTTTTAATTTTCTCAGTTGTAATGTTTGCAAAGTGTGTTTTTGATCATTGCCCCTGAGCTGATTCTTTTCTGCCATAAGTGTATCTAATCCAACAAAAATATGCTTTGTATATAGCACATATACAAGGTTATACTCAGGTCTCAGAGAGAGGTAGTATGGATGGTGGAGATTATGACATTTGAGACTTCCTACAGGCAGTCTGTTGTTGTGTTGTGGATTGTGTCAACCAGCCAGAAGTGCTTGTTGCTGGTGAAGGTTATAACATGGGTATCACTACCAACATTTACATGAAATAATGGGGGATGTGGGGAAACACACTTTAAGGAGAAGCTCAAGGTAGTTACAGATTGGGTTGATCCATGGGACTACTCTCTGTAGCCTTATAATATAGTCATTTTTTGGGGGCTGCTTCAGATGTGTCTTAGATAACTGTTCACAAATTATGGACTGAATGGATGGAAATTATGAATGTGTCTGTGTCTTGTGAAATATTGACTAAATGATGTCTTCTTAATGTAGTTCATGTATATTTTTCATTTACAACTAGTACAGGGTGTCCCAGGAGGAATGTGCGAGACTTTGGAAGAGTGTTCCTTATGTTAAACTATACCGATATAACCCAAAACACCTATATCCAAAGTTGAACGGTTACGGAGATAATGGCCAGAGAAGTTTGAAACTTTGACAGTTGTTACTCACTTATT
>Ga0123355_10010768_pt1 | contig 14055 bp, 12 predicted proteins | sample TergutEmb28metaG_3_FD_89872 | JGI IMG/M metagenome (GOLD analysis project Ga0123355, IMG submission 89872) | Embiratermes neotenicus P1 segment gut microbial communities from Petit-Saut dam, French Guiana - Emb289 P1 | ecosystem: Host-associated > Arthropoda: Insects > Digestive system > Gut ... | reverse complement strand
TTCAACTATCAAAATGATGCATGGTCCAATATATATATATATATATATATATATATATATATATATGAACAGATAATAGTACATTAAAGCATCAAAAGGTAAGCAACAGTTTATTACCCAGTTATACACACACACACTTATATATATTGAGCTAATCATATTTGTTATATCTATGTGAGCAGCATTCGACATGAAGGTAACTTGTTCAGAGCCAACGGAAGTGTATACTGGCAGGACGATCAGAATATTGCCTTGGATTTCTACATTGACTACTTAATCACTGACACAAACTTACTTTGTGCGCTGAATGCTTCAATAATAAGCACCATTCCTCAAGTTTCATCATTTTCTGCAAGTTTCTACCACAAGCAGACTGAAAGGAAATTTGAGACAAATATACATGTCCAGGTAACATACTAGTTATTGCTTTGGAAGGCAATAAATGGCAGTAGAACTTGTATTTATGTGAATTAATTAAGCGAAATTTGTAGCCTGTTCAAAATAGGTATTATTCTAACCTGTATGCAGTTATTTGTTGTTGTGATGGAAAATATTAATTATAATATAACATAATTATAATAATAATTATCAAATTCCTTATAATGTTACACATTATTTTTATACTTCTTATAGACCTGAATTACACATGCAGCCGCATTTTACCAGCAATTAGATTTTACCATAACTACATACTGCTGTATTGTATCTTATCAATTCAATAATTCATAACTTTAGCTGACAAAACTTGTAAGCTCCCTGAGGATGGTGTAAGAACACCGAAACATGTTGTAGTAATTTTAATATTACATTTATACTACTTCTATGTTCATTGGTTGGTTTACTAATAAACATTAATTCTCTTCTACTTTTGTCCTATGCTAACTCATTGTTCTGATTCGACTGACTCATGTCTTAAATTGTTTTAAACTTTTGTCCCATTGACTGTCCTTATCATTTAAGTTGAAGTATTGCTGAATATGAAGTTAGGGGGGTTTTACATGTTTGTTATTGAGGTGTACAATTAATCAGAAATGCAGCCTCCTATATTGATATATTTAAATTACTAATGTACACTTCTGTTTCATAGTCTTTAATGGCATGTGATTTGGCATCTTGTTTCGCACTTAATACATTATGATATTTGATGTAATTATCAGCCTCTTTAAATACAAGTTTGTAAAATATGTTATCCCTAAACAGTTGCTCATAGTGTTTTCTTCACTTAAAACTGTGTGTCATAAAGTCACAAAGAACAGAAACCTTTCTGCTTCCAGTTTTGAAGTACTGACTTCCCATAAGAAACTGATAGGAATACTGGCTTGATTTATTTCATTAGTATCTTTTATTTTCATATTTTTTATCTTCAAGTTTGGCACAAAATAATGGATTTCTTGTCTTATTTGCAGTATTATCCACAACAGATAGTAACTTTGAAAAGCACATGGGAGTACGAAGAAGGTCCAGACTCATCTAACATCACAGGAATAGTTTCGATGGTGTCACCATTTGATGGGTATCGTAAAGGAGCCTTAATAAGTAGAGTGCGTGTGAGCAGTGACTGGGACATCACAGGAGCTGCTGATATGAACATTGATACAAGGAAATACACACTTACGCTAGAAGGTGTGCATCTGAATTCAGTGTTACTAATCTCAAAATGCTTACTTTGTCAAAGTGTACTCTAGTTTTATACAACATGCTTATTGTGTAACATTTCATTGCCCATTCCCACTTACATATTGCTGGCCGGGCATGAATAACTGTAAATGACAAATAATTAACATTTTTTTCTAACAACTTTCAGTGTCATTACATGCCATTCAGAAGCTATGTGCATTCAGTAGAGAACTCAGCAAGTGTCCTGCTGGTGAAGAAATGAAAGCAGATAATATTTCTAGGATATAAAACAGATGTATCTATTACATTTATTAGGGCAGCACAGATTTCGCTAGTGTGTGACCTGATTTTACAAAGCATTCTGTTTTATTAATTGTCTAGTAATAAAACCCAAATCTTCAGGACCCCCACTGAATATGATACAGAGTTCAGTAATTCAAGCTCACACCTTCAACAACCTTTTTCTTAAGACATTTTACTTCCATTCTTCCATTTTCAACTGATTCTACCACTTGACCACTTTTGAAGATGCTTCTCCACCAACGTTTGTATTCTTTATCAGAGCCACCTTTTCTTTGTATCACTTTTGGCTTAATCTTTAGGTGAAATTATTATTTCACTCACTTTTTATTTTGGAAAATATACAGTTAGAATGGTGAGAGTCTTTGGATTTGTCAGTAATAAACATGTCATGTATTTATACCTCTCCAATTTTAAAATTCAATCTTAATTTCTTAGAACACATTTTAAGTGATGTGTTACTTAATACTGTATGACAGATTTGGTTTCATTACATATTCACATGTTTAGTTTCATTCTTGATACCAACTTCTTTCCTTGCTTGTAAAATAATTTTGGCATTATTATTTCTCGGTCACAGTGTTGCCAGTTACTGTTACACATTTTAAGCCAGCCTACTTTTACGTGTCAGTTTAGTAAAGATATACATTGCTGTATGAGATTTTTACCTTTAAATTCAGTAACGAAGGACATTGCTTTGTGAGAATTGAGGTTCTTGGAAAGGCATTGCTGAAGATTCAAGTCTTCTCAGATGTTATGCTGTATTGGCTGGTAAATGATGTTCACCAACATTTTTAAGGCACCACAGCCATCTGAAACATCTGTAACTGTTTACCAGTCAGCACATCATGACATCACAGAAGACTTGAAGCTTCAAGACATTGGTGTTTTGCAGGACATCTGAAGAAGTTTAGCGATAGTATGCTTGTGTTTAACATCACTACACCATTTCACAAGTATGGAACGATCACTGGACGGTTTGGTTATTCAGAAGCAGAAAGGCATCTTGTAGCTGAAGTCAAAGGACCTTCTGGTGGTATAGGAATTGAGATTCTTTTGAGCATTCTGAGCTTGAGTGATTTTGATGTGAAGTTCAGTTTGCAGACTCCACTGGAATTCCTAACCAAAGCATTAGTGATTGGAAAATTGAAAAAGGATATGGTGAGTATGAGGCGTGGTAGAATTGATGTGTGCTGTAATAAATAACTAAAAAAAAAATAGTGACACACCGTAAGAAGGAGGAGAAGATGTGTAATTGAGTTTAAGATAATTAAAACCATACAAAAATGAATTTCTAAATTTCTACATTTCTAATTGCAGGAGTGAAAACCATTAACACAACTTTATTCATAGAATTTATTGCAACACGTTTCAACCCTAAAATGGTATCAGCTTTGGTGGTCAGGGGTAGCATGCTGCCTTTAAGTACCCGAGTTCACGGGTTCAAACCCGGCCAAAGCCATCAGGATTTTTCAGGGCGAAAAAATCCTCAGCACGCCTTCCTTCAGAGGGGAAGTCAAGCCGTCGGTCTCATGTCGTAGATTTGCGGCATGTAAAAGATCCCTAAATGGCGTGGAAATCATCATTTAGGCAAAATTACCGGAACTTTCTCGCCCATACATTTCCACCTTTCGCTGCTAGGATCTCTCGCGTCATTACGGGCTTGGAGGCACCTGGTGGCAAAAGTGGGAATGTCTAAAAAGAGGGGGGATAGGGTAGTACAATAAGCTTTAAAGGCTGCGGTACATCCGTGGCATTAGCTATGGCCCTAATGACGAAGAAGAAGAAGAACCCTAAAGTGTTATTATCAGGGTATAGACTTATTAACACACATAAAAGGATATACAATTGTTTTTACCAAGCTGAGCTGTCAATTTTACAATTTTATTTTGTGTTGTTTTTTGCTCCTTTATGTAATTAATTAAAATTTAACATTAAAATTAGTGTAGTTAATTTAACACATGTGGTGTCCTTGTGTAGTCAAATGGAGCAAGACCGGATATTCAGTTTTTATATATCTCAGTTTTTTAGTTATCCATGTGGTTGTTGCTCTAACAGTATTATTATAATGGAATTGAGATTTTGTAAATCAAACCATAGCTTGTTGTTGCTACTTTCAACGTAGGACTTAACAATTTTTCCAGAAGAGGTTATAATCTTTTGTTCAGGCCGATCAAAGTTGTCATGTACATTAAAATTCAGTATTTCTGTAAGTGCTGTATTTTCTGTGTGAAACATGTAAGAAGACAGATTCTGTTAACAAATCCTTTAACAGGTTACTTTTACAAACCTTACATAATTTTTTTTGTTTTATTGCACATGTCTAAATTTTCATATTAATTTCAGTAACATTGCCGCCTTGTCTGTGTACAGGTTTTGTTTAAATAATGTTAAATGTACCAAATTTTAACTTGGATTGAATTCGTATTTGTTGAAGAGTAATTTCGAAACGTGATGTCGTTAGTACTTACTCTAAATGTCTGATATTTCTTTGTCTGGCAGGTTGATTTCCAGTGTGGTTGGAATGCGTTAGTGATTGGATTTTCAGGAGTGTGGCACTATGTGAACATGACAGACTTCGAGTACAATTACCGAATTTACACTCCAGTTGAAGGGTTTGAAGAGAATGGCATTTTGGCAAAGTTAATATACAAAGATGGCCTTGATTTTGCTGTTGGCATTGTACTGTCAGATGTAAAGGTAGTGTGGCTGTTCTGTCAATGTTAGAGAACTTTTCTGTTTACATTCACATGTGAATGTGAGATCATATTTTTGTTGTTATAAGTACACTATATGTACATGGTGCATTATTCAGCAATACTAAGATGAAATGGTTCAGGACAGAGCCAGAGTTGTCATAAATGTTGAAACTCCTGAAGAATCATGCCTGTCTGTAGAATTTTAAATTCCACATAGGCTATGTGCATTGAAATGTACCCAGGCAATTAACACATGATGCCCATGGACACTGAGCTGTATGTAAGTTTAGTTAGTTGTTTAAAAATGGCAGCTTGTTGCATATAAAGAATATAATGATTGTTAATTTCTTCATGGTATCATTGATGTATCGTTATGACATGTAGAATAGTGTACTGACCTTTCTTATGTATGTCTGAAAATGTGTCAATGTGATAATAGTATAGGCAGATCTGCAAAAGGATGAAAAGTGGCTGTTAGCTTTGTCATACCTGTGTCTGTTTCTCTGTCTGCTTCTCCACACGGAACTTCGCAGCTCTCACTGAACAGACTCTTACAAAATTTTGTATTGGAACTTTTCCAACATCTGTCGAGAATATCTAAGTCTACTTACCACTGGACAAAAGTATCAGCAATTTACATGAATGCATATGCAAATGTGTGATAATATATTGCTGAATTGATCTTGGGTTGAGAAAGATATCAAATAAAAGCTGTAGAGACAATGACAAGACACTTTTCATGTGATATAAATTTTTGTCAAAAATTGTGCCAGTTATGAGCTGATTCACAATATATGACTTGGAGAGACAGGCCATTGTTAATACTGCATTATATGGCAAAAAAAGTACAATATGTTTGCTGGGTAATTAAGGAAGAAATACAAATGACAGTCACAGTATTGAATACTTACTGCTTTTGATCAGTTGAAACTTAACAGTCTAAATTGTGTTTTATATCATATATGGTGAAGGCAAAAAAGTAACTTATATGCATGTTACTAATTATTATTTTATACTTCATTACATATACATAACATGGCACCACATATGGTAGTTGTGATGTGACATAATAATTCAGTGACAGAGGCTGTGTGTTGTAACATCTTTTTTCTGTGTAGTTACCGGATTTTTTGTTGTTACCATTTACATAATACATAATTAAGGAACATAAAAATTTGCAGGGATAATATTTAATATTTGTTGCTTATGAATATTAAAACTTTGTATATGGATAAATTATGAATATACCTATAAATCTTGTATGAAATAACATTTGGCAGTCACAAATCACACACTGTGTCAAGGGGCTGAAACTTTGAGGTTATGTATGACCTATAAATTCAACATAAAATCAACATAAGGATATAAGTAATAACTTATTTAAAGAAATACATTGACAGGCCTTATTAATAGCACTAATAACACTGTATTACATACACACACACACACACACATACACTCACATATGTACGTACATGCAATTATGAACGATACCAAAATATGTGACCACAGTATGTCCATCAGAGAAGAATCCAGGATACAGTGGTCAGAACATGCCTCATTGCTGTTCACTTCTAAATACAGTACTAAAATTTAGGAAACAAAACAAGCTCAGCTTCTTCCTACAGGATTTCTTTGTTTTCAGTTAATCATAGGTAGTATATGCTTAAAATGGATGCATGAACACAGAACCATTAGAACTGAATGTGTGAATTTTTTTGTCTGCTTTGTAGCTTGGTCTCAAGATTCATGGTGCACCAAAACACCTTCTTTTTAAAGACCTAAACTTTGAAAACAGAAAGCCAGAAAATGCAGAAAATGATCCTGATTATGAGTATGATGAGAATGACGATGAGGATGAAGCTAAAGATGCACTCAGCTGGAGAGGTGTCATTGAACTGGACACAGTCCTGTACCCAACGATGAAAGGAACACTGGACATTGATGAAAGAGGGACTGTCTATAATATTGTGGCATCGTTGGCACTCCCAGATGGCATTGCAGAAGTTAGGGATGAGTTTGACTTTATCGTAAGTGAATATTTGTTATTGTTTTTATTTATAATGGTGATTAACATAAAGTAAAACAAAGATATCTATAGATTTATTTAACAGTCATGTGTCAGTTTCAGAGGTTGTGTGACATAAAATAATAGACTGATTTTTAACAATCAGTGACTAAGAATGTGGAAGTGTTCCTTTCCTTTGTAAGGTGTTGTCCCTGCTGTTGCTTTGAAGGCAAACCATTAAGTGCCCTCAAGTCAGAATGGTTATTGTCTGAGCCAAAAAATGCCCAATAATGTACATAATTAAGCATGTAAAGAATAGCAAGAATGATTAATGCCCCATAATATCAGGGACATGCCTGTTTGTATGTGAGATATGTTTTGGCACATTTGCAAAATTGCAGAAAGTGACTATTAGCTTTGTCATGTTTGTCTGCATGGAACAACTTGGCTCAAACTGGATACATTTTATGAAAATTTATATTTGGTTATTTTTAAAAAATCTGATGAGAATATTCAAGTTTCATTAGCATCCGACAAGAATAATGGTTACTGTACATAAAAACGTATGTACTTTTTTTTTATAGTATTTCACAGAATTCTTCATAGAATGAGAAATGTTTCAGACAAAAGTTATAGAAAAAATTAAAATACATTTTATGCACAATTTATTTTTTGCCGAGAGTCATGCCATTTATGACATAAGGTGGAAAAATATAGTAGGGCCAGACAGGCCACAGATGACAATATAATTCAGCTTATGTGCTTTGCATGCTAATATGTAATACGTATTGCTTTCCAATGGTGACATTGGTAATGCGAACATGCCACGGTGTTACATTACACTATATTGCGCGTCTTGTCACGGTTTTTAGGATGCAGAGTTGTGCTGGAATTATGTTACACATACGCTAAATAAAGCTGGAAACCTCAACAGCTTTTTATAATCTCCTTTTGTTACACTGTCCCTGCCATGTTTCTTACCCATGGAAGTTTTTAAAACTTGTAATTTACCTCTCTGTTATGATAATCATCAGTGTTTAGAAAGTACTTTATTTCTAAGAATTTACGTGGTCTTTTGCCCATGTTTTGTGCATGATATGAGGCTTATTCAGAAAGTAAGTACCGTTTCACTGTAAATAAAAATCGAGTAAGGTTTTGTATAAAGTTTTATTGTTATCAGTTTCTACATTCTTCAAACTATTTTTCCGCATATTCGCCATCATTATTGAGGCACAAATCATAGTGGGGCACAAGATTTTGTATACCCTCCTCATAGAATGCGGCCGCCTGTGACCCAAATGACTACTGACAATGTCATAGAATAGAGTCCTTGAAATCTGAGGAAAGTGCAGGGACAGATCAGAAATTGTGAAACGTCTGTCATCACGCACTCTTTCATTGACCTTATGCACAAAATCATCATTCACCAAAGATGGACGCCCACTTTGCGCCTCATCGTGCACGTTCTCTCGTTCTTCATTGAACATCCGAACCCATTTCCTAATCATGCCCTCACTCATCGCATTGTCACCATACACTTGACAGATCTGGTGATATATCTCACTTGGTAGCACTTTCCTAGCGTTCAAAAAATGAATTACAGACCGTATTTCACAGTCGGTGGCCCCTTCAGTTGTCTTAAACATGTTTAACGCACAGGAACAAACATAAACGTAACATGAACTTCACGAAATGGCGTTTGTGGCTTCTCAATTGATAGAGGAAGTTACCACACATGCGCAAAGTGACAGTCTCGAGGATGCACGAGAGATATGAACAGACAGTACTTACTTTTGAGTAACCTACGTGTGTTGTGTGTACTGGATCAACTGTGTGAATATCAGTAATCAGGGTCTGGTAGACATGTGTTATTAAATCATTTTATTTTGATTAACTGGATTACTCTACAGTCCTAATAATTGCCTCAGTTACTCGTATTTGGATTGGCATCTGACCTATTGCAGAATGAGTTAAATGGTCATCTCCTTCAGTAGTCTGTGCACACTGTGGTAGTACTTCTCTTTCAGTTTAGTATCTAAACATGACATTGAAATAGCAAACGTATGGTCCGTAGTAGACATCCCCGTTAAGTTTTGTGATTGTTTCTGTAGTAATACCAACAAGATGCACCAGTGTATCGAATTTATTTTATTTTGGAAGTGACACTCTACGGGTTTCGGACGGTCTTTCCGTCCATCATCAGGAGTTCAAGACTGTACGTACAGCAACAGGCATTTGTCAAACAGATACTGCTGTCTGCTTGCTAACAAGCAGACAGCTGTATCTGTTGTTAGCCACCATCTATCCTTGCTTATCAAATTTGTTTTATTTTGGAATGACATTCTACATGTTTCAGACAGCAGAGTCTGTTTGACAAATGCCTGTTGCTGTATGTACAGTCTTGAACTCCTGATGATGGACGGAAAGACCGTCTGAAACCTGTAAAGTGTCATTTCAAAATAAAATAAATTTGATACACTGGTGCATCTAGTTGGTTTTACTATATAAATAATATTACATTGCTTGGCCCTATGAACTTCACATTTCATGATTGCTTTGTTTTCTGTAATGTTTTAAATTCCATGTTAAAAATCTTGTCATCCATTAATAAAAAATTAAAATATCTTCATTACATAATTAGAGGCTTTGTAATTATTGTAGAGTTATGTGGTTTGTTTTGTTTTTGTCCTTTCAGGATGTTTTTACCATGACAAATCGACTGCATCTTACAACTCCATGTGAATGTTTCAAAGAATTGATTTCCAATTATGACTTCCAAGTTTCTTTGGGTGAACATTATGGAATGTCTCTTGACTTCAAAGCAAAGACCAATAATGAATGGAAAAGTGTAAGTACACACATGTTTGTAGTGTTCTTCCCTTGAAAATGAGACAAGTACACTGTCTGGCAACATGTGCCACCATTTTCCCACTTATGTGGTGGTACATCCAAGAAGAACAGAGACCTGTACTTTGTAGCACATTTACATTAAACTTTCAACTCTGTAAAAGTGAGCCCTTGAATTTTTCTGCGTGAATGTTTCAGGAGCACCACTGCCTATCCTTGCTTAACCTCATGCTTAAGTTATTTAAACGTGCATCAAACTTTTTGTCTTATATTTCGTAATAAACATTAATATGTTCTTATTTTTCAGTCTCTTTAGTCACTTGTTACACAGTACAACAGTTTTGCCACCTATGTAATATATGTGAAAGGTAAAGCAGTCCTGTTACAGGCCTTGAGTGGCCCTGAGGATTCCAGGAAGTTAAGGTTCCCAGATTTCATGACAATGGCACAGGATGGTGGTAAGGTTGTCATCCTTATGCACCGGCCGCCTTTACCCCCAGGAAATGCTCCTGGTACTCATTTCTGTTAGAGGCTGAGTCGGCCCCAGGGCCATAGTATGATCAGAAGGATTTTATGTCAATGAAAAATTCCAATGACATCAGCTGGGATCAAACCAGCGACCTTCCGATTTGTAGCGCAGCACCTTAACCACTGTGCCACCGCAGTCCCCATATAATATATGTATTTAGCATTAAAATTCAATTCTCTTAAGCTGTGAAAGCTCTCTTGCATACAGAATTTTGCTTAGCGGTAAGCTGATGAACTGTTTTGTTCCTATAGCAAAATTAGCAACTACAAGAGCTTATGGATGATAAATTTCAAACAAGTTCAAATAAAGCATAAGAAATGTATGGGAGCCACATCCTCACTGCATTATACACTTCTTTAACATATGTTCATTCAACAAACTTAACTGTTTTCTCAAGCATCATATCTGTCTGATTGGAAAATTATCAAACTTCATTCAAGTTTGTGTTTTGAGCACTGAATCTTTATTTTCAGGCTGGATTTTTATTAAAATATAACTATGAAAGTAGCGAAGACGAAGAAGTCAACATTCATACCACCAGACTTAACATCTTTTCTCCATTTGATGCCCTAAAACTCCTGGATGTAACTGCTTTTATAGTACTGCAAGATACATCATACAATTCCAATTTCACTTTGTTGACTGAACAGAGCCGTTTTACAGCTGGAGGATACATTGAGGTAATATGGTTATGCATTACTGCGTTTTGATTTTGTTAGAACCCTTTCAATATACAGGAATATACTTACTTACTTACTCCATGGTGCAGAGTCCTTCTTGAGAAGCTAACTGGTTTGCAGCTAGTCAAGAAATTTCCTGCATTTCACGGAACCCAAAGGTTCATTACCGCACTCACAAGCATCTGCCACCTGTCTGTATCCTGGGCCAGCTCAATCCAGTCCATATAACCACATCCGACTTCCTGGAGATCCATCCTAATATTATCCACCCATCTACCACATGTGAGTATTTCTTAACAAAGTTTTTTACAGGGAGGGTTTGTTAGCACCTCGCCCAAACCCCAAGCTGGAGGACCACCCTTCGTCGGCTGTCCACAACTGCTTATTTAATTTATTCGCAGCTACACTCCTTATCGGAGGCCGTTCCTCAATCCGCAACCTGAGGATGCGCCATGCCATGGTGACAGGGACCCACTACATGGAATTTAGAGGAATATATAGGATTTGTTTATACAAGTTTTCTGTAGTGAGAACATGCTGTAATGCACCAGTAATTGTAATTTTAATTTCTATTTTCAAAAGTGTGTCTGTCACTGCTTATCAAACTTTTACATACTACAAGTTATTGCATCGTTCATAAGCCAGTAAGTAATTTAACAGCAATGTTTGTCTTTTCTGAGGACATCAGTTAGTGTTACACAAACAGTAATTAACCAGCATTCTTGTATCCATTGCTGGCTTTGTATGAGATTTTCACTCTTCTGGATGTTACGAAATGTAGATTGGAAGTTAATGACGTTTCAGGACAACCTAGACATCTTCAAGATTCGATCAGACCAAAATTCTTCTTGGACTGCTTGACCCTCGAAGATGGGACTGATAGATTGTCCGGAAACATTGGTAACTAAAAAATCCATGCCGTGTACCATCCCAGAGGAGCAAAGATCTCATTTACACCATGCTAGAAGCCTGAAATCTTGCACTGGCTTTGTATATTTCCTGTCATTCTTATGTATGTTATCATGTGATTTGAATATTTTCGTTGGCTGTTGTGTATGTTGTGAAATCATTTGCTTTACTTTGCAGCCATTTTTCCCCTCAGCCACAAATTTATTCTGAAATGACAGCTCAATATTTAGTTGTGCTGATTAATGGTTATTTGCTTCGGGTTATATAATAGTAGTGACTGGATTGTGATGACACTAAGTCCATTGACATTTCAGCCCCCAGTAGGCTGATTGTGTCATCCACAAATGGTATTGATGACAATAGATGCCTTTAGAACATTGCTGGAATGGTGACTGGTACTGTAATTAGTAAGGCAGAGAGAAGCCAAATAATAACCACCTGCACAATGGCACATTCTACTTTTGGGCATATAATGTTGGAATAATTTATTGTTAATTGTCTGACTGTTAAGCAGAAGAGCTTAAATTCATTTATTTTTGATAACTAATATGTGAGATCAAACAGTTGTAATTTAGGTAATTTTAAACTTCAGTTACTAAAATCATTGTTCTCATTGCTTCAGTGCATGTATGTGTATAAACTTAAACATGTTTAGTTTAATTATATAGGTGTAGTTTTGCATTATTTTCTTATGGCACATTTAAAAAGATATTTATGGCATGATTCGGCTGTGTGGTTATTCTGTACTAATTTTAATTAATGATGTGTTATAACTGTGGCTAAAATGAAATTTCCACGTCACTTTTAGCTCAAGGATAATTATGTAGATGCATCTGTTGGTTTGAGTATGGTCTCACCGTTTTACAACATATCAGCCTTCCAAATATCAGCTAAAAAGGACTTTTCTAATGAAGAAAGAAAAATAGAATTTGAACTGGACAGATTAAATACTGCACTGAAAAATGTAAGTATCAAGTACCAAAACATTATCACCTATTTCCCTAAAACTGATTTAACATTCTGTTGTTCTTTTGGTCTTTAAAGCTGTTGCTTTTGAAATGAAGGGTTCATTTTCTGATGGTGTAAAATAGCAAGTTTTACCAGCAGTTTTTCTTAATAAGAGTGTGTTACCAGAGAATGAGGGAATAATGGATATTGTTCTACATATTTTCTTTTATATTTTAAGTTCTTAATTACTTAAAAAACTGTACAAATGCTGCTATGCATTGTTCACTACATCTGTCATTTTAGTAATGAACTCTGTGGATTCATGAGGCAAATTGTGTATGCATTTCCTGTTTCTAGCCATCCAAGCTGTATGGTCAGCCATTAATGACATCCTTCATGCAGTTTCACTAATGAGATTAAGGAGAACAGCATATTAAATTCCTTTTTATATGAATTCCTCTATTTCCCATGTATTTTATCTCTTCTTGTACCACGTAGTTGTGGTAATGCCTAGTTCTCAGATGTGTGTGTAATGCTGTTTTCTCAGGTTAGGAAACCATACAACAATATTAACTGAAACTATAATAAGACTAATTTTCTCTGTATTTCTTTTTTAGAAAATAGTTAATACCAAAACATAAAATAGTCTTTTCAGTGATGGTAATGAAGTATTACCTGGGTGTACTCATCTGTTGTTTTTACCAGTATGCCTCCCACTTTTTTTACAACCACAGTTGTTTCCTCGTCTTTTCTGTCTAATACATACAGTATCTGTGATACACACTGATGTAAGGAAAGAAACTCTTTTCTTGGTATTCTAAAATCTACGTTCTGTATTTCTGTCCTGCAGTTCAATGTTCAAGCATCATGGCACATTGAAGGGAACACCTTTATCAAAGCCCGCGGAAAGTTGCAGACACCATACGAGAAGCTGTCCATGGTTGAAGGAAGCTTAATATTCACACAGAATCTCAATGATTCATCTGCATCACTTGATTTTCAACTGGCATATGTACCAGGTCCACAGATAAAGATTTATTTACTGCTGGAAGAAAACATCATTACAGTTGATATGGATTTACCTATTGAAGGTTTCAGGTAGGTAAAATTCACATGATTCAGCAAGAAATGATGAGAAGCACATTGCATCTTAGCTCTGATTCTCAGCAAGCAGTTTATACTCCTTTGTTTTGCAGGACTTGAAAAATTATACAAACTTTTCTTCACTGAACTACAATTTAACTGAAGAATACTGTCTTCCATGTACTGATTCCATGTAATCTACTAGAGATTCACTGACATTAACGTCTTCATGGTAGAATGTTGGTAAATTTCTGTTATGCTACAAGGTTTCATATTCCAGAAGAATTTATTCTTCATTGATACTGATGTAAAAACTTCAAATTTCACATAACATTTAATTCATGGTGGTGGTGGCGGTGGTGGCGGTGGTGGCGGCGGCGGTGGTGGTGGTGGTGGTGGTGGTGGTGGTGGTGGTGGTGGTGGTGGGGGTGGTGG
>Ga0123355_10010767_pt1 | contig 14056 bp, 12 predicted proteins | sample TergutEmb28metaG_3_FD_89872 | JGI IMG/M metagenome (GOLD analysis project Ga0123355, IMG submission 89872) | Embiratermes neotenicus P1 segment gut microbial communities from Petit-Saut dam, French Guiana - Emb289 P1 | ecosystem: Host-associated > Arthropoda: Insects > Digestive system > Gut ... | reverse complement strand
TTGGTAGCCTTTGGCGAAATGGCGTTGGTTGTGCGTCAGAGAATAAAATTGAACGGCAAAAAGCTAATTCCCTCGCTTATAGCATCGCTTATCGGTTCGCGTCATGCCATGTGCGCAGATACCAAATGCGACGAAGGCATCGACAACTATCGCCGCCGGTTTAAAAATTTGGAAAAGCATTTTATTATGACGACGCCGGAAATTGACAGCATTAAGTATGTAAAGGACAATTTGCGGGACGAAGAACGCACATCGAAACTACACGCAGCAGATGATATTTGCGAAAAAGCACAAGGGCGCATGGATACGTACTACAAAATGTTTCACTTGTACAGACGCAAATGCTTGCAGTACGGGTGCATTGAGCTTTTTCTTGCAATAATGCTTTTGCCCGTATGGGGCATGGGGATTGCGGGAGTAGTGTACTTTGAGAATACGGGCATAGAATGGTTTGTGTCTGTGCTGTTCATAGCAAGCATCCTTGCTTTTGAAATAATAGCGGTGCGAAGACACATACAGGTTTGGCGGTTTAAGGAGTTGTACTTTAAAATCTATCAGGGCCTGTCTGTGCTAATCGTAGACGGCGATTTGCGGCAAGACCCGGAAAAGCTGAATAGTATGTTTGTGAATATCGAGCAGGCGGCCCTGGAGGCAATACGCGGCGACTCATCTATGCGGCTAATGGCGGATACGCTAGCGCGCACAAGCGGGCTAAAGCCGTCAACAAAAACAAAGCCCCACACGCTGGGCAAGACACTCGAGCAAATAAAGGAAGAACGGCGGGCTGGGAACCAGCAACGCAAGAAAAAATCGCGCAGGCGATAACATCTCTCTTTGTATTGACCACGCCCATACCACGCACTATAATAATCACATAAACTATTGAAAGGTGTGTTGTTTATGACTGGCACCACCAACGTAAGCATTCGAATGGATGTTGGTATAAAAAGACAAGCAGAAGAACTGTTTGCAGATTTAGGGCTGAATATGACCACAGCACTAACTATGTTTCTTAGGCAAGCAATACGTGTTCAAGGGATTCCATTTGAAATTTCTCGTATGCCTAACGCAGAAACAATCGAAGCAATGCTTGAAGCGGAGCGAATTGCTACTGACCCTAATGTGAAGGGCTACAATAATCTTGATGATTTGTTTAGGGATTTGAAATCATGAACACTGTTTATACCGTCAAGCCTACAAGCAAATTCCGCAAGGATTACAAGCTGATGGAAAAGCGTAATATGGATATGTCTATACTGGATGAAGTAATTTCTATGCTTGCGTTGGGCAAATCGCTTCCCACCAGCAATCGCGACCATGCATTGCAGGGCAACTATGCCGGGCATAGAAGTTGCCATATCCAGCCAGACTGGGTACTCATATACCGCATTCAAAAAAATGTACTCGTTTTGTCGCTAACGCGAACAGGCAGTCACAGTGATGTTTACTAAGTAGTAAAACCAAAATCAACTGGTACGAAAATCGTACCAGTTGATTTTGTTTCTTTCGCTACACTCTACTCACTAACCAGCGCATAAGCCGAAATCTTACGTATCCGTACAGCCACCAAAAGCGACATTACATAAGCAAGCCCAACCAACGCAACACACATAACCGCAGTCCAAGTTACCGACGCAGGTAATGCGGCCTGCGCAATTCCGCTGGTACTCATGCCAAGTACAAACAGCGGCGCGTAGCTAAAGTACCCAACCACAGCACCCACAACCGCGCCCACCACAATCGCAGGAGTTAGGTTAAGCGCAATTTGGTTCATAAGCTGCCAAGTAGTAAAGCCCAGTGCTTTTTGTATGCCAAGCTCGCGGCGTTTGCGCAACACAGCGGTTTTAATTACCAAAAACATAGTAGCAACAACAATCGCGCCTGTTACAGCCAGCACCATTACGGCAACGGCAAAGAATATCGTACCCATTTGTTCCATTTGCGCTTCAATTACTTCTTGCAACACGCCCATCATTCCAATGTGGTCGCCTTCTTCTTCGCGCAACATTTCCGCAAATTCGGACGGGCAAACGCCGTCTGCAATGAACAGCACAAACGCATAGTCGTCCAGCGGTTGCATTCTGGTAAAGCCTTCCCGTGTCATGCCACCAAACATGCCGCCATTGGCAGACGCTTGCACATGTCCCGTTATAATAAACTCGAAGTCTTGCCCGGCACTGCGTATTGTTACCCAGTCGCCAATGTCTTTGCCTGTTGCACGCAATACGCCGTTGCCCAGTGTTATTTCATTATAATGCACAGGGAATCGTCCGCGCACCAAAGACTCGCCGCTTAGCTTGCTATAGTCGCCAACTACGTCGAAAAGAACCATTTCATTGTCTACACTTAGGCGTATGCCGTTGTTTATTTCCGTTATTGCGCGTATTTCCGGCCTTGCTTCCAAACGCTGGCGGAAAGCGGCCACGTCGTCGGACACAGATGGGTCAAGTAGTATGTCAAAGCTTTCGCCCACAATGGCGTTTAAAAACTCGGTGTCATTCACATTAATGGAATAGTGCATTGCAAGCCCGCTTGCCCCCGCAAAGGAAATAGCGGCAATAACCAGCCCAATTGCAAAGGCTTGGCGTTTGTTGTTCCACAAATCCTTAATGGCAAAAAGCAATGCAAGTGGCCCGCGGGCTGTGTCAAGCGGTGCCGCGTTGCGCTTGAAGCTGTGCGTAGTAATACCGCCACGCAGCGCAACAAGGGGGAACAATTTGTAAATGCGGCGCGTAGCCAAAAGCGAGAAAATAATTACAGAGCCCAAAATCACAACCAGTAGCGCAATTTTTATCACAGGCTCGAACGGCGGCACAAAAGCAAATGGGAACAACGCGCCCATGATGCCCATAGCCAGCGGCAACAACAATTGCGCCAGCGCAATGCCAACCACCACGCCCACAAAAGCGATAGAGCCAAATTGCAACAGAATAGATGCAATAATTTGGCGGTTGCTGTAGCCAAGTGCTTTAAGCGTGCCAATATTAACCATGCTTTCGTCAATAGAATTGTTTATGCGGAAGCGGATAATTATAAGGCTCACAATGAGCAAAACCAGCGCGAAAAACAGCATTAGCATACTAACAATGTCGGTGAAAAATGTGTGAGAACCGGCCATCATGTTATAGTCGCCAAAGGCGGTTGCAACCAGTTGAAAGTCCGACCCGCCTGTTTGTTGCATCATAAAATCCATATAAGATGTAGAAAGTTCGCCTACATTTGCAAGATCATTTACTTGCACAAGTTTTACGCGAAGCACTTGGGCAAATGTGCCGTAGGCCATCTCGCTCAATGTCACAAACATTTCGTCCGATACATAAAATTGCACCCAACCCATCATCATAGAGCCAAAGAAGTACATCTCTACATAGCCGGCAATCGTAAAATATACATCTGTTTCCATAAAATTCACATGGAATGTGTCGCCTAATTCGAAGCCGCCCTGCATCCAAATGTACTTTGGCACATATATTGCGTTGCCCTCAAGTGGCAAGTGGTCGCCCGCAGGTATAGGCGGGTTCATTTGGCGCGTAGCGCATACAGGGGAGAACAGGAAGTTGAGAAAGTCTGTATTCTCGCCAAAAGTAACTTCGCCGCCGCCAAGTACCGTATCAAAAATTTCTGTATTGGCTGTAAGCGAATGATTTTGCAGGAAGTCTATTTGCGCGTCCCCAACTTCGTAGTTGGAAATGGCGGCGAAGAAATGTGCAGAGTTTAGTTCGCCCGCACGGCGTTCAAGAAAACTGCCTATGCTGGTTATCATGGTAACGCCAACTGTCATAAATGTGGCTACCAATATCATGATGATTAGCAGTGTAATGGCCTGCCCTTTGTTTTTTTTCAAATTGGATTTTGCCAACAGGTTTATGCTTTTCATATTACCACCCCATATCCGCTAAGAAGTTTTTGAGTTTTGCGGCGCGTTCCGTGTCGCCGGTTTTGTATGCGCCAAGGTCGCATTCGCCTTGAATGCCGCCGTCGTGCAAGTAGATAACGCGGTTGCCGCGCCTTGCAGATTTTATATCGTGCGTAACCATCACAATACTTTGGCCGTTTTTGTTGACTTCTGTCAATGCGTCCAGCACGGCAGTACCATTTGCGGAGTTTAATGCGCCCGTAGGTTCGTCTGCAAAAACGATTTGCGGTGTGTTGATGAGTGCGCGCGCAATTGCAGCACGTTGCGCCTCGCCGCCGGATACTTGCGACGGTAGCTTGCGCCATGTTGCGGTGTCAATATTAAACTGCGCAAGAAGGGTTTTTGCCTTTTCCGCAATGGCTTTGCGGTTTTTGCTTACCAGAAGCCCGGCGGCCATTATGTTGTCCAAAATGCTCATGTTGTCCAGCAAGTACATTTGTTGGAACACGAAGCCGCAATTCTCGCGGCGGAAGATGGCAAGCTTGTCGTTGGAGTAGTCGCTTATGTCACGGCCTGCAAAGTTTACTTTGCCAAGGGACGGTTTATCCATACCCGCAAGGGCGTACAGTAGTGTAGACTTGCCTGCCCCGGACGAGCCCATGATAACGGTGAAGTCGCCTTTGTATATTTCCATGTCCAAATTTTTGAGTACGTGCTGTTGCGCACCGCCTGTTGAAAATGTTTTGCATAGTTTGTTTGTTACTAGGATTGTGTTAGTCATTATAATTCTCCTTGTATTTAAAATAGGGTTGCGATTGATTTGTCTCAATCACAACCCTATTATACAACGGCAATTCTTAGTTAATCTTTGTCTAATTCTTAATTGTTTCTTAATTCGACAGCGAAAATATACTCACTCCAAAATATCTGAATGTGTACCTGTTTCAAAAAGAGTAAGAGTCAAGACGCTTTTATCGATCTTGTAAATCAACACCCAATCAGGCAATATGTGACAATCTCTGTACCCTCTTCTGTTGCCTTTTAGGGGATGGTCATTATATCTTGGCGGAAGCGGCTTGCCATCAAGAAGCATGGCGACAACCTCTTTAAATAGGTTCATATCATATCCGCGTTTTTCAAGCGCCTTCAATTGTCGCTTTATTCGATTGGTGTAGTATGGCGTATACTTCATATGCCCAAGGACTCCCATAGTTCATCTTTTGTGGAAAACGGCCCGACAAGTTCTTCTTCTCCACTTTCAATGCGTTCCATGTATGCGAGGGTTTCCGCTTTTGGCGTGTGACTGTACGCCACAACATCAAAAGGCAAAGAGCGTTGTATTTTTATTTGATGAAGCAATAAGTTAAAAGCATCGCTGAACGATAAACCCATTGTGTCAAGTATCATTCCAGCTTGTTCCTTAGCTTCGGAATTAACGCGAAGATTTATTGTAGAATTTTTAGTCATAGCAATCACCTCATGCGCAGTTTAGCACATTTGACTTGCGTTGCCAATAAAAATGCAACCTATTTTGCTTCACATTTTGATAACTCACGCAAGCTTAACCAAAACCCTAACCGCAAAGCCGCCATCGCGGTTTTGGCATACAATATCCCCCTGCATTTGTGTCATAAAATATTTCGAGATAAAAAGCCCCAGCCCCTGCCCGCCTACTTTGTCTTTGTTGCCGCCGCGGTAGAATTTATCAAATAAATGCGCCAAATCTTCATCTGTTACACCTGCGCCAAAGTCCTGTATGTCAATTGCGAGATACTGTCCCTCGAAGGTGACGGCAACCAAGATACTCGTGTTGGCGTATTTGTACGAATTGCTTATCACATTGTCAAAAACTTGTTGCAGGCGCAACAGGTCTGCAACCACAAGGCAGGTTGGGATAGCAGAAACCGTCGCTTGTCCTTGGTAGTCTGCATTGGCGATTAGCGTTGCTATTTCTGCGCTGCTTACTTCCTCCGGCGCAACGTTTAAAACTTCAAGTTCCTCCAAAGTGGCGTGGAACATATTTGTAATTAGGGCATTCACCTGCTCGGCCTTTGCGGTAATTGTGTTAAGACGGGCTTGCTCTTTTTCATCGGTGGTTTTTACAAGCATGAGTTCTGTCACGGCTTTAATTGAAGCAATTGGGGTCTTAATATCGTGGCTTAGCGACGCAACAAGTTCTTTTTTGCTGTGGTTGGCCTTGCGCAACTCTTCGCGCATTATGTCAAAACTTTCGGTAAACGCGCCAAAGGTGTTGTTTTTGTCCATTGCAAGTGGTACATCCAAATTGCCGTCGGCAATACTGCGGGCAAAACCCTGCAATTTGCGGAATGGGGACAGGATTTTTACTTCGCAGTATAGAAGCAGTGCAAATGTCGCGGCAAAAAGCACGGCTATAAAAATGTACATAAACAATTGCAGACGACTGTCGCGGACTTGGCGCGCGCTGTCCATTTCTTCAAATGCGTATGTGAGCTGTGCGGTAAGAAATGGGATGAGTTCCGTGGTGTTGTCGCTCTGGGTGATGGTCATTACCATATCGTTCATTAGCACGGCGTTGGGTTGTGGGGTGGCCGCGCGGAAAGCAAGCGTTACAAAAATGCCGCCAGTCACTGCCATAACAATCATTGCAAATATAAGTTTTTTCATACAAACTCCTTGAATTTCTATTGTTCAGTTACAATACCTCTTCGGATGTCATTCCGGGCTTGACCCGGAATCTTCATGTTGAAGATTTCAAAGCCAAGCATACCACTGTTTACAGAAATAAAATTTAGCAATAGTAATAGTGATAGACTTTGCTTAGGAGCTATTGCCTAAAGATTGCGGGTCAAGCCCGCAATGACAGGGATTTCAGGCATTCAGTTTAACTTGGATTGACATGAACCCGAAATGACGGCGGACGGCCAATGGCCGCCCCTACATTTCAAATATATATCCTGTCCCCCACGCGGTTTTAATATAGCGCGGCTCTTTTGGGTTGTCCTCAATTTTCTCCCGCAAATGCCTTACGTGGACATTTAGCGTGTTGTCGCCAACAAAAGTGTCTTCCCACACTTTGCTAAACAGCTCGTCCTTTGGCACAACACGGTTTTTATGCTTTACAAGGTAGGTAAGCAGTTTGTATTCCATGGCCTTTAAATCCACTTTTTCGCCCTGCACAAATACGGCGCGGGCCTCGTGGTCTATACGAAGGTTGCCGCATATAAAATCTTGCGGCTGTGGTGCGGCATTGGCATAGCGTTTTAGCACCGTTTTTACTTTGGCAAGCAAAACCGCCAGCGAATACGGCTTTGGCACATATTCGTCGCCGCCAATGTTTAACGCCAGCAGCATATCATCGTCGCTGGTGCGCGCACTGATGAACAAAATAGGTATGTTTGTGGTTTTGCGCAAATGCTTGCATAGGTCAAAGCCGGACTCGTTGCCTAAGTTTATGTCAAGCAGTATGAGGTCGGCTTCATTTTCCGTGAAAAAATCTAAACAAGCCCGGGTGTCTGCCACCCAAGCTGTGGTTACGTCAAACATGTTAAAATATTCGCATGTGCTTTCGGATAGGGCAATTTCGTCGTCTACTATTAGGCAGTCGTATTTCATGTTGGGGTCAGCTCCTTTTTGTTAGTATATATAATTTTGGGTGAGAACACAAACGGCGCGAGATTGTGACGAAATAGAAGCCAAAAAAATAATTCAAGCCGTTACGGAGAGTAACGACTTGAATTATTTTTTTTGACTTTCCTACTTCTATTGCAACTCGTATACAACAACTACCATTTGTTGCGAGCCTATCCATTCAACTTGCGCGCCTAGGAACTCGGCCACAAAGCGGAGCGGTATAAGTGTACGGTCGTTTACAACTTGTGGTACAACGTCCATTTCATTTGTCGAGCCGTTTACCCATACGCCTCTCTCGCCCAGCCACATGCGCACGTGGTTGCCGTGGGACATTAAATCAATCATGCTGTGCTGGGGCGTCCATGCTACCGAGCCGCCCATTGCTTCTACTATGGCGCGGATGGGTACCATTGTGCGGCCTGCGTTTATTACCGGCGCGGTTACGTTTGCCGGTGGGTCAATGCCTTCCCACACGTTGTTGACGTTCATGTGCGGGTTGCCAATAAACATCATTATGAAACCGCGTTCTGCTGTTGGCTCGGTTATTGCGGCAGATGTACGCACGTGTACTCTGGCACTTGGTGGGCCAAGGACTTCCGGTATAAGGGTTGTAGTTGCGACGTCGAAGCGGGCTTCTTCCAAAACTTCACGTACATAGTACCAATAGTCGCGGTTTGGGCGTACATTTGGGTCGAAGGTGATGATGCGGTTTAGGCTGTGGAGTGGGTTAACCATAATGGGGAAATCTGTGATGGAAATGCCATCGCCTGTGGCGGTTGTTGCACGGAATATGCGATAGCCGTAGCGGTTGTTTGGGGTTGTGGTGAATTCTAGGAGTGTGCCGTTGTCTGTGGAGTATGGTGGGGATGTGAAGGTTGGGGTTTGGTTGTTTGCTGGTGGTTGTTCGTCTGTCGGAGGAAGTGTCTGGTCTGGTGCAGGGGAAGACTCCGCTGGGTCTCTTACAATAATAAAGATAGGTGCGTACGCAGCTCGAAACAGATAAACTCCCGGTGTGTTAAGGGTTACAGACCATCCGTAATCACTAAAATGATTTTTTAGTTCACTGCCGTAAAACCAAGTAAAATATTCCACGTCATACGAAAAAAGAGAGCCGGGCCAAAGAAGTCTCCCAAACAATGCTCTGTCGAAATTTGGCCCGGGGAAACCTTCTGGGTACAAAGCAGACACTGAAATGTTAGCTGGTGCATCAGCATAAAGCACTGTCAATTGTCCACCAAACATTCGCTCAAAGAGTTCGATCTGCCAGCTATCATCAATACAAGTCATTTCACTATATTTATCATCAGGGTCATGTCTATACCAATAATTACACACGATGAACTGACGGTATCCGGCCCAACCTCGAATTTCCTCCAAGTTTCTTACTGTTCTTCTGTGTGTGATACCGCTAAATTCATATGCACCATCTCTGTGATAATCACACGTGCCATACCGCCACGGATATACACGCACTATACCATCCGGCACTTCATCTGCGGCGTAAATCATAATAGGCAGTGTCAACGCTACACAAATCACAAAAACCACTGCAAAGCCAAAACATCTTTTATTTCCCTTGCTTACCATAGTAAAAACCTCCATATAAATTACTGCACATTTGGTATGTGCCACCCATACATGTGACGTGTTGCCTTTGTTAATGCGAATCAAGGGTTGAAATTGCGGCATCGCAATAGCCACCGTCAACATCAAAAGAGTTGGGCTTGACCCGCAATCTTCATGCTATAGCCCACTAAACCAAGTTTGCAGCTATAGCCACAGTTACGCTTTTTTTGCACTAACAGTGATAAGCTTGATGTTGAAATTTCCAGCATGAAGATTCCGGGTCAAGCCCGGAATGACAGGGTTGTACCATTCGTCGTTATTCGAAAATATGATGCAAACAGAAATCAACCCTTGATTCACGTTGCTAATGTATGTACTCCCCCCCTTCTGCAATAGCACTTAATAAACGCCGCTTAATGCCACTTTCCAGCGACTAAACCATTCCACAAAATCTGTACATTTTGCGGAATTATTTTTTTTGGAGTAAAATTACAAAAATGCACAAGTAATGTCAAAATAATATGTACGAAAAATAATCTTTTGCCTAATTTTTGCTAAAAATTCGCCACGATTGACAACAAATTTGCCTTATGTTACTATTTTCACGTTCTCCGCAAAATGTACACCTTTAGCGGAAGAACGGAGAAAACCACATGACCCCACAAAAATACGCCTACATTCGCGTATCCACCAAACAACAAAAAACATCACGCCAAGTCAAAGCAATAACAAAACTTGGCGTCAACAAAAGCAACATCATAATAGAAAAAGCCAGCGGCAAAGATTTCAAACGAAGCGAATACATCCACTTGCTGGAAAAGCTCCAAGAAGGCGACACCCTATACATCAGCAGCATAGACCGCCTTGGCCGCGATTACGACGGCATAATTACAGAGTGGCACCGGCTTACCAAAAAACTAAAAATCATTGTCAAAGTCATAGACAACCCCATTCTTGATACCGACACAAAGCCATCCACTTTAATAGAAAAATACCTACAGGACATGACCCTGCTGACCCTAGCATTCCAATCTGCACAGGAACTACTTAACATCAAGGCGCGGCAAAAAGCGGGCATTACCATTGCCAAAGAAAAAGGCAAAGCCTTGGGCCGCCCCAAAATTGTCCGTTCCAATAAAGAAGTTAACACCGTAAATGCATGGCAACATGGCGTTATTAACCTTCATGAAGCCATGCAAAAACTAAACATAAAAAAATCCGCATTCTACAAATTGGCCAATGAACTGCGAACATAAAAAGTGCCCCCTGCGTGTGCAAGGGGCACTTTCTTATACTTCCGGGCCACGGTGGTTGTGCCACAACATGTGTTCGTGCTACAATTTAGACTGTACGACACCGATAGTAACGTTTTACTAACAGACGTTTTAGAAATTCATACGCTGGAAGTGCCAAAAGCACGCAAGGCGCAATATATACAAATACTATTCACGCACTTACGTTAAGTGCTTCTTGCAACTGGTTAACTTCATCACGGGTTAGCCCAGTATATTTCATAACCTTCAGATAGTCTTCATTGCCCAAGAGCATTGCCTTAGCAAAAGTTAGCTGCTCTTTACGGCGTGCTTCGCTCACCGCTTCAATTTTTTCTTCTTCAAACCATCGTGCGACTTTAGTCATTTTAATCCACTCCATTAGGTTATTTTTGTAACTTTGGTCAATAAATTTGTTGGTAGCGGTGATAATGCCTGCAATGCAAAAGAGTTGTTGGTGTTCGTTTTCAATCTGTTTAGCGAGGGCGATAGTATTTTCTATGATTTGCTGTTTTTGCGTTTTGTCTGGCTGTGTCAGCGGCAAAATAATAAGTCGTAGCAAGTCTTCATCAGCAAGGGGACTACCGTTTTCTATTTTCCCCTTAATATCGTGGTAGATACTATTGGTGTCAAATACAGAAAGAAACACTTGCTTCACTTGTATGCGTAAAGCTCCTAAATCGTGAATTGCCGGAGCCTGCATTATATCACCAGTATAGATGACACCAATAATAATATTATCCACATGTATGCCGTCTTTGCGCAACATATCCATCGCCGCACAGGCATAACGTGTGTATTTTATAAAATTGGCGGGTACAACAGTAGATTCATACTCTTGCAAATATAGAGACCCATCTTCCAGCAAAAAGGCATTGTCTGCATGTATCTCTGTTGCCGTAACGGCTGGATAATCTGTTGGCAGCATTTGCTTAATGCGAGGAATGTCTAAACCATATGTCGCCAGTGATATATTTTGGTAACTACGGCTCAACACCTTGAATAAAACATCTTTGTTACTGTGGGTTATTCCATTCGACATAGTGAGCCTCCATTCGTCTGTGGTTATTGTATCTCAACGCAATAATTGTTGCAATATTAACTCAAGATTTGAGATTAATTGCGTTCAATATGGAATTAACACACGCTGCCAAAAAGCATGTGAGCGAACAAAAAACATTGACACGCTACACAATGCGTGATATTATGCATTTGCAACAAGCAACCGTTTACACGCCATGGACGGGTTTTGCCACCTCCGGAAGATGCCCTGTGCATTGAAACGGACCGCACCGCTTCCCGCTTTAACCGTTGTAGTTTGTTGCACTTAGTACCAACTGCCCACCGTATGCAAGGGGGTAACGCGCTAGGCTTTGGATCCGGCCTGTACGCACACCCACGCATGCACCTTGCACATACGTTGTGGCACAACCACCGGGGCCCCGGACTTACTTAAATAAGCTAAAACAAATACAAATAAAGGCTAGTCACAAATGCAAAAAGCGCGTTTGCGACCAGCCCAAGCAAGCAGGGTGAATGTAAATGACATGTATTGTCAATGCGTTCGCCCTTCTTTACATAGACGAATCAAAATTCCACGGCATTTACCTATGCCGACGCGGACTCTTTGTGTACACTTTCGCGCAACTCGCGTAACCGCTCTGCACTAATGCCTGTAACTTCAATAATGTCGAGCGCGTCCATGCACTTTGCTAACATTTTACGTGCGGTTTCTTCTTTGTTGCGCTCTACTCCGCGTTCTTCAAAATACTCAATAAACACATTACCCATCGTCGTTACCTCCTTCGCCAGCGCGGCTAATCGCGCACGGTCAACTATCTTACCCGCAAGGGTGATTAAAAGTGCAAGAATTTTCCGCTTGCGGTTATCATCCGCTTGCATTGCTTTTATTACATCTGCGCTCTTTAAAAACAATTCAGTTGGCGTAAATTTTTTGCTACTAAAAAACGGTAAATAAATCGCTTCAAGTTCATTTATTTCTTTGCCGCAAGCTACGGTATCTTTTAGCCGTTCCAGTATCGCATCCGCATCAAAATTTGAACACTGCACAATATGTGGCTTAAAGTGCATCTGGCTTGTTTTTATTTCCATAAGCTTGGTTGGCTCTTTCACAAAGACAACCGTCACAAACTCTCGCTTATGCATACGGCTTAGACTAATATTGTACCCGCCAAAACGAAGCAAATCATCTTCGGACAAATTAATTTCTTCCTCGAAATGAACACCGCCGCCATCTTGTGTGCCAAAAGCCATGTCCTTGAAGTCCCAATTAACCTCTATTTGAACACTTTCGGTACCCAGATGGCCGGTGATAGGCGCAATGTCTGCAAGTCCCAAAAAATCCAAGGCTTTATCTTTGAATATCGTCAATGAGTCCTTAAAGACAAAATCTATATTCGTGTGTGGTATGTCCATTTGTATCCCGCCTTTTCATGAGTATTTTACCGCAACTATTTCATTCAAGCAATAGTTGCACAAGCCATCCCTAAACCTTCCCCGCCTCGCTAACCAAATACGTCACATACCGGCGGATACTATCCATAAACTTCACGTCGTCCAGTTCCCCGGCGGCAATGCGCGACAGACCGCGCTCCCATTTGCCGGTGGTTTCCGGTTGGCGCATTTCCGGCGGGACAATGCCAATTAGCCTAATGCCCTTTTCTGTGGGGATTAGGCTTTTTTTATTGCGCTTGATGTAGTCGGACGAAATCAGCTTCTCTATCATATTGGCGCGGGTGGCGGGGGTGCCCAATCCGGACTGCTTTAAAGCTTCCTTCAGGGTTTCGTCTTCTACGAATCGGCCGGCGTGTTCCATTGCGGACAGCAGAGTTGCCTCAGTATATGGCTTTGGTGGCTGGGTTTTCTTGTGCATGACTTCTGTGTCGGTGGCGGTGACGGGCTGGTTTTGTGTAAGGGGCGGTAAGATGATTTCTTCCTCCGAATTCTTATCCGCTTTATCTGTTTTTTCGGCTTTGTCGCTTTTTTCATGGGAATACACGGCCTTCCAACCCAACTGGCGATCTGTTTTGCCGCGGGAGCGGAAGCGTTCTTCTGCCGCCACTGTGATAACCGTGGTCACGTCATAAGCATAGCCTTGATAGAAAGCGGCAATAAAGTTGCGCATTATGCGGTCGTAAACGGCTCTTTCGTCCCCGGAGAGGGATGACAGCGGCTTTTTTGAACCGGTGGGAATAATGGCATGGTGGTCTGTTACTTTTGCGTCGTTTACAATACGCGAACCAGTGGGCAGCGTTGGCAGGGCTAAAACAGTGGCGGCAAGCGCATTGTACGGCTCGGGGGCAGATTCCAAAATTGGCTTTAGCTTTGGGGTCATGTCGCGGCTAAGGTAGCGGCTGTCTGTGCGGGGGTAGGTTATCATTTTATGGTTTTCGTATAGGGATTGTGCGATTGTTAGGGTCTTTTGGGCAGAGAAGCCCAGCACACGGTTGCACTCGCGCTGTAGTTCCGTTAAGTCAAATAACTGCGGGGGCAGTTGGCGTTTTTCTTCGGTTTCTATGCTTTCGACTTTGCCGGGGGCGTTTTTGACTTTGGCGGCGATTGCTTTGGCGGCGGCTTCGGTTTTGATGCGGGTGTCGTGGGTGTTGTCATTGCGGGCTTGACCCGCAATCTCTGCATTAGGGGATTGCGGGTCAAGCCCGCAATGACAGGCTGTATACGTCTCCCCACCCTCTGTCACAAACGTGGCCTTCACCTCCCAATATTTCTCTGG
>Ga0123355_10010766_pt1 | contig 14056 bp, 6 predicted proteins | sample TergutEmb28metaG_3_FD_89872 | JGI IMG/M metagenome (GOLD analysis project Ga0123355, IMG submission 89872) | Embiratermes neotenicus P1 segment gut microbial communities from Petit-Saut dam, French Guiana - Emb289 P1 | ecosystem: Host-associated > Arthropoda: Insects > Digestive system > Gut ... | reverse complement strand
TGGCGGAGGCTTGTGAGTGCGGTAATGAACCTTCGGGTTCCGTGAAATGCGGGGAATTTCTTGACTAGCTGCAAACCAGTTAGCTTCTCAAGAAGGACTCTGCACCATGGAGTAAGTAAGTAAAATGCGTGTTTTGGTTTCCTCCACATTTCCTTGAAGCAGTTCCCATTCTAAGAATAATTCAGCGAGATATCACGGATTTACATAGTTCTTCATCCAAAGCATCCATTATTCTTGTCAATTTTAATGAAAACTTGAATTTTTACGGCATATTTTCGAATATCCTTAGATATAACATTTCAAGAAAATCCGTCCAGTGGGAGATGAGATGTTCCATGCGGACATATCGACACAACAGTCGCTTTTAACAACTTTCCGAACGCGCCCAAAAAATTCCAAAGGCTTCCGCCGGTATTCCTGCCGTTGCGTACACGGAAAAACACGCCCCACCTGTCTTATCTGTAAGCAAACTTCCGTCACTCTTATCCCTGCTACTGCAAACCGCATTGACAGTTGTGTCTATACTGTTCCTGAAGGAGACTCTACGAGCCTTGTGGACGTATCGGCTAGAAGGCCATATCACTTGGCCAACAAAGACGACATACACGGCCATATTTTCAATACAGTGACCACCAGATGCACTCAATAAAATACTACAAAATACAAATCATAACACAATTCATAATAAGTATCAGCCCTACAAGTTTGGGCACTGGAATGGCATTTTCAGGGAGTCTACGAACACAGAGGATCAAAAGTGTGACTGTATTTTATTAAGTACATTTGTTGGTCAGTTGCTGAACATACGAATATGCACGATATGAGTAACGTCAGACATTATTATTATTATTATTATTATTATCATCATCATCATCATCCAAACTATGTCCCTAAGGAATACAGTGTTGCAGCTATTCTGTTGTTACTATTCATGGTGCTTATATCGTTAGTTCCAGTGTTGAATCTATCGTACTTTTACATTAGTACTTTCCGAAGTATGTGTGCAGTGCCTAATATAGCTGTTTTCTGTAATTCCTTGACTTCACGTTTTCCTGGTATGTTGTTCACGTATTTTCTGAATGACTTTGAAATAGTCCCAGTCGCCCCTATTATTACTGGTATCACCTTTGTTTTTACATTCTACATGCAATGTATTTCTATTGTAAGGTCTTTATATTTTAGAATATTCTCGGCTTCTTTTTTAATCACATTTGTCTTTCTTATTATTATTATTATTATCATCATCATCCTGCCTTTATGGATTAAGGCAGCTGGCCTATTACAAATGAGAATTACCTTCCAAAATTGAACCTTGAAAGGCAAATGGCAGATCACAGAAACCCATCAACGCCTAGCAGGTCAGCAGGGACAAACTCGCTGATTATTTAACGCACACAAACACGTTAATATCATTCACCCTGTATGATGCTATACCAAGCAACAGGGGGGTCTCACGGCGGTGAATGTGGTGGTTACGGTGTACCGAAACGTGCAGCCGTGTAGTTTGGTATATTAAGTACGAAAATTTGGCACACGACGTCACATGCCAGCCGACAGTTACCTAGTATGTCACTATAAACATGTCAATGATTCATCACCAAAATACTTCGACTTTTTAATATTATTCCCAGCTCTTGTTTTATGCCTTTTTTTCTTTAACGACCCTTGTCAATTTACACCGCTTTTTAATTTACGCTCCCTCATTTTTGATTCAGCGCCCTTTGGCACGCTGCGTTGTAGTACGCTAACCTCTCATTACTGATGGGAATTCATTCATTCATTAGTATTCAGCTTTGAAGGCCGGGCTTAGCAGGAACCAGAGCCCAGTCATGTGACCGGTATGGCTCTGGCACACTGCATCCTGGGCAAGTTCATGGGGGTAGTTTGCCATTGCTTTCCCCCGCCTTTAGACGTTCCCACTTTAGCCGCCAGTTGCCTCCGTCCGCAACGACGCGAGAGATCCTAGCAGCGAAAGATGGAACTGTGGGCGAGAATGATGTTCGGTAGTAATTTTGCTTAAATTCCAACTTCCACGTAAATTTAGGGATCCTTTATATGCCGCAAATCTACGACATGGGAACTGATGGGAATATCGTGTTTTAATTACGTCCGCTTTTCACGGACGCAACTAGGGCGTAAAACGGGGGCTGGGTGTATTTCAGAAACTCAATGGAACATAGTCTTTCCTGAGAAGCTAACAGCTCTTCAGCTAGTTAAGTAAATCCCCGCACTGCATGGAAGCCGAAAAGTTCACTACCGTATTCACTATCGCCCGCCACAACTATGCGTTCCAACTGCACTGCAAAGTCATTCCACCCGCAGTTGTGATGCTGTATCCCGACCAAGACGAGAAATCCCCTTGCCACCAAAGTCAACTGCGATAGGCAAGCGAGCCCCAGGTCACGTCACAAGTCGCGTCATTATCAATTATTTATCCGCACACAACACTGTAAGATCTTACAAGTAACGGCAGTAGCCTGTTTTCACTTCACACACTCACGCGGCTGCCATACTGGTATTGATCTCAGGGGATATAAGTAGGTTACAGCGGTAAAGATGGGGAGATCTCCGTAACACAATGCTCGGACTGGCCACCAGTGCCAGCAATTAATTCGAAAAGGGGTGCGGAAGATGAAAAGAGAAGCACAACTCGCTAGTCTAGCTCCAATTAAAACCCCAAAATACAAGACACACCGGATTGGAAGTCCGTTTATAACAAATAACGAGCCGGTGTAGCTCAGAATTGTGAGTAGTGTAAGGGTTCCATGATCGTAGAATAGAGTTTCGATACCCTACGTAGGCTGATATTTTGCACCCCGCTGCCGCATTCCAACACCATGAAGGCACCTGGCTAGCTATACTATATCCATAAATTTCCTCCACCGCGAGGGCAAGGAGGTTGACACGGAAGTTCACCTTTCACCTCCACAAATGTCCAGGTTAAGAGCACGCTGAGTTATACTCCCACTCTATTTGTCCTCGTGGAGTGGTGCCCAAACATGGGTACAATCTTACCTAATAATACATTACAATAAAACACAAATTCCGCGTCACGTCAACTGTCATTAAAATAAGTTTATAAATTAGCTACGAGGCTGCACTCGCTGCCAGTTTCTTGCATGTACAACGATCATCCGCCAGTAAAAAAGACTATTCCGAATCTACCCACTAAAAATCATTATGCACTTTATAACTGCGAGGGTCATCCTTCTACTGTATATTTCACAAGGTGGTACACATGACCTGTATGTAAAGTAACCACAATTCTAAATTATCAATTGCAGACAAGCTGCGAAGTCTGCAACATTTAAAGACAACTATGTAAGGCATCTTTACACAAAAAACTGTAAAAACTGTATGATATTTAGTTGTTTTTAGACAATTTGTATAGTTTGATTTAATAAATTATTAAATATAAACCACGCCAATATCCCAAAGTGGTCCAGCACCATTTTGCACCTCCCTGCCGGTACCAAACTACAGTATATAATTATATGCACATATGTAAACGCGGACAGTTGCTGTTCACTCGTTATGTGTTACAGCCCTTGCTGGTGATAGGAATAGGAACAGAAGGAAGCAGCTTCAGTCGGTATTTCGGTCTCCATGTTTTCAGAAGTAAGTTTCTCCAAATACGTCAGTCGGTCTAGCGATTCGCTGCTGGCTGGACGGTCAGGGGATCGAATCCCGGTGGGGGAAGGAGATTTTCCGCAAAAGTCCAGACTGGCTCTGAGACCCACCCAGCCTCCTACACGATGGGTAGCCGGTCTTTCCTGGGGGTAAAGCAGCCGGGGCGTGGCGTTGACTACCCACCCCCTATCTAGCGCCGACGTTAAAGAAAGAACAGATCTATACCTCTACTCCCCTTCTGGGCCTTCATGGTCTGTTCTAGGGTGAACTTTACCTTTATGTTCCTCCAAATAGCAGCAGCATTTAGCAATACTGCCACTCTATACAGTTTACTATCTTATAGCTACCATAAATGTAGCTGTATGTCCAGCAACTGTCAAATTTTGCAAGTAACAATGTTTGTTTTCAACAATTTCCCACTTAAAGTTCAACGGGCATAATGTTGGTTCTGTTATAAAGCTAAACAACTACAGACTCTTAACCAAGGGATCGTTTCACTGGGACTCTCAAAAATGTTGCACATTTCATTACTCACTGTAACCTACAACCTACCAAAAACCCCTTTCTTTCAAATGTCCTATGGCATACCAACAATGATGCTTCTCGACATGCATTTTCCTCCAATTCTCCAACTGATAAACATGTGGGATAAGACATCCTCCAGTGTACCTGGTTGCCAACTGTTACATCAGTATCAGTTCACTGCAATTTTCTGACTCCAACAAGCAGTGACAAATTCCAAAACACTACACTGAGTCCTGGACACAACTGATGCTAAATTAATTTCCTGTCTTACAGATCATGAAAATAAATTTCACTCTTCATCCACTGACTCAGTATGTACATTCTTTAACTGTGATCTGACCAGTAAATACACATTTATATTGAAACATATCTGAAACTCACACCATTATATTCTGAGTTATGCTACAGTGTTGTCCGGTAGGTCGGACCAGGCATTTCAGGGAATGCACTACATTTGTCATCAAGGTTCTGCACTGTTGGTGGTACCCTCATATTACTCTGAAACATTTACCACTGTAGCAACTTCAAATTTTCTTATGTGAGAATGTACATTTGCTGATTCTCCAACAATTCAACAAATAAAACACAACCAAACTTTCTATACCCCAAGTTTTTTAAAAGCCTACTTACTGAAGCCACCATGGTTCAAAGACAAAGTATGAACTTAGACAAGGTATAAACTTTCTAATAAAATAACCCGGTAAACTTTATCTTAGATATAAGTTCAATGACAGTAAGTACATATATCAAGAATATACCCAAGCCTCTACCTTCAAGATAATTCATGATAAGACCCATCACTTATACCATGACAGATAAGAAACTAAATACACATGCACTCCTGAAGTCAACAAACCAATGGACACATACTGCTTGTCATCATTCATCAACACACCAAACAGATGCTACTATTCACGAAAACACAAAACAAAAAGATGACAAATTTTACGTAAAAATGTCTTAATATTTTACTAGTTTTAAAATTTTTAAAACAAGTTTTAAATTAATTTATATTTACTGCGTAAAAGAAGGACTGAGATCTCACTATGACCCAAAATAAACCTTGGAAATGTAACTTTGATTTTGTGTGTTCAAGTGGCCTCAGGATGACCCTGTAGAAGGTCGAAACATGTAGCCACTTACTACGTAATATATGATACAAACAGTTGTGTCGGTGAAATAAATAAAACTACTTTATAATTCAAAAACTTTTAATTGAGAATTCTAATCAAACGGGTACTCCTCGCCACATATCTGCAAGATGAAATGACAAAGATGAGATGGGTGGAGAATGTGGTATGCATGGTAGGGCAATGAGAGGTGCATACAGCGTTTTGATGGGGAAACCTGAGGGCAAGAGTCCACTTGGAAGACATACCTGTCAATGGGAGGATATTACACTGAATCTTACAGAAATTGGTTGGGACAGCATGCATCTGGATCAGAATAGGGCCAAGTGGTGGGCCCTTGTAATGCATAATGAACCTTCGTGTTGGATAACATATGGATGAAGAATTTTTCTCACTAGCAGAGGAACAACCAATTTATGAAGAAGGACCCAGTTAGTTATGTAAGTAAATGGTGTATTACAGACAAATTTTATGACAGGTACTTGAAATGTAGAGACGTGAGACTGCACTACGATAAACTCGAACAGGGTAAGGAACATTACAATACAGTCACCACAGTGTGTATAACAAATGCTGCGTTACACAAGTTTATAGGTTTTCGGACTCTGTCATTTGGAGTTGCGATGTCATGTGATTTTGAAGGTGGATAACATTTCTTAGGAACATGCTATCGCCATCTTCAGAATCAAAATGGTTGGGGTGAGAATACACGCCACATCCAGACAGGGCCCTTCCTTCTCTCCCTGTATCTCAGGTCAGAGCAGCCACATTTCTTGCAACCCTGCCTACATAACTTGGAAACTTCTTTACACCCACCACACTGTCAATAAAGATGTAGGCAGCATGGTCCTCCACAATGTATCTACCAACAACAGCACATGATAATAACAACCTGAAAAACTATGTTCTGAAAGAGCACTGAGAATTAAAGGGTTAAGCACTCCTGATGTCATCAGATCAGAGTTTGAAACTAGCAAATGGGCACTTTCACAAACCATGAAATAAAAATGACACTGGGAGTCAATTTGTGCTGAATTCTTGGACTCACATGTAAAACACTTCCCTGTATACAAAGAAAGTTCATTTATATATGGTACAAGTAAACCAACAAGGTTTTAAATTTAGTTACGACGGATCTTTCACTTCCTAACCAACTGATATCAACAATGGAGTTAATGCAACAACATACTAAGTTCTCATATATGTTTGAGAGCTTTTGCTGCAACAAAATTCAATAAAACCATCTCGGGCGGACGGCCATGTCAGTGTAAAAATGTTCTGACACTGCAGGGTCAAAGTCAGTCCCTGAAATGTCAGAACATGTTTACACTGTGATGTGGCTGCCTGCCTGAGAAGATTTTATTGTTCTCATGTCTTCAGTGGGACATGGTCTCAAGTCCCGGCTTTCTCTCTCTCTCTCTCTTTTTCACTCACTCACACACACACACACACACACAGATTCCAGTAAACAGCCAAACAAAATGAAAGTTTTATAACTTTCGTAAATAGTTTGTGCAGCCCAGTGAAGTCCAGCTACAATGCTTGCTTGATTGGGAGGCACAAAACCCTTAAGGAAACAACGTGGCCCTCACACTGTTGATTCACCAACCAGTTGGCAGCACAACGACTCATTTATTTTTAGAACTTCAAAGACACAGTAACTGGAAGCTTATAAATATTGCACGCTACCAAATTTTGGGAAATGGAGTCATACCCGTTCCTGGCACAGAAAAAGTCAGGCAGGAAAGTCAGGTTGGATTTTAAATGACAACACTATGGTTAACACAGTATTTCCTGTCCATCTCCCACTTATATCCAACTTCGGAATACGTGGATTAACAAAAACATCCATAATAAAAAAATATAAAAAATCCATAGTCAGGTTCCCCATTCAATTAAAATTGTGTCAGATTCTCCAACAAAAATCAGATAATGTACAAGCTACCTACTGAATTATAGGTATGTTTTATTACTGTCTCATTTATGGTATTATCCCAAGTAGTTTCTTCCCTTGTGGTTTACAAACCACAACTTTGTACACACTTCTTGTTCCTCTCAATACTGTCAATGTTGCGGTTACCGTAAAGAACAAATATGTCCAGGCACATGTCATTAATTTCAGTTATGAGCAAATGAGTATAACAACAACAGGTACAAACATAACAAAATGTAAGACTTACTACAAGCTGAACATGTTTAACCCTTAGCCCGCTAACGTGGAAAATATGGTGAGCTCCTAATAATGCCAGCAGATGGCAGATGGGATTTAACTCAGTGTTTAAAGGGTTAAATTGTTCATAAATTAATTCACAAAAATCCTCATTCACCAATTTCAAGACCTTGGATTCTAGATTCTCAGTGTAAAATTTTTTATGTATTTTTGCAAACATGAGTGCCATATCTGCAACCGCATCCATGTTTCAGATAAACAGGTAAGGATAAAATTTGGTAAACAACTAACTGAACCCAAACTAGACTGTACACTAATCAAAACTGGATATAACAGGCAACTTCATATGAAGAACTAAACACAGTGTTCAAACAGTCTGGTATGCACAGCACACAACAACTACTTCAGACATACTGAGTCATCACTAAATAACTCATATTCTTTAACACAGCAAGATCTGCTCTAGACAATGCTCACAAAATGCTGAAACAGAATCCACGAAGGTGGAATTCACCTATTTGTGAATACATGTGTAATCTAACAACTGTGTTCAATTGCACGGCAAATGTTATCTTAGTACATTATAGCGCTCAAGTCTTGCCGTTCTGTTATGTTTGTTAGATATGCCCTGAGAACTGCTGTCCAACTTTACCAAAAACATTTCCTCTCAAACGCAGCAACACACCAAGCTTAGTATTTTGCTGACAGGAGATAGGACCAAAAACAGGAATCCTATGAGTTTTATGGCTCTTATACTTTGAATAAAATGGCATGGACTCAAGCAAAACTACGAACTAACAAAACTTGTATCAGACAACTAATCATAGATGGTTTCCACCACAAGTATGCAGAAGGAAGCACTATAATACCATAACAAGAACTGTACCCAATGTGATAGCATGTGCGACAGATACCACATCCTGGCATGCAAGAGGAGTGTGATTAACGAAAAACTGCTCCAACACATTAACATGCGCAATGTGCACACTAACACTTGGCACTATCAATGCAGCTTTCTTTCCAGAATGTTTAATGTTACTGAGGGTAGATTTTTTTTTTTTTACAAAACTTCACTTCAACTAGCCTTGTACTAGTATCAGGGAAAGTGTAACTGACTCCACTAGCTGCAAAATGTATTTACAATATGTGTGTATGTGGTAACTGACAACATATTTATGACTCTTCCAGGAAGAAAACTGTATTTCACATGAAAACATGACGATGTCAATTTCAGAAACAAATGTGTATTTCAGGTGCATGAATTAAGTGATTTCTGCAAGATCAGACTTCTCACATCATACTAGCAACAGGCAGCCTTGATAAATTTCTGGCCTTGTAGAAGAGTTTGTGAAGTACGGCAAAAATCCACACAAGATATCGTAACAACCATCCTCTTTAAAAACAGAAATTCCGTTTGTCAGTATTGAAATATGTATGCATTCATCTACAAATGACAACCAACGCTAACAAGCACTAATATTTAATCTCTACACCCCGGTCCTAAACTAAACATGACTTGCATTAAAAGACTGAAATTCTAAGTGAGTCAGGGCCATAGCAAATTAATAATACTAAATCCTAACACATTCTTTTCATCCTATGGCCTCCAATGATGTAACAAATGCAACAATTTTAATATGGACTAGCGAGGAGAATAAGTACCACGAAATGCAATAGCACATCCCATACGAACCACAATATTACAAGTGATTTTGAGATTAATCATATTTCAAAACACCTGTCACGTGAAATACAAAAACAAAACATACTAACATTCATAATTCATATTCGTATCTGCAAAAACATTACGGAAAACTTAATAATATTCACGAAATATACACCCCTAACAAACCTGTGCCAACAAACTGTCAAAATGCTACTACGGATTCAAAATTCTCAGCCACGAGCATTTCTTGTGTCAATGTATCTAGTATCAAGGTATACTTACTACCATAACAATACACTTATTTCATGAGACAATAATAATACTGTATGCACACAAATCCAGATCGTGTAGTGTATATTATGCTGTTTTCTCAACTGAAGGGGGATGGGTAACCGAATACAAATGGCGAATGATATGCAGCAAGCTTTCCCCATCTGCGATATATAAGGTTGTGAATCTAGAGTACGGTAATAACTAATCGACATTACTGGTAATAAGATGAAAGAACATATTCTAAAAATTCATTACATACCTTTCAAACAATCCTCAACAAATCATCTCTCACGTAAAATAAAAATAATTTACGCTATTCGATGCACACGCCCTAAATTTCTCTGCTCTAGCGCAAGGCTCTACCCTTCGCCGCACGATTGGTTGAGATACTTGACGTCACCGGATGTTGGTACAGTCACGGATCGGATGTAATACTTCCGTACAAATTAATCTTATTTTTCAGTGGAACGCCGTAAAATCATATCATTTACATATCACTGACGGTATTTAGAAAAGCATAACTTGTTCATGACACTTATGAAGTGCAAAAATGGGTATTCGTTCTAAATAACCTCGAGATTTGCCGATATTCTTGCATTCTTCCAAATATGGTCATGGTGAACGGCGGTACATTGGTGATGATATTTACTCTGTTAAGCATGCCGCGTGAATCATTTCCTTCTTCTACATATTGTGTACTGATACATGATACAGTTTAAAAATATTCTTTGTTGGAATTACCAGAATGTTAAATTTATTACATATGCTTACTTCTCAAGCTCATAGAAATCACACATCAACGGACAACGCACAAAATTTATTAAAGACCATCAGATACACTTTACTTTTATTGATGTACTTTTATTGTATTATGGTCACCAACACCTTTCGGCCACTCATGTGGCCACCGTCAGTGTGATTTCTTTGAGAACAAGAATACAATTGTGATCAAAATTTGTCTGAATCATTCAAAGGTATTACAAGCTGACAACTTGAATTGTGCAAACATGCTGGCTACAACAATACAATAAAATTGCATCAGTAAATTAAAGCGTATTTGTTATATTGTATCTAATTAATGCACGGAATATGGAACATATCAAATTGGTCAAAGGGGAAGTTCATACCTGAGGCTTGGTTGAAGCAATTATTAATCTCGCAAGATTATACCCACATTCAGACATACAAAGTTGGCATTTCTGCTCGTGTCGTAGTGTGCAAGATGGGATTACCAAGTTTAGTAATGCGGTAACATAGTGGGAAGTGCATCATGGGCGGAAGCACGCACAGCAATATCTCGTTATCAAGGGCGAATTCCTAGCGTAGGCCAGACACATTATGTATCACGTCTCCGCAGATCGAAATGCATGTGCCCCCAACACCAACATACGCATCCAGCAGACATCTCCCTCGTCGACCGACGGCGCACCGATCGAGAATGTTTTCATTTTCGAACACCAGAGCGCACCTATGTACCGACCCCGAGCAGCCATTACAAGAATCGATTTAGCAATAAGAATCGATATCTGCAGCTCAAGGCAGAACAGTCTTCGGAACTTAAACTACAGGATCCGCCAAAAAAATATATACACATTTTAACGAAAGAAAACTATGTTGAATGTTAGTACTAACTTTAATTATACATCACAAGTTGAATACACGTTACAATAGAGCGCAATACAAGTTTCTTGTACCTGTACAGTTAATGGAGGTGCTCAAAGTGGTTGCCGTTAGCGGCTAGACACCTATTCGAAGAGTTTTCTTTCGTTAAAGTTTGTATACTTTTTTTTTTTTTGGCGGACCCTGTATTATGCTGAAAAACGATGGCCTATTGTTACGAAAAATACGTATCGAGTTATCGCATTTCACACACAGTTAAAATGTCGATATGTATGACGAAAGTAGTTCCCACTCTAAAACCATAAGATTAATTCTGAGTGATCATACGTCGTTGTATACTGTAATATTAGATGGTTGATAGTTCTTATGGCTACTTTATCGGCTTACAAGTCTCGTACACGCGTCGGATATTGGACAGACGTCAATTAAATTTATATTCGATAGAACGGACTCCCTTTACCCGAGTACCAAGTATTCTTTACCATTCATTACCTAGTCAATTTCTTGAGGAAATAGACGTACAACTGACTCTAATGACATCAATCGGTCACGAGCATTCCAAGGGAAACGGTTGCCGTGCTGGTGATCCAAGCTCTTGAGCGTGATTTCTGAAGAGCCAGTAAGAAGCGAATTAAAGAGACAAATAACCTAGTAACAAAGATACAAACAACAAGTACTCACAATATACATAAAATAAATAGTGTATTCTGTTAGTTGCGTAAAGAGAGACCAACTTGATGTCATTTGCTTTATTGTTTGTTTATTTAATGCTCAACGTGTTTCGGATCTTAACCTTTTGGCGCCTAACGACGACTGTAGTGGTCGTACCGCACCATTAACCTCTAAATGTTGCATTTTATATATTTATTCAACAAATATAGGTACTGAATACTTTAAACATGGCATATACTCTCCGTCTTTTCCTCTTCAAAATGCAGTTTGTTTCATAATTCTAACATATTTGGTTCCTGTTTCACTCACATTTTATATACAGAATGTGCTAAAATTTAAAAAAATAATTCCGGCGCCAAAAGATTAATACATCCATCCTCAGGAGCTTGCGACTTATTTGTTGAGTTGCAGGCTGAGGCACTAGTGCCTCAGCCTGCATACGGATACCAAACCACCCCAACCAAAACACAACGTAACACCAACACACATTGAACCAGAGCAATACAACCCATGAAATAACTCAACAAATAAGTCGCAAGCTCCTGAGGATGGATGTATTAAGATCCGAAACATGTTGAGCATTAAATAAAGAAACAATAAAGCAAGTGACATCAAGCTGGTCTCTCTTTACTCAACTATCAAGATGATGCACGGTCCAATAAACATAAGAGTGTACTCTGTGTAAATGCAATCGTACACTTTGTCAGCAGTATGGCAGCAAATACCGATAAATTTAGGGCAATTTCCGCAACATCATCTGTAAGCAGTTCACTGTGTAATATGCTTACTTACAACTAGAGGGATTTTCTAATGATTCTGCCCAAATGTAACTTGATTTCTGAATAAAAAATTCTTCTTTTGAAGCCGTTTGCTTCTGTAAAGAATTGGATGTGTTGTGGGTCACGCCGACATTGCAGCTCTAGTAACAGAGACGGAACTGCAGAATGTTGGTATAGAAGACGCACTGGAATCTTTTGAATCTCTGCAGTTAATAAAATAGAACTGGCAGAGTTGGTTTGACAGACGTACAAAGAATAAAAAGGGGTACCACAGTGGTTAAGGTGCTGTACTACAAATCGGAAGGTCGCTGGTTCGATCCTAGCTGGGGTCATTGGAAGTTTCCACTGACATAAAATCCAACCGATCACACTATAGCCCTAGGGTCGACTCAACCTCTAACAGAAATGAGTACCAGGAGCATTTCCTGGGGGTAAAGATGGCCGGTGCGTAAGGCTGACAACCTTACCATAATCCTGTGCCGTTGTCAAGAAATCTGGGAATCTTAACTTCGTGGAACCCTCTGAGCCACTCCAGGCATGATGACGACGAAAAAAGCCGCAGCGAATTCAGAAACAAAAATGTTAACAACTGCGGAATTAAAGACATATTTTCAACAAGATTGATAAAGAAGTGGTTTATTTTAAAAAAATAGCTGTCTCTACTTTCGTTTTGCTACGAAATGTTGTCGTGCTATGAACAATTTAAACCCCTTCCTCAAAAAAAAAAAAATGTGAAAATTAAAAAAGTGTGCTTTTTCTATGAAAATTGAAATAATCACAGAACGTTCATGATCCGTGCATTAATAATACCAAGTCCTTTATTTGTCCCAACTAATGCTCACTAATTATTTTTCAATTGTTAAACTGTTAAAACACTTAAACCTATAAAATTTGCTCCAACATGTTTCTGCTTACATAAACCATCATCAGGGAGTTACAGCCTGCGTTTTGCCAAAGTTACAATATTGATTGCAATAGACAAGACGTTGTTGGACTATCCAGTATTATGGCTGCATACTTCGTTCAGTCCTGTTGTGCGTGGTGGATCCGGTAGCTCAGTCAGTATAGCGACTGACTACGGGCTGGACAGTCCGGGATCGAATACGGGTAGGGACGAGATTTTCGTCCCGTCCAGACCGGCCCTGGGGCCCACCCAGCCTCCTGTACAATGGTTACCGGGTCTTTCCCGGGGGGAAAGTGCGGCCGGGGGTGCTGCTGACCACTCACCCCTTTCTACTGCCGCGGTCATGGAACAATAGAGCTATATCTCTACCCACCCTCTTGGCCACACCGGGCCTGTAAAGGGATTACTTTACCTTTACCTGCTGTGCGTATGTATCATGCACTGTGCAGAATGATATTACATGTTTTAACAGTTTAACAAGAAAAAATAATTTGTGTGCATTAGTTGGGACACATAAAGGACTTAATCACAGAAAATCAGGTAGGCTTTTACACGTTTCAGCTGATATCCCAAGAGTGAATGAGGATCAGGAGACTGTTACTGGTAGTGCGTCTTCGGCGTCTAGGCGTCCCCATCCATCTGAATCATTTGCAACATCCAGTACCACCAATTCAAATAAACCGATAC
>Ga0123355_10010765_pt1 | contig 14056 bp, 4 predicted proteins | sample TergutEmb28metaG_3_FD_89872 | JGI IMG/M metagenome (GOLD analysis project Ga0123355, IMG submission 89872) | Embiratermes neotenicus P1 segment gut microbial communities from Petit-Saut dam, French Guiana - Emb289 P1 | ecosystem: Host-associated > Arthropoda: Insects > Digestive system > Gut ... | reverse complement strand
TGTGGATTGGTAATATCTTGTGTAGGAACGGCCATTTAAACACATTATGGAAGGAAATTTTGAGCAAGTGAAGAAGTGAAAGTAAGACGAGTAAGAACACGTAAGCAGCTACTAGATAATTTTACAAAAACAAGAGTATACTGTAAATTGATAAAGAACGCTGCAATCGTACGGACAGGAAATTGGGGATTTATAAATGTTATACGAAATTTAAGTCCATTATTATGGTCCAAATTTCTATATTTGTTAGAGAGTGCAGATATATTTAAAATTACTATTTTAGTTTATGATGGAAGGATAATTGTAACAACTCTTTATAGCAGCTTATAGGGACAGATACAGTTTATGGCGGGTATAGTGGGCAAGCTTGTTCGCCGTTTGTCAGTGACAAAATTGATGTCTTAAGGAACTTTTTGGAACAATTGACGTTGTAATATTTCACAGCTTTTGGACATATTAAAACTTACTAGAAAAGATTCCACATTATTGAAGCTTGCACATTAAGACAAACAATATGACACGAAAAAAGTTCAAACTTGTTACGGCAATGGAAACAACGTTACGTAAATGGGCGCTATTGGAGATAAAGTATCCAAAATTTTGTTTTGGACCTATTAGGAAGTAATGAAATTTAATATTTTAATCATTTGGAACCTTCGTATTTAGTTCAAAATTCGAATGTGCAGGAATCCGGAGGATGCCGCGGGTCAGTCGACAAAAAGTGATCAGGCAGTGCGGAGGAAAATCAGCATATTTTTTCAATTATTATATTAGTTACAAGAGTTAGGACATGTGAATGGAAAATAACGGACGGGTTCAAGGGAAGGAGAAGGAGACGACATACCCATAGGTATATCGGCTATAAAGCACTAGATCGCTCTCTGTGGAGAACTCGCTTTCGAAGGGATTATTGACCTCTTTGAAGACTGGCTACAGAATAAATCAATGAATTAATGATTTAATTTAGGAATAAGTGAATAATTGAATGAATCAATCAGTGACTGTTCCTGTACGTAGGAATGTAAAATGCATTATGGGATCTCAAATTTTACCGAATTTGTGTCCTAAACATCGAAGGTACTTGATGTATATCACTCGGAATTTTTATAATGTAATTAGAGAAAGAATACTTTTAACTTGTGGCACAATTTGTGATATGAAATGTATAGACATGTTGTCTATTTCTGACCAAAGCTATCATATTATCATAATGATACATATGTGCGTAGCAAACTTGCAAAATGCAAAACATTATTCTTCATTTGTATGTCTGTGTCGAGGAAATCTTGATGTGTTTAAAATGATTGTTTCTATTTCTGGCCAAAACAATGCACCCTAAAGAATTAAGTAGTAGTATAGCCATAATAATTCACTGACAGATTGGTGCTTTGCCTGATTAATGTACATGATATAAAGAAATTTTTATACCTGCCTCTAAATTCTGTCAAAAGGACTCTCTTCAGAAGGGCAGATAGTAGAGAAAATTACTGATTGTTCAATGTGTGTCTAATTTCGTAATAACTTGATGCTACTCCGCATTATATACGTAACCTATTTAGAGTAAAATAAATGTTCCTTACATGCTGTGTCAGCTGAGTTCCAAGCCAGCAGATCAGAAGCACGTCAATAGCGAAAGTAGTATAACCTGCCACTCCTTGGCTCATATCTGCATAATTTCCCCAGTTCTGCAAAATTTTCATAGTATGAGAAGAACAAAAAAATATTATCTCAAAGTAAAATCCAATTTATACATGAGCAAATACAAATAATGCTCTTAATAATATTAATATTTATTATCTGAATTTGGGTTGTCAACAAGTGGCAGTGGTTATTTTACATGTATACCAAATAATGAAATAGTTTACTAATAAATTTAAGTCGGGAGGACTACACGAGGAGCATGTACTGGCAACTTGAAATCTTGGGAACCATCTCAGCATTTGCTTATAGACAAAGGGAAACGAAGAAAAACCTGTGTCGAGGTGGTCGGTCGCAGGGCCTTCCGAATAATGACTTCTAGCCAGCAGTCCGGCATCTAAAGTAAAAACAGAAAATCACTTCTCTAAACATGTAGATGCTTTTAACTCCACTTCACTTCACTTCTCTAGAATTTAGATGATTTCCAACACACTCTATCTTCCTTTAACTCACCTCCATTATTACTTTCCTTACCCTCTCTTAAAAGTAATTGTTTTGCAGGGGAGAGCGCCTAACACTTCTGCAGGTAACTGGACCCTGTTTTGGATGGTCCAATTTACAAAGAAATGTTTCCCTATATCCGTCGTTTGCCTCCTGCGTCTAACTTTCCGTTCATGATCTTCGCTGCTCAGATAGTGTGGCCGTTGCTCTCTGTCACCTATAGACTTCCACGCCCGTATTCCAGATACGAAGTCTTAGGGTATTTTGCCTAGTTTTTATTTATCTGTATGTGACATGCCTACGACCGTTGAAATTTTCCTCCGTTAAAGCCAACGCACTACCCGAGAAACTTCGAAACCTACTCTATTTACCAATTGCTAAACTCGAGTAAGTATCATCGGTGCTGAGTGTAAATCCGCCTGTCGCATGGCTAAGAAACTTCGAGGAATATAATTGGTTATTTGTCCCTATGACACTCATGCCTCCTCCTTCTTAAATTATATTTGGCGTCGTTTTATAAAATTATAGGTTTGTTGTTTTGTATTTGTGTGTGTGTGTGTGTACGTGCGTGTCATAAGCCTTGTCCCTGCATGGCGACGTATGATCCTTCTTTAAAACTTTTCTGTTATTTTGGCAACGCCACACAGGCTGTTAAGTATTATTGTATCTGTGTTGTTTGATGTTTAATTCAGTAGATCAAGCAGCTGATATTACGTGCGTTTTGTGCAATTTGTTGCGTTTTATCATGTAATTAAGTTACTACGCCTTGTTATGCTTTTATATTCTCTTATGTTATATCCACAGACCAAACTTTTATTAAATACTGGAACAGGATCTTTGCTGTTCCTTGCTTCTCCTGTACTTTGCACAGAGTTTTCACGACATAATTAAAGAGCGTTGGTGCACCGTGCAAAATAATGCCCCTCTGTTGCTGGCTGGCTTCACCATTAACAATTTACGATATATTCATCGAACATTTCCTTGGAACTTTTTGAGTTGCAACCTGATTATTCATATAAAACGTGTCGTTACGTGGCCTGGCAATTTGAAATGACAAGCGTTTAGGTCTGAAGAACGCAGAGGATATTGAATGATTGCTTATCAAACAGCTGTTTTAATACCAAAAGCGACCAATTAGTCACAATTAGACACAATTTCTATAATAAATTTTACGAGAAAAATGTTCCAATTTTATGTATCCCACTGTTGAAAACACACCTTGCACGTCAAGCCCTTACAGAAAAAAGATTTTATTAGATGTATTCCATGGATGTAAACACGATGGCATCCCTAAGTGTGTATATAATCTTGTGACATATTTGACAAAATAAACATGAAGATGACTAATGTATAGTCGAAACATATATCCTTATAATTACCTTGAGTAATAAAGTGATTGTGCTGACGTACACTATTTAATATTATATTACGTTATAAGCACATCGTGATTCTTCCATTCAAATTAGCCGTCTGCCCTATAGCACTGTAATGCACGTAGTGAATCTAGGTCTTATCTTCCTCCGCCAAGTGTTGGAAACCTGGTAAAGTGTCAGCTTTTCAAAAGTGTCTGTGTTAATGTTATCATTAGGGAACAGAGTATGGAGCTGCACAAACCTATGCAAAATTAATTTAAGAAGAAATAGATAAATGACTTGAATTTTTTGACCGAACCAATCATTTCTCTGAGTGTTGATATACCGCCTAAAAGCTCCCAATCTCCGTCACTGAATAATAACACTTCTGCATTAACTGTTCGTTTATTCATTGTTTCTGACATTGAAAAGAAGTAACTATTCTTAGCTCTACTGTAACAAATGCGTATTTATACTTGTCAGTTACTGAAATTTTACGAATGCCTGCGTATGCTATCACACAGTTTTGTTTCCATAAGCAGCCATTATATTTAATTTTCTAAAAAATATTATGTAATGACCAACCCCTCAATGTGCCAAGCATATTTACCAGCAACACAGCATCTCTCCATATCTCGTATTCCCTGTACATGAAAGAAGTTTTTTGAAAATTCTTTCCTTTAAATATACTTTTAACAATTTCTTCTTTGTTTCTTGTTTTGTCATTATAATTCTTAATAAAAATGCAAGATTGTATGCAAGGTATAATATTTTCTCAACACGAATCTAAAAATCTGCTCTATCCTACATATTATTTCTTCTCCATTTTATAACATGAAACTGTTAGTTTAACCACTGCAAATCAATTACTTTTTGCATTTTAACATTCGCAAGCCTGCACAATACACCTAACTATTTCGTCTGTTAAGGTTCTTGTATGCTGTTTGTCTCTCTTGAAAAGCTTGACGACACAAAATCATAACTCAGCCCACAATTTTCCATGTATGACGGCGCCTTGCGTTGTGAATCCCGATGACTAAACTGATACTTTCAGTTCTACTGACACTCTGGGCTGCAGTTATTCAACATTGACACAAATTCAAAACGTCGATTTCTGTGTGAACACGTCTCAATGACCTGAGAGTTTGTTCAACCTTACGGAAACGTAATTTCACCTACAAGGCTTTCTTTAATGTTTTTAACTCCTACGTCTTCATATCCAATGGGATTTCATTAGTAAACTTTTATATTTGTACAGACAAATTATTTATATTTTGGCTTCTGTTCCTTTTGCAATTTATAGATTAATGAATTCAGTTTTCCTAAAGTTGATCATATACCCCTCAAGCATTTTATGAAGTAAAAATTTTTATATTACAAAAACAGACACACGTGGAATTATACGCGTGTATATATATATACAGAAGCCTTTGCAGAAGGATATATTAAAGCTTACTGTACCGTGACTATAGAAAAAGCAGTGAAGCACATTGTGGCCAGCGTAATCAGGAAGTGGCCGCACAGAGAGACATTCAGTGCATCCTCCAGTTGGCGTATGAACCTGTGAATGAAAACACGTAAAATGAATTCATAGAGGAAACCATATTTTACAGATTACCCAATATAATTTAATCATGTGACTCTAGGCTGTACGCACTTTCTTCTGCACATAAGACTTCAATTTAAATAGACTGATTTTATTATGTTTATTGCTTTACTTCCAGGAATTAGGACTATTAATGACACTGTAAATATTTTTTTTTCTAAATCTCAGTTACAGTAATATATTTGGTAAATCTTTTTAAACTTACACAATTATATCCTGATGGTGTCGAATGCACGAATTTAACATAGCTTGCAGCTTACAGCTTGCAGTTGCAACATTACATTCTTCTTCCTGCGCGTGTTGAAGTGTGATACGTTGCTGCCCGATATCCAAAATGGCCGCCTTTAGCTTTTCGTACTGAGTACAGGCCACAGCCATCATTGCAATACAGAGAGATGGGTAACTGAGTGTTACACCAAGTATAAATAGTTATGTAAAGCACTGAAAAGAGGTGAATACACGTAATTACAGTGCTGACATATGTTTAAATCAATGCACTGAACATTGCAAAGTTGTCAAATTTTGTCGAAACTTATATTAAAAAACAGCTAATTCGTGGAAATTTAATTCACAACCAATCGAATAAGGTTTTTTTGTCTTAATTGAATTGGTTTTGGGAAGTATCTGGACTTAGAAAGTGGGCATTTTGAGACCTCCTTTTAATACCTTTCTGCCTGTGTAATTTCACTAATACAAATACATTAGAATTCCCGGTGAAAGGTACTTACGTAAAGAGAAATTGATCCGTGAGTGTAAATCACCCTGTTGGCGGTGGGTATGTAATGTGAAGTCGTACATTTAGGGTAAATGATTTGTCCGAGAAAGAATAATGTGTGGTGTCTACTATTACAAATTATAATATGTGGAAAAGTGTATTTGTCTGGCATAAAAATTGATTTCGTCATCATAATTGCTAGTTTACATTCACAGTTTTTCGTTTTATTATACAGTTACAGCACCGAAAATAAGCAGCGATTCGCCAGTTGGGAGCAGCATATATTTTATGCACTGAAGGTAAAATAGCCTTTCAAATGCATTTTGCATAATAATATTTTATTTAGAAAAGAAACTACGTAAATAGAGACATACATTTTCCAAAACAACAATTTATGCCGCTCTGTTCATATGTGCCAATTCTCGTCACTCTGTATTTTGTTGCTTGTCCTCTTGTGCGGTTTAGCAAAGAGATCGCATGATTTTCGACGTTAAGTTTACTGCATGTGTAGAAAGGAAATTAATTTTGCGAAATATTTAGAAGCGAACTGAAAACGTGTTGCGACTGAAAACTGTTTCCAATAAAGTAGAGGTGATTTTGAATACCCCGCGGAACATTAATATAACAAGTGTTACGTTTCTCTCACACCTGTCTGTCTATATCCTTATACAAAGTGACACCACTCTATCTCTTCTATTAATCTAAGTTTTATCTCATATATTATGTTTTACGGTACCGATATAAACTTATATTCAGAAGGACCTGGCTAGAACAATGTCTATTCTGAAACATGTTTTGTCCCTACGTCCTTTAATGTTCCTGAATAACGTCCAGATCACGACAAGAACGTTTCATACTTTCTTATTATCCACCCCAACATTCACCGCTATTCTTTTATCCATGACACAACAGCCCCTTACTGTTAATGCCCCCACTTATAGAGCCTTCACAATTACACTCAGACATTACGTTCCTATGACTTCTGTGGAAATTTGTCGTCCTATAGATTGACGATTTGATAATGCTGCGGAAAGAAAGAAGGAACTAAATTGGTAATGCTAAATATTAAATTAAAAATAATATAAGAAAAGTTTTACGAGAATATTTTTCTGCAAAGTAGAGAAATTGTTACCTGTGAGATGTTAACAAGTTCATAGAACGGTGAGACAGTCCAGTCGAAAGGATACCACGCAATTAGTACTGTTTCGTGGTTTGTCACGATACGTACTGTTGACTGCACGGTGTGAAAACATAAGATCGCAATAGCTGCACTTCTGCTGTACTTCATAATGAGCGGGATCCATCCTGCCGCTGTCAAGTGTCCGGTTTCAGCGTCTCTGGTCGGCAGATCTTCCCAAGTGAAGCTGTCTGTTAGGTCCATCGCACGTTCAATGCTGCGTTGTTGCAGTCTGATACAAAGAAAGCGTTTCTTGATAAGAATTTAAATTAGTGTGCTAAACTAGTTTAAGACCAGGACAAAGCTTTTATATCTTTCTATAAATTTATGGACAATGAATTTTTATTCAAGGTTTATGAAAGAGATATTATAACTCTTCGCTTTTAAGTGTAGAACAGCAATATATAAGGGTAATTTTTTCTGTAATTTCACTAGACCAGATTTTTGCAAGTGTTACCAAACTAGACTTTGAAATGTCCACTTTCGAGCCATTGATTTTCCATTGTATACGCTATTGAATTATGGTCAATTTTAGGTTAAATTTTCAGTTCCATCTAATATGTATTTTCTTAATCTGATGCATTCCTGCATAACACTGTAAATGTGGTCTTCAGTAAATAGAGTGCAGTCCATAATACTGTGTTTGTTAAACAGACACCTCTGTTGCTGTAACAGTGATGGCGAGTCTTATTACGTACCTGCAGTAGGTATAAATCCACATCATATTCGTGACAAGAATCAACACACGCAAAGTTGTCATGGCACGTTCAAGATCGTTCCAATGTACGTACACATCTACTAACATGCCTAAATATGTTGTGCTTGCACAGATAATCACTGTTCTCATGTAGATAGCGTAAATAATCGATATTTTCTTTTTTTGAAAGGGAATTCCCGCTAATCTGAATAGTAAAATAATTGAACCGAAACGTCTGTACGTCAGAGAATTTAATTTTATTTTTTCGCTGTCCATGTAAATAAAATTATCTTTAAAGGAACCAAATTGAAATTGAAATTATTATTCACAACTGTGACGAATCCAGGTCTGTTAAAATTCGTTACGTTTCCAGTGCTCCGGTACGTCTGCAAATCAGAACATTTCGCATAGAACTGAGCGCTTCGAGGGATGGTTACGGTTTTCGTGAGCGAAATTAATCAATAGTTTGTTAACTTGTATTATTATTTGGAAATTAAATTTAGTAGGTCAGAACTCTTAACTCGGTTGATTCTTGAAAATCGAAGATAATAAATCTATATTCTAATTGTGAGACACAACATTCTAGTAAACTTTGTAAAAAAAAAACGAAACGGAACTGGCTCACTCCTTGAAATAAATAATGCAAAATGTTAAAAAAATTGCCTTAGTAAGAGGCAGGTATTTTGATAAACTTAATGTGTATTTCTTGACAGGCACAACAATGGTAAAGTAACTGATATATTGATGTTTACTTACAGATGACCAACAATGGAAAAATGTTTTAATAAATAAAGTTCCTCAAAATTTAGATAAAAAATTTAATGAACTTCTGCTATATTATAATTAAGAGGAATTAAATTTTTTCCGGAAGAATTCATCGACTCGTTTGTGTGTCACACCAAACCCTAAATTTTTTTGGAAGAACAGCCTAATGGCCTTAAAATATTAACTGCATTACTTTTGTTTTAAAATCAGTTTATTATTTCTCCTGTATTAAGCGACGAAAACGGTAATAATGTTATTCCGCATTTAGTTCAGTTTCATCGGAAGATAATCCATAAAATATTCTTACTTCAGAAACTATTATGTTTTTGCATTAGGAAATCCGTTCTTTATTTGCATGAATTAATGTATCACGTGTCACATATAACTCTTTTGAGATTCCTTTTATCATATTTCTACTGAACATATTTTTGTTCGGTTCATTTATTCTCGAAAATTTACTGTTCTCAGTCGAATCATAACACTGCCATTTCAAGATTTAAAAATTTCACTTTGTTCTGAATGTTGTATGCTTTCTTCTAGGTAATTCCCCGGAGTCTGAATTTTATTTGCCAACGTTTCTGAACACTCTGCCTGTTGCATCTTCATAAGCAGGTAATTTTGAAAAATGATTGGGTTAGAGGAAAGCCAACAAACCGTCTGTCCTCGCTTCCCTGATACACAGAGCAAAAGCTCTCTGCGACAAGGATTCCGTTTCACAAGAACTTGAATTTCTGACCACCGTCTTCAAGGACAATGGATACAGCGATCAACAAATATGGCGAGCCATGAAACCGTCAACACGGACCGCCAAGTCCAAGGATATACCCATCTCCTGCATATAAAACGTACCCCCAAATTACATACGGCCGACTCAGCAGAATATTGGCCAAACTCAACATCTAAAGCGTCGCCCTACCACCTAGAAAAGTATTCAGCTACCTTCCACCAGTCAAGGATACACTGAGATTAAGATCACCGTGCATATACAGGTCCCTTGCGAAACAAATCAGCAGTAGTTGAACACACCATTAACCATGACCACATCATCAAACTACAGGACACAAAACTCCTTTCTGTTAAAACCAGATACGTGAATCGGCTCATTAGGGAAGCTATTGAAATTGAAAGATACCCACAAAACATCAAAAAAGAAGATGGTCTGACCCTAATCAAATCTTGGAAACCACTTCTACACCAGCTTAAGTTAAGTAGATAGCCATCTAATACACAATAGTTTGACCTCACCCCGACAAGCGCCTTATATCCCTCACCCCTCCGCAGCCTGTTTCTGTACTCTGAACAACCCCTTTGCACCCTTAATGGACACGAAAGGAACATGCATCAGCGACATATCACATCTGAGATCACCGAACTAATAGCTCGTACTTCGTTAGTCATACCAACAGATGTCAGTTAGTGCGGTAGTCACACGTATACATTCCGTGCACTGAGCAGCCATATTTCCTCCCCGGCTTTTTTCGAGGTAAGTAGCAAACACAGGTTGTTGCAGTTTTATTTTTGGACCTTCTGGAACTTATTGCGAACGTTAAATTTTTTACAGATGTTTTGAGCACAACCGAAATGATATTATGTTTATAAATAAATATGTACATGTGTGAACGTTGCGTTCTTCGCAGGTTTTACCTGACTAGTCCACGTGGTGTATTTTCGTGCGTTTCTGAGACGTTGAGATTACTTCTAATGTGGAATTTGGGGTTGTATTGTGAACGGTAATTTTGTTACCTATATCTTCACAGAAACCTCAATCATGTTTTATATGTAATGATAAGAGTGCTATATTCCTTTCGGAGTTTAACCCGTCTATGCCACGTGCTGTGTTAATTGCAGTTGTGTGTGACGTTAAGAAGAGTTTCATTGTGGAATTTTGATTTTTATTGTGAAGGTTATGTTTGTAATGCATCTATTAAACCTAACCTAAACTATTTTATTGTGTATTTAAATATTCACGCAAATTTGTGTTGTGTTTTCAGTGCACGATTTTGCACGATCTCCAGCAGAGATAGAGCAGGGGATCCTTTAAGTTTTCCCAAGGATGCAGAGCTGTATTTTCGTTATCTTATGTAACACAATTTTTAATTATTGTAATTTTAACGTATACGTATATATATTCACATGTGGTGCGTATATCCAAATATTTTTAATACAACCTTTTATGCCAAAAATCGAAAACGTATTCATTCAATATGATTAATTCTGTATCCCCAACCCCTTGATTTAAAATGCATGAATTGGATTAAGTGTACATTAAGCTGTGATTGTTATAATAAAATTAATTTATTCTTTTACAGTGCTCAATTATGGGCTCAAATGATTGGTAAGCCCTTCAGTATTGAGGATGCCAGAAACTTTATGAGAAGTATATACGCAAAAATCACGTTTTGGAGACAGATTTCACAACGCCTGAAAAGAAACGACTGAACAGGTGGGGGCAGTGCCATGTAACTCGGGCTCGGCTACATACGATCCAACACCGCAGCTTCCTGATTCCGCACTCACAGATTTCAATTCACTACCCTTACTTTTATCTCCCCAGAAGAACCTCCATGTCCAGGCACCCAGTAGAACCTATGGCAAGTTGCCTGTGTCCTATTCAGTCAACTCTTTCTATCCTTGAAGACAGTTCATACACTTCCTCTCAAATCTGTGCAAGTCCACACCAACAACAACCAACGTGTTTGCAGATGAAGACATCTTCTGTCCCTTAAAATTAAATGCTTCTGATGGGGAATTAAGGCGCTTCATTAGTCCAAATCCCTCCTCGAAGCCTAGAGCAAGACACTCTTTATTAAGGGAATTGAATTTGGCCACTGTATCTCATTTTACACCAAGGGAAATATTACTTTATGTTAGGATTCGTAAGAAGGAGCGTGCGCTCTGTAAATTAAGAAGGACGTGTAGGAAGATTTTGAAATTTACTTCTGATGTGGAAGTAAATACAGTGACCGAAGACATTCCAACATTTTTGAACGCAGAGGGTATCAGGCTTTTGAAGGGTATTTTTAGGAATAGTAAGCGTAAGCCAAAGGGCAGGAGGTGGGACTTTGAAGAAAAATGTTGACTTTGTCCCTTCTTAAATGCAGTCCAAAATTCTACCCCTACCTGCGATTACTGCTCCCTCTTCCATCTAGACGCACCTTGCAATCCGTACTCAATACTCTTCACTTTGCAGCAGACACCAATGCCAATGTGTTCGGTGCACTCCAGCACTATCTGCAGAAACTGTCTGATAGAGATCGGTACTGTTGTCTGTTGTTTGATGAAATGTCAATCAGAGAGAATGTCCGTTTTAATCAGAAGCTTGACTCTATTGAGTATTATGAGGACTATGGAACAGAGAGGGCTTGCAATATTACAAATCATGCTCTCCTTTTCATGTCCCGTGTTCTGCATCGAAAGTGGAAGCTGCCAGTTGCTTAATACTTCATACGTGGAAGAACTAAGCCTGATCTCATTATGAAAATCTTGAAGCAGATTTTCCTTTAGTTTCGTGGTGTTTTTGGTCTTTTCGTATTTGTGAAGGTTCTTCTTAACCTCTTCGTTCCTCGGACTTTTGTTGAAGAGCCAGTATTGATAATCGATACACTTCCTTTTTTCAGCTGACCTAATCACGCTTTTAGATTTGCTTTCAAACATTCCACTATACCAAATATTTTCAGAATCTTTCGGAAATAAAGTGTTCTATTAGAGGTCCAGTCTTGCAACCCATAACAACGTTTCAATTATTTAATTTTGCTGCTTGTATTTCTTGGGAATTCCATTTGCCCTTTTAGTATCACCTACATTTTTCGTAATAACATTTCTAGTTTTGTATTTCTGCATTTCTTCGCCACACATTAACTTGCCCAAGGTAGTTGCTGTTGTACCACGTTGATCCTTCAGTTTATAATTTGATTCCTTTTATATTTTCACATAAGAATCCTTTTGCTTTATTTAAAAAAATTGCAATTTCTACGTCGTATATTTTTACAGTTTTGTTTAATACTTTATCCACTTTTTGCAATTTGTCCTCAGATTTACCTTTGAATCCTTGTGCACCAAAAAATTGTGCCATAGAAATGCAACTAAACAACGTCTTGGTTGTACTGAGTGGCTTAAAGGAGAGAAATATCTTACATTAAACCCTACAAAAGTCTACTTAATACATAAAATAACGTGATAATTCTGAAATAGAAGAAGAAGCAACACACTTACTATAGGAAACTGCTTACTTTTTTTCTCTTTAGCTAACAGCCTCCATGATACAGAATTTTTCTTGAGAATTCTAATGCTTCCTCTCACGGAAACGAATTTCTCAGCACTGTGTAACCCGAAAGTTCATTAATGTTTTCACAAGGGACCATTACTTTCTTGTTTCCTATACCCAATAAATCCATCCACACAAGTATTCCCTTCTTTCAAGATTTGCTTTCATGTTTTCCCTTCGTGTAAAGTAGCCTCTCAGGCGGTCCATTCGCTTCAGGTATTTCCACCTAAACTCTCTTAACATTTTTTCTTTCTACTGTTCCTTATTAATGTCAAACATATTAAGTTTCAATATGAATCCCTCAACTTGTCTTACGGCTTGGCGTATTTATTTCAAAGGTGACAAGAGAATTCTGTTAATTTGTGACCTCTTTTGTTACGTAACGTTAAGATTGTACTACTTTGAATGTTTCACATGACTGTACTTAGCGTTATAAACTTCGCAGTATTTAAGCAGTTGACACGTTCAGCATTAAAACAGCTTTGCCAGTCAGGGTAATGACTTTACGACAGGCCTGTCTGTGAGTGTCTACTATGCAGATACAAGCTTGAAATGGATTGAATTAGAGGGAGAGATGGCGGGTAGTATTGTGTTATTATTTTAGAGGAGAATGCAAAATATGTGAGCATAGGAAAACTGTGCAGTTAGCATACTGTATTATTATCAGGTTGATTTGTATAACGTACATTCCATGTGCCAGCCGTAATGTACAACCTGGCACAAAATAACAACTGTAGATTCACCTTAGCAACATATCGACACGGACCGCCTAAAATAAATACTTTCAGAATTTCTACATCTTTCACGGTGTTTCTCTCAATGTTTATAGCAAATCTGGAACTCACGTTTCGTGAATAATTCCAGCAACGCATTTGATGCTGCTTGAATTTTTACAGTGCCCTCGAATCCATCCCCCTAATATGTGATAATCTTATCGAAAATTATATTTCTTTTTTTTTTGCATTAGAAATTTTGTTATATTAGTGCCCGTCTTTCAGCAGATGGGCACGAATTTTCAGAAGCTAGCGTCGCATAAAACGTTTCATTTAAAATAGGTGCAAATATTTCGTATGATCAGCTACATTGTTATGGAAATCAATAATCGTCGGCATTCATGTCTGACGTGAAACAGACTTTTATATTTTCATTAGCTGCTCTTGACGATGGCAAAATTAAATAAACAAATAAATGATATAAAATTAATTATTTGTAAAGAATATAGTTTCAAGAAAAAACATTTTTAAAAGTTCATTATCTACGAGTATGTTTTGCCAACAAACATTAAGTAAGGACTGACTGGACAACAGTTTAGCGATGTTTATATACAGGAACACAAATTGT
>Ga0123355_10010764_pt1 | contig 14057 bp, 12 predicted proteins | sample TergutEmb28metaG_3_FD_89872 | JGI IMG/M metagenome (GOLD analysis project Ga0123355, IMG submission 89872) | Embiratermes neotenicus P1 segment gut microbial communities from Petit-Saut dam, French Guiana - Emb289 P1 | ecosystem: Host-associated > Arthropoda: Insects > Digestive system > Gut ... | reverse complement strand
GTGCGCTTTGTGCTTGTGCCCGGCCTTACCGACAACGAAGAAGAACTGCACGCCCTGGCGTCTTATATCACAACGCTTAAGAATGTTGAGAGGGTATCCGTTTTGCCCTTTCACCAGTTGGGCGCATTCAAATGGGAAAAACTCAAGCTAAACTATAAACTCAAGGACGCTCCAACGCCATCTAAGGAGGAAACCCAGCGAGTGCGGGATTTGTTTAAAGGCTATGGGCTTCCTGTAAGGTAAAACCGATAGCGGGTAAAGCGCCGGGCGCCGTCAAACAATTAAGTTGACGGCGCCTTTTATAATTTGAAATATAAGCGGGCTGTCCAGCTCGTAAAGGTTGCCGTCAAAGTTAATCGTCTTTCTGTCGCGGAACTCCAGCCTTACCTCTTTGCAATTTATAATCGAGACCTCTTTTATACAATCATGCCGCCCCGGCTTTACAAGGGGAAAGAGAGCCATCAGCTTGAGGCGCGGCATTTTTTTGACTTTACACATAGTGATAAATCCATCGTCAATCACCGCGGACGGCGCAATATTTAACTTTCCGCCGTAGTACGCCCCGTTGCAAATGGCAAGCAGCAAGAATTCGTCTGTCACGGTCTTGCCGTCCACGGTCAGCGTCATTTTTTCGGTGCGATATGTAAACACGTTTTTCATCAGCGACAAAAAATACGCAGCGCCACCAAAAGTTTTTTTCAGTGGGATTGCGTCTTTCAGCACCTGGATATCTATGCCTGTTCCGCCGATATTAAAGAAATATTTTGTGTCGTTAACGGACACGATATCGGCGCAAATGGTATGGCTTCTCAGGGTTTTCTGTGTGTAGTGCGCTATTTTTTCTTCGAACGTGCGAAATTTCCGTATACTGCCCGGCACGGAATACAACAGATCATTTGCGCTGCCGGCCGGGATGATGGAAAAATTCACATCTCGTTCCACAGCCAAGCCGACATATTCCTGCACTGTGCCGTCTCCGCCGACACAGGCAATCGTCTGAACTTTCTCTAGATCGATCTGTCCGGCAACCCTGTCGAAATCTCCGGGTGCGTGCGTGTGGACAATCGAATAATCCACGCCGCTTTCGCGCATCAGACGTTCAATAATCGGAATAGCGCTCTCTGCCTTGCCGGAACCGGCGGCGGGGTTTACGATAAAGCAAATCAATTATACATCCTCCTCAGCAGATAAGCGGTGCGAAATAATTGGAGATATTCAGCGGGCGTCGCTGTAGTGGACATTATATCACGATATTAACATAAGTGACAGTCAAAAACACATTGCCCTTAACTTTTGATTATGGTATACTTTTAGTCAGAGAAATGCCAGCCGCCCAAACGATCTGCCAACATCAAAAAAAGGCAAGTGACAATGAAAACATTTTTGAACTCCACACTTTCATATATCCGGCGGACAGACCATGCGATATGGCTTGTGTGTTTTATGCTGTCTGCCCTTAGTATTGTGTTGCTGGTTGGTATTCTTGGTACAGGGCACGCGCCGTATTTGGGAATAGGTAGGAGAAATCTTTTTGTACAGGCGATTTCGGTGTTTATTGGTGTGTGTGGCGCGGTTATACTCTCGCTTATCGATTACAAAGACCTGGCGAAACTGTGGAAGCTCCATGTTCCGGCGTGCTATGCGCTGTTTATTTTGACTTTTTTTATCGGGGTAGGAACGCCGGAAAGGCCGAACGACAGAAGGTGGCTGATTATACCCGGTGCAAACCTTTCCATTCAGCCGGCCGAGCTTTTGCGGATTTCGTTTATCCTCATGTTTGCCTACCACATCTACAAGGTGCAACAGCGGATAAATCACCCGTTGCACCTGGCCGGGTTGGTAGCCCACGGCGCGATTCCGGTGGTGCTGGTCCACCTGCAGGGAGACTCAGGCTCCGCGCTGGTATTTGCGGCAATTGTTGCCTGCATGTTATTTTGCGCGGGAATCAGCTGGAAGTATATGGCGGGTGCCGGTGTGCTCTTTGGCGTCTCGCTGCCGCTTATATGGAATGTTGTGCTCAGCGATTTTCACCGGCAGCGAATTTTACCTATGTTTTACGCTCCGGCGCGGGACATACAAGGGATATTTTTCCAACCACACAGGGCGCGGACCGCCCTTGCCCTTGGCGGAAGCGGTGGCAGGGGGCTTTTTGGCGCATCGCACATATATGTGCCGGAAATGCACAACGACTTTATTTTTGCCTTTCTGGGTGAAAGCGCCGGGCTTGTAGGCTGCATTTTGGCAATTGCGGTGATGTCGTTTTTGTGGCTGAAAATATTGCGTCACGCGGGCAAGTCGAAAGACATGCTCGGCTATATGATTTGCATGGGTGTATTCGCGATGCTCGTATTTCAATCGATTATCAACATCGGGATGAACATTGGGATGCTTCCGGTAATAGGCAACACCCTACCGTTTATTTCTTATGGCGGCTCGTCGGTGCTCACTTCTTATCTTGGAATTGGCCTGGTTCTTTCCGTTGCCATGTATTCCTCCCAGTCCATGTTCGAGCGGGAGCAATAGACGAGCGATGGATTGATACGGACGCTTAGGCAATACTTTGTGTATTAACGAGCATTTTTCTGCATAAAACAGGTGAGAAAACTATGTCATTCACGCAAAGTGTAAAGCAGGAACTGAGCGAAGTGCGTCCCACAAACTTGCGCTTAAAGCGGGCGCAGGCTTATGGGATGTTTGCTTTCGCGCAAGCGTACTGCCCTGATGAAATAGGCATAAGCACTGAAAGCGCCGAGGTGGTGGCCAGGTACCGGCAGCATTTGCAGGTTTTTTCCCCCGCTGGGGCGGCTATTGAGCAGACGCAAAAAAATGTGCGGGGCAGACCGCTCTATAAAGTAAAGCTGATCGACGAAAAAGACAGGAGGGCGCTGCTTGGGCGCATGGTTGGCGTGGACGGCGACTTTTCGCAGCTTTTTGCCGGACGGGATGAATGCAGCGTTTTTTTGGCAGGGGCCTTTCTTGTTTGCGGTAACGTGACCGATCCGGAAAAAGGGTATCACATGGAGTTTGCCGTGCGAGAGCAGCCTTTGGCCGACTGCCTGCTTGAGATTTTGGATCAATTCCTTACCGGCGGCTCGCTGGCGCGCAGGAGGGGACTGTGGATCGTCTATTACAAAGGCCGGGGGCAGATTCAGGATCTGCTCACCCTTATGGGGGCCAGCCGCGCGAGTTTGGCGGTGATCGAGGTGGAAATGCTAAAGGAAGTGCGCAATCACGCGATGCGGGTAACCAATTGCGAAACCGCAAACATCGACAAAACTATACGGGTTGCCGCCGCGCAGGTAAAGGATATCCAGCTGGTTCTGCGGGAAAAGGGGCTGCTATCCTTACCTGAACCACTCAGAGAAGCCGCGCTTGTCCGGCTGGAAAACCCCGAACTCAGCTTGCGGGAGCTGGCCAGTTGCTTTGGCTTCCCTGTCAGCCGTTCGGCGGTATTTCGCAGGCTGGATAAGCTGAGCAAGATCGCTGCCTCAATAAGGGAAAGCGTGCAAAATTACGAGGAATAATACGCTGGAGAGATAATCCATGGGAGAGTTTGTTCACCTGCACACGCACACCGAATACAGCCTGCTGGACGGCGCCTGTAAGCTGTCGGCCTTAGTTTCCCGTGCAAAAGAGCTGGGGATGGACGCCCTGGCCATCACCGACCATGGGGTGATGTACGGCGCGGTGGATTTTTACAAGGAGTGCAAAAAGCAGGAGGTAAAGCCAATAATCGGCTGCGAAGTGTACGTTGCCCCCCGCACAAGGTTTGACAAGCAGCACCGCATCGACAATTCCCCGCATCATCTGCTTTTGCTGTGCGAGAACGACATCGGCTACCAGAACCTTATCAAGCTGGTGAGCAAGGGCTTCATCGATGGTTTTTACTCCAAACCCCGCATCGACCGGCAGCTGCTTGAGCAGTACCACGAGGGGCTGATCTGCCTTTCGGGCTGCCTGGCCGGAGAGGTTCCCCGCGCGCTTTCGGCCGGGAATTATCAGCGGGCTAAAGAGGCGGCGCTCTGGCATCAGTCCATTTTTGGAGAGGGAAGCTACTACCTCGAGATTCAGGATCACGGCATACCCGAGCAGCGGGAGATTTTGCCTCTGCTCGTAAAGCTCTCGAACGATACCGGCATCCCGATGGCGGCCACCAACGACCTGCACTACATAGACAAGGACGACGCCAAGATGCAAAACGTGCTGGTCTGCATTCAGACCAACCGCACCGTGCAGCAAGGCAGCGATATGGAATTTTCCACCGAGGAGTTCTACCTGAAGAGCCCGGAGGAAATGCGCGCCCTTTTCGGCGGCTATGAAGGGGCGATCAAAAACACTGTCGAGATCGCGGGGCGCTGCCAGGTTGATTTCAGCTTCGGGGAGACCAAGCTGCCGTTTTTCACCGCGCCACAGGATAAGGACAACAGCGAGTATTTCCGGGCTTTGTGTTACGATGGACTTCACCGCCATTATGGGGATGAGCCTGCCTCTGAGGTAACCGACCGGCTTGAGTTCGAGCTTGGCGTCATCGAGAAGATGGGCTACGTCGATTACTTCCTCATCGTTTGGGACTTTATACGCCACGCCAAGGAACAGGGTATCTCCGTCGGGCCGGGCAGGGGTTCGGGGGCGGGCAGCCTCGCCGCTTACTGCGCGGGCATCACCGGGATCGACCCCATCAAATACCAGCTGCTCTTTGAGCGCTTTCTCAACCCCGAACGCATTTCAATGCCCGATTTCGATATCGACTTTTGCTATGAGCGCAGGCAGGAAGTGATCGATTACGTGGTTGAGCGCTACGGCTTCGACCACGTGGCGCAGATCATAACCTTTGGCACTATGGCTGCCAGGGGATCGATCCGCGATGTCGGCCGGGCGCTCGGAATGACTTACGCGCAGGTGGATATCATCGCCAAGAGCATACCATCCGAGCTGGGGATGACGATTGGCCGGGCGCTGGAAACCTCCCCCGAATTCAGGGCGCTTTACCAGTCCGGCCCCGAAAACCGGGAGCTCATCGACATGGCCCGCAAAATCGAGGGGATGGCACGGCACGCCTCCACCCACGCGGCCGGGGTGGTCATCACCCGCGACCCGGCCGACAACTATGTTCCATTGCAAAAAAACGAGCAGTCCATCGTCACACAATACTCAATGGGCATTTTGGAAGAGCTGGGGCTGCTCAAAATGGACTTTTTGGGCCTGCGCACCCTGACCGTCATCAAAGACGCGCAGGATATGATCCGGCAGCATAACCCGGATTTCGATATAGAAAATATTCCCCTTGACGACAGGCCGGTGTTCGAAATGTTCGGCCGGGGGCACACGAACGGGATATTCCAGTTTGAATCCCAGGGGATGAAGAATGTTCTCACCCAGCTTGGCCCCGAGCAGATGGAAGATTTAATCGCCGTTATCGCACTTTACCGCCCGGGGCCGATGGAATCGATCCCTCGGTACATACATGGGCGGCACAACCCGCAGGCGGCCTCCTATCGCCATCCCAGGCTTGAGCCTATCCTGAAGGTGACTTACGGCTGCATTGTCTACCAAGAGCAGGTAATGCAGATTTGCCGGGAGCTGGCCGGGTATTCTTACGCACGGGCTGATCTTGTCCGCCGGGCAATGAGCAAAAAAAAGCACGATGTAATGGAAAAGGAGCGCAAGGCCTTCATTTACGGGGCTACAAGCAATGACGGATCCGAGGAATGCCCGGGCTGTGTGGCAAACGGCATCCCCGAAAAGGTAGCCGACGAAATCTTCGACGAAATGAGCTCGTTCGCTTCTTACGCGTTCAACAAAAGCCACGCGGCGGCTTACGCCTTGGTCAGCTACCAAACGGCCTACCTCAAATGCCACCACCCCAAGGAGTACATGGCCGCCCTGCTGACCAGCATTTTGGACAGCACCGACAAGGTGATCGACCATATCGGTGAGTGCAAAAGGTTGGGTATTGGGGTTTTGCCGCCCGATATCAACGAGAGCGGCTTGGGCTTTACGGTATCCGGGGAGAGCATTCGCTTCGGGCTTTCCGCCGTCAAGAATCTGGGACGGGGGCTTATCCGGGAACTTTGCCTTGAGCGTGAGAAAAACGGAAAGTTTCTGCACCTGCGCGACTTTTTGCGCCGGATGTGTGGCAAGGATCTGGGCCGCAGGGGGATTGAAAGCCTGATCCGCTGCGGCGCGCTGGACAGCTTTGGACACAACAGAAATCAAATGGAAAGCGGCTTCCCCGCACTGCTTGAGGATATCGAAAAGGACGCACGCAACAATGTGAGCGGCCAGCTGGATTTGTTCTCGTCCTCCCAAAAGCGGGACAGTGCCGATTACATTCTGCCGGACTGTGAAGATTATCCTCCTCTTTTGCGCCTTGCTTATGAGAAGGAGACCACCGGGCTTTACCTTTCCGGCCACCCCTTAGAGGCACATCAACAAACAGCTGAAAAAATAAAGGCGACCTCTATCGCCGCTTTGCACAAAAACAAGAATATGGAAGGGGCGCAGGCTGTCCTGTTAGGTATTCTCACCGGCAGAAAGCTCAAGACCACCAAAAGCAACGAAATGATGGCTTTCGCCGGGATTGAAGATAAAACCGGTTCGATCGAGCTGATTATCTTCCCGAAGGTTTACGCCGAGAGCGCTTCGATGCTCGCAGCCGGGCAGGTCGTGGCCGTGCGGGGACGGGTTAAGGAAACCGAGGAAGAGAGCGCACAAATCATCTGCGAAGAGGTGCTCACACCCGAACAGGCTCTACAGGCGCATTGGGCAAACTCTGCCGGTGCGGTGAAAGCCGAAAAGGCGGTGGCCAAGACCGTCAAGCCCTCCGCGGGCAAAGAAGGGCTTTACCTCAAGTTTCCCGGCGAGCAAAGTGAGCTGGTTGGGCAGGCGCAAAACTTTCTGTTTGTGTTTGAAGGCAGTCTGCCGGTTTACTTCTACTACAGCGACGCCGGGAAATATCTCAAAACCCCGCGGGGCTACTGGATCAGCCCAAACGATGTGCTCACCCGCGAACTAAAGCGCTTGCTGGGCGAGCAAAACGTAGCTATCTTGCAGTAGGAGATCGGGAGGTGAAGCCCACTTTGGGGGCAACTCTTGTTTGCGTGCGTGATTTTATGTATAATATTACTATGCGATAGTCCGAGCCGACACATTTTCTCTTATAACAGGGGGCGCGCTTATGGGCAAAGTTAAAACGATCGGTATACTCACCAGCGGGGGCGACGCGCCCGGCATGAACGCCGTTATACGCTCGGTTGTGCGCACCTCCCTTTTTAGCGGCGTCAAAGTGAAGGGGATTCTCAGAGGCTACGCCGGGCTTCTTGAAAAAGCTGTGATTGATATGGATTTGTCCTGCGTAAGCGGTACCTTGCAGCGCGGCGGAACAATCCTGGGCTCTGCCAGGTGCAGGGAATTTCAAGAGGATGCCGGAGTAGAGCTGGGCAAAAACAACTGCATAGAGATGGGTCTAGATGGCCTTATAGTGGCCGGGGGAGACGGCTCCTTCAGGGGCGCTCGCGACCTTTCTCAAAAAGGAATTCCCTGTATTGGCATTCCCTGCACCATCGACCACAATCTCGGCTGCACTGATTACAGCATTGGTTTTGATACGGCGGTGAACACCGTAGTCGAAATTGTGGACAAGCTGCGGGATACATCTCAGTCTCACAGCCGCTGCTCGATTGTGGAAGTTATGGGCCATAACTGTGGTAAGATCGCACTTCACGCCGGAATTTGCTGCGGCGCTGAGGCGGTCATCCTCCCGGAGATTCCGGGAGACCTGGAACTCGATGTGCTGGGCAATATGCAGGAGGCGCTTAGCAAAGGAAAGACGCACTTTATCATCATCGCGTCGGAGGGTGTTACCGGCGAGCGGGCCAAGGATCGCGTTATGGATACCCAACAGTTGGCTTGCTTTATCCAAGACCGCACCGGGGTCGAGACCAGGGCGACCATAATCGGGCATATCCAAAGGGGAGGTTCCCCCACTGCACGAGATCGGCGAATCGGCTCCATGATGGGGAATTATGCCGTTAAGCTCCTCGAGAACGGTGCGGGCAGCCGGGTTGTGGTCATGAAGGAAAACAAAATATCCGACTACGACATCGTGCAAGCGCTGGAGATGAACAAAGCCCTTGATCCGGAAGAGCTGCGTGTCTTTAACGAAATTCGCTAAAACCGGGAGGCCCTTTATGGCTGCAAATTTGGGTGTACACCGCAACCTTACCATGCTGCTGGATTTTTACGAGCTCACCATGTCCAACGGGTATCTGACCAAGGGCATTGGCGACAAGGTTGTGGTGTTCGACATGTTTTTTCGCAATATTCCGGATTCGGGGGGCTTTGCCATATTCGCCGGACTGGAACAGCTTATAAGCTATCTCAAAGCTATGACCTTTACCGGTGAAGACATTGAGTATCTGCGGGAAAAGAAAATTTTTGACGAGAGATTTTTGCAGTATCTGCGCGATTTCAAATTCGTATGCGATGTGTGGGCATTCGCGGAAGGGACCCCGGTTTTCCCAAACGAGCCTATGGTAGTGGTCAGGGGACCGATTATCCAGGCGCAGCTTATTGAGACCATGCTGCTGCTCTCCATCAACCATCAAAGCCTTATCGCCACCAAGGCCAACCGAATCCATCGCGCCGCCCAAGGTCGGCCGATAATGGAGTTCGGCTCCCGCCGGGCGCAGGGCTACGATGCGGCCATTTATGGAGCCAGAGCAGCTTATATCGGCGGCTGCATTTCAACTTCCTGCACCTTGGCCGACCGGGAATTCGGCATCCCTGCCGTGGGCACAATGGCGCACAGCTGGGTGCAAATTTTTGACAGCGAATACGAGGCCTTTGAATATTACGCCCGCCTTTACCCGGACAACTGCATTCTTCTGGTGGATACCTATAATGTGATTACATCCGGCATCCCGAACGCCATCAAAATCTTTGACGAAGTGCTAACCCCCATGGGGCATAGGCCAAAGGCGGTGCGAATTGATTCGGGGGATATCGCCTACCTCTCCAAGCGGGCCAGGGTCATTTTGGACGAAGCGGGGTACCCTGATGTAAAGATTGTCGCCACCAATTCTTTGGACGAGTATATAATACGCGACCTGCTGGTGCAGGGGGCCGCGGTGGATGCTTTCGGCGTGGGCGAAAAGCTCATTACAAGCAAAAGTGAGCCTGTTTTCGGCGGAGTGTACAAGCTGGTGGCCGCACTGGGCCAAGACGGCGAGTACATCCCAAAAATCAAGCTCAGCGAAACTGTGGAAAAAATCACTACCCCCGGATTCAAGAAGGCCTACCGCTTTTTTGACCGGAAGACCGGGAAAGCCATCGCCGATTATATCACCCACCACGATGAGGTGATTGACTTGGCAAGCCCGGTTACGCTCTTTGACCCCGACGCCATTTGGAAGAGGCAAAAGATATCCGATTTTGAAGTTTCCGAGCTGTTAATCCCCATTTTTACCGGCGGAAAGTGTGTTTACACATCGCCGCCGCTTTACGATATACAAACCTACTGTCTTGCCCAAATTGACCGGCTGTGGGACGAAGTCAAGCGCTTTGAACGGCCGCACCGCTATTACGTTGACCTTTCTCTCAAACTTTGGAAAACCAAGCAGCGGCTGTTGCTCGAAAATAGTCACTAAAGGAGGAAAAACAACTATGTCCATGCAGTCGGCGCGCGCTCATCTGGCCATTTGGGGCAGGGATAAAGATATCCTTGTGGCACAGGTATCCACTGCCACGGTGGCCTTGGCCGCCGCGGCTTTTGACGTTGAGCCCGCGCATATAGCCAAAACTCTGGCCATATACCGCGGGGACGGAGCGCTCTTGGTAGTCGCTGCCGGGGACGCCAGGCTGGATAACAAAAAGTTCAAACTTCAATTTGGGTTTAAGCCCAAGATGCTAAGCGCACAGGACGCAATTCGTTTTACCACGCATGAGCCGGGCGGAGTTTGCCCCTTTGGGGTTCCGGAAATGACAGAGGTGTACCTGGATAGTTCTCTCAAGCGCTTTGAAAGCGTTTACCCCGCCTGTGGATGCGCAAGCTCGGCTATTGAACTTACCTTACCAGAGCTGGAGCAGTATTCCCGCAGCAAGGGCTGGGTAGATGTTTGCAGGTTGGCCGATGGCTGACAGATTTTTGCACATAATAAACGGGCGGAATTTCCGCCCGTTTATTTCTCGTTTAACTTTTCGTTTAGATGAAAGCTCAACGTCATCAAGCTGTCGCTTAGCTGGACGTTCTCCACCACAATCTCATCCGGGTAGTAGGTTGAAATATCGCACTGAGAGAAATTCCAGAAGCTCTTAACCCCAAATCCAACCAAGTTCTTGACCAGCTCCGGGACAGCCGGGCGCGGTGTGCAAAGCACAGCGACCATAGGCTTTTGCTGAGCGCAAAAACTTTCAAGATCGGAGACGTTGCGTACAACCAAGCCGTTAGTCGTTTGGCCCACCACCGGTGGGTGAACATCGAATATTCCTACCAGCCTAAAGCCGCAGGACTCAAAATCCATATGGTTGGCAAGAGCCACACCCAAATGGCCGGCGCCGAGGATGATGGCTCCGTGTTCTTTTTCCACCGAAAGTATACGGCCGATTTCCGCCCGCAGTGAAGCTACATTGTAACCGTACCCTTGTTGTCCAAATCCGCCAAAGCAGTTTAGATCCTGCCTGATTTGAGAGGCGGTAAAGCCTATCCTATCGGCAAATTCCCGAGAGGAAATGCGCTCAATCCCGTTTTTCATTAAATCGGTCAAGTGGCGGTAATACCGCGGAAGGCGGCGTGTAACCAGGGGCGATACACCAGGATAACTCGACATGAATTCACCTCTTAAACGCAGGCGTCCACACTGCATATTCATCTGATATGATTGTACAAGAAAAGGCGCAACTTGTCAATTTGTCTGCTATATAAATTGTTGTTTTGACCCTGCTCCCGAAAGAGCATTCGCTAAAAAAACAAAGAAAAACAAAGATAGTTGCCTGGTAAATTTAAATAATGCTTGACAACGCTGATTTTGAAAGGTATACTATTTTTTGTTGAATTATCAAGGGAGGTTTCACAAATGTCCACCTACATGGAGAAAGCAGGAAATATTACCCGCAAGTGGTATCTGCTTAACGCTGCCGACAAGCCCCTTGGGCGAACCGCCACCGTTGCGGCGCATATTCTGCGGGGCAAACATAAGCCCAGCTTTACGCCCCACGCCGATTGTGGCGATCATGTGATAATCGTGAATGCGGGCAAGGCGATTCTCACCGGGCGCAAACTGCAACAAAAGTACTATCGCCGCCACAGCGGATGGGTTGGCGGCCTGAAAGAGATCCGCTACGACGAGCTGATGAAGAAAAGGCCCGAACAGGCCATGATGCTTGCCGTTAAGGGTATGCTGCCCGACACAGTGGTGGGACGCAAATCTCTCACCCGTTGCCGCATCTATCCCGGCTCCGAACACAACAATCAAGCCCAACAACCTGAAGCCTGGACGCTGTAAGAAAGGGGAAAACAATAAATGGGAATTTATGATACCAAAGCCTATTTTTACGGTACAGGCCGCAGAAAACATTCTGTTGCGCGGGTTCGGCTTTATCCGGGCTCCGGCAAAATAACAATCAATGATAGGGATATTGACGATTATTTCGGTCTAGAAACGCTGAAGCTCATCGTCCGGCAGCCTTTGGAACTCACCGAGACTACCGCCAAGTTCGATATCGTTGTGCGTGTTGGCGGCGGCGGTGTAACCGGGCAGGCCGGAGCTATCCGCCATGGGATTTCCCGCGCCCTTCTGGTTTTTGACGCCGAGCTGCGCCCCCCGCTCAAGAAGGCCGGCTTCCTCACCCGCGACCCACGCATGAAAGAGCGCAAAAAGTATGGCCTCAAAGCCGCGCGCCGCGCACCCCAGTTCTCAAAGCGTTAATTCGTGCACAAGTTCCCGATATATTTCACCCGATACCTGTTTTGGCGTCGGGTGGATTTTTTTGCGATATTTACAGGGTTTCTAGCTGCAACAAGTGTTGTTAAGGCTTTTTATGCAAAATGGTAATCAAATCTGCACCGCGCTGATAAGGCAAGCAGTGGGGAATACACTCTAGCGCGTTAAGACTCGTCCCAGATTTCAATATCCCTGTGCCTTGCCTTTGCTGGTATCGAATTTTTCGCCAGATGGGCGGCCAGCAACTCACAAATCGCCACCGAGCGGTGCTGCCCCCCGGTGCATCCTATGCCCACCACCAACTGGCTTTTTCCCTCCCGCACATACAGGGGGATCAGATAATCCAGCAAATCCAAAAGTTTGGGGACAAGTCCCTTTGTCGCGGCGTTGGCGAGGACATAATCTCTAACCGGGGCGTCCAGTCCGGTGAGTTGGCGCAGCTCACGCACATAAAATGGATTGGGCAGGCAGCGCACATCGAAGAGCAAATCGGAATCTGAAGGTATACCGTGCTTGAAACCGAAGGAGGAACAAAACACCATCATGCTGCCGCCTGCGTCTTGTGAAAAGATTTCCCGCACTCTGGCGCGCAGCTCGCCGGCCCCCATGTGGGAGGTATCCACAACAAAATCCGCCCGCTCTTTGGCGGCGCTCAGCAGCAGACGCTCCCGCGCAATAGCCTCATCAATGGAGTGGCTTTCATTTTTCATGAGGGGATGCCGCCGCCGGGTTTCCTTGTACCGATTGAACAGCGCGTTGTTTTTGCAGTCCAAAAACAAGGTTTTAAAGGGGAGCATCTGGCGCTTCATCTCGTCCAGGCAATGGTCGTATTCCGAAAACAGCTCATGGCTGCGCACGTCCACCACCAGCGCGAGCTTACTTATCTGCTTGTCCGCTCCGCGGGGCAGGCCAGCGAACTTGGCAATAAGCCGCGGGGGAATGTTGTCCACGCAGTAGTAGCCGATATCCTCCAGAGCGTTTATAGCCTGGGTCTTGCCCGCGCCCGACATCCCGGTAATAATTATAAGTTCCACGCGTATACTCCTCGTAGAATTGGTTGGCGATCAGGGAGTAGTTTGGCGAATTGCCGTCAACTATCAATAATTCTCACTTCACACTCCAGATCATAGCCGGTTTTTGCTTTTACTTCCTCTTTGATTTTGCCGATAAGGGATAAGACGTCCTTGCAGGTAGCGCCGCCCGTGTTGACCACAAACCCTGCGTGTTTTTCGCTTACGGCAGCGCCGCCCACCGCAAGCCCCTTAAGCCCGCAGCCATCGATGAGCGCGGCGGCGTAATTGCCCGCAGGGCGCTTGAAAGTGCTCCCGGCGCTGGGCTGCATGAGAGGCTGTGTATGCCGCCTGCGAGAAATGTAGTCATCCATCCGGGTTTTGATTTCCCGTGGACAATCAGGGGTCAGGCGAAATGTTGCCCCGGTGATTATCCCGCCCATATTCATAAAAGCGCTGCGCCGGTACCCAAGCCCCATTTGGTCGGCGCCCAACTCTTTAACCGAGCCGTCGGGTGCGAGAAATCGCGCGCTTATAATCACGTCTTTTATTTCGGACCCGTAAGCCCCGGCGTTCATGTACACCGCCCCGCCCACACTGCCCGGAATCCCGTAAGCGAATTCCAGCCCGGCAAGCCCCTTCTTTTCGGCGTACTTACACAGCTCACTGAGGCCAAGCCCGGCCTCGCAGACGATATCGGTTTCTGCTTCCTGCCGTTTCTGTTTGAAGGCGTCGCCCAGATGAAGCACGGCTCCACGGTATCCGCCATCAGAAAACAAAACGTTTGAGCCCTTGCCCAGCACTAACAGAGGGATATCATGTCCGGCGGCAAAAGCAAAGGCTTTCGCTATTTCATCCTCACTTTTCGGCTCCAAAAATAAATCGGCGGGGCCGCCAATGCAAAAGGTAGACTGTTCGCTCAAGGGCACGTCTCTGCGCACGGCAATACTATTTTCGGCCAGATACGCTGCGAAGAGTGTAGCTTTGTCCATTAAAATCACCCTGCTCAGTCAATGTTTTTGCCCAACTGCCTTAGTGTATCAAAAAATCTGTCGTGGTCGGTGTTGAGAATAAGCTCCTCGGGAAAGCCGATTTCCTCGAGCAGCGC
>Ga0123355_10010762_pt1 | contig 14058 bp, 10 predicted proteins | sample TergutEmb28metaG_3_FD_89872 | JGI IMG/M metagenome (GOLD analysis project Ga0123355, IMG submission 89872) | Embiratermes neotenicus P1 segment gut microbial communities from Petit-Saut dam, French Guiana - Emb289 P1 | ecosystem: Host-associated > Arthropoda: Insects > Digestive system > Gut ... | reverse complement strand
AGGATACTCTCATTTGAAGGAGGAAGCTCTAGATCGCACTGTGTGGAGAGCTGGCTTTGGGGATAGAAGTGACAGGAAGACGAGGAAGAAGACGTAGGAAGCTACTGGATTATCTTAAGTAAAGGAGAGGATACTCGCAGTTGAAGGAGGAAGCTCTAGATCGCACTGTGTGGAGAGCTGGCTTTGTAAGGGGCTTTGGACCTGTCGTAAGACAGACTGCTAAATGAATGAATGAATTCTCCTTGGTTTTAAAATAATATCAACCAAATGAACCATTATGTTTAAACTACTTCTAACACTTGAGATACAAAGGATGGTCCCCTAAACGGCGCACTCAGTTCTATGTTATGAGTTTGAAACGGTTCAACTCTAACAATACAGGATTCCGTTTAAGAGATATACCAGATATCCAATGTAAAATCACCCTGTATATAGCTGGTATTTGCGTAAAACAGACTTGTCGGTACGTTTAGTACTGCGGCCGGGATTCGAAAGATTACTCGCGTAATACAAACCATGTGTTACCTTGTATAAAATATTCACTAGTGTACGCACAACATCGAAATTTCTTTCGGCAGTTGGTAGGCCTGTGGAAATTACTCTCCAATGGACTGCGACGCAATGTTTGTTAGGCTGGCAGGCTGACCACATGGCATCCCTGCAGAATGTACGAGTTTGCAAATGTGACACTGATGTGTGGATTTATTTGTTACGAATTAGAGCCAAATGTCGCCTTACCAAGCACAGACCCAATGGTCATCCAGCAACCAGGTGTCAGTCGCGTGGGAAAATCAGGCAACAAGGAGAAGATGCCCCAGTGACATTTCAACCACAAACTTCAGGGACTGGCGGGGAATTGACTAACTGCAGAAGCCTCAATAAGGCCTCGTAAATGAAAGTACCGACAGCGAACTTTAACATGCCGGCGGTTATCACCCAGTTTCACTGAACACACAGTCAGCTGCAACCGATATTATAATGAGGACTTCCTACGCAGTACAGGCCTGGTTGCTACAGATGGTCCCGAATTTCCTTCGGCACATTTACTTGTTCACCGGGAATTGGACGTGATACCGCTTCAACGGGAACCGCGGTAGCACAGAGGTTAAGGTGCTGTGCTACAAATCGGAAGGTCGCTGGTTCGATCCCAACTGGTGTCAGTGGATTTTTCATTGACATATAATACTTCCGACTCAGTCTCTAACAGAAATGAGTACCAGGCGTATTTCCTGGGGGTAAAGGCGGCAGGTGCGTAAGGGTGACCTTACCACCATCCTGTGCCGTTGTCGCGAAATCTGGGAACCTACATTCCTGGAACCCTCAGAGCCTGTCCAGGCCTGTAATGGGACTGCTTTAACTTTTCCTTTACCTTCACCCCTTCAACTCCTTTATGTGCTCGACATTAATCTCTGCGCGGTACGTACGTGCATGTTCAGAGAGAGATTCCTATTCACACAGAGGACCACAGTTCAGAGAAAGTTCTCCTGTTCGAGCAAAACCTTCCTGTTCAGAGAAGGCCCTCCAGCTCAGACACAACCTTCCTCCTGTTCAGACGGTCATCTTATTCAGAAATAGCCTTCCTGTTCAAACATCGATTTTGTTCAGGCAGATACCCTTGTTCAGGAACAATCTTCCCGTTCAGTAGTTTTGTTCAGGCATAGCTTTGCTGTTCAGACATCCATCTTTTTCAGAAACAGCCTTCCTGTTCAAAGATCCATCTTGTTTAGGAACAGTCCCCTGTTCAGGCACAATCTTCTTGTTCAGTCATTTTGTTCAGCACAGCCTTCCCGTTCAGACAATCTTGTTCAGACACAGCGTACCTGTTCAGTCATTTTGTTCAGCACAGCCTTCCCGTTCAGACAATCTTTTTCAGGCACAGCTTACCTGTTCAGTCATTTTGTTCAGGCACAGCCTTCTTGTCCTGTGTTCAGATAGTCATCTTGTTCAGGCAACAAACTACCTGTTCAGTCATTTTGTTCAGATACACCCTTCCTATTCAGACATCCATCTTGTTCAGACAGACCCCCTGCTCAGGTAAAACACTCCTGTTCAGACACAACCCTCCTGTACAGGTATCGCTACCTGTTCAGAGACAGCTCTCGTTTTCGAGTAGTCTACTGTTCGGAGACAGCCTTCCTGTTCAGGCAGCCCTCCTGTTCAAACAGCACTCTATTACAGGCAGAGCCCCCTTGTGACGAGTGATTGTAACTGCGTGACGTAAACCAAAAAGCGGTAAACTGGTAACTCCCTAGACGCGTGTTCTTAAGTTTCTGGTTCGAAAATGGACAGAGAATCCTGACTGACAGGATTCGTGGTTTCCTTCAGTTCCGTCAGTCAACTGTCGGGACAGATTTCAATTAATCCGCGAATACATACTTGCTTATCCACTCCAAGTCAACGCTTCTGAAGCAAAACACGAGCGGCACGTATTGATACAACAGCAATATATACAAATGCATGAACTGTGTACACCATTGACGTCAGCAGACTGCCAGAGGCAGTGTGTTCTGACCACCTCATTACAACCTGGACCACGTCTCACTCTCTATCCCAAATTGGAAAGCACACTCACACTACACGACCTAAATTAAATGACGCCACTAATGGGGTACTTAGAGCCATTCATCACTGCTACTGATGAACTGTGATCTACAGTAGGCCTACTTGCGTTGCAGCAACTTGAACAGGCTTGCCCGACGACATTCGCTTTATTATGGTATGAAGCCTTTACCGGCAGGAACAACTGTAGTGGTAGTTGGTATGGTGACTAGGCCACGGGCTTGAAAAGCCGGAGTTCGAAACCCTGTAGGGGAAGCAATTTCACTCTTCTACAAAACGCTCTGAACGTCTCTGGGGACCCAGCGTACTCTTTAATGGCTACCCGGGCACTTTCCCGAACTTATAGCGGCAGGGGCGTACGCCACTTACATCCATCTAGTGCCGAGGGTAAGAATTAATGGAGCCATACCTCCACTTCCATATAGGACATAATGGTATGGGCAGGGACAGGTTTATCTTTAACCATTTGACGCCTAACGACAACTTTAGGGGTCGTACCGCACCGCTAACCTACAAACGTTGCATTTTATATATTTATTCAACAAATATAGGTACTGAATATTTTAAACAGGGTATATAGTCTCCGCTTCTTTCTCTTCAAAATGCAGGTTTTTTTCCCCATAATTCTAACGTGTTTGGTTCCTGTTTCATTCACGTTTTATATACAGGATGTGCTAAAATTTAAAAAAATAATTCCGGCGCCAAAAGGTTAACAGTACCAGCTCAGCATTAGAAGTAGCAGTAATAGTAATATTAGTGGAGCTATTAGGAGTAACATGTGGGCCGGGTAGCTCAGTAGGTATAGTGACTGATCTACGGGCTGGAAGGTCCGGGATCGAATCCCGATGGGGACGAGATTTTCCACACCTGTCCAGACCGGCACTGGGGCCCACCCAGCCTCCTGTAAAATGGGTACCGGGTCTTTCCCGGGGGTAAAGTGCTGCCGGGGCATGCTGCTGACCACTCACCCCCTTCTAGTGCCGCGGTCATGGAAGAGTAGAGCTATACCTCTACCCACCCTCTGGGCCACACCGGGCCTGTAACGGGATCACTTTACCTTTTAGTAAGAGTAAAGTGGAGACATTGTGCGGGTTTATTGTAATACGGCGCGTTTGTCCGTCCGTCCGCATGGAACAACTCGGCTCCCACTGCAAACAAATTTTAAGAAGTTGAATATTTGAGGAGTTATGGAAAACTTTGGAAAAATTCCACCAAAATTGGACAACAATAACGGACATTTTGCATTACGATCTGCGTACATTTATGCTAATATATCTGTCTTAAATCTTCTTATAATGTAAGCATCTTCTATAACGCTTTTTCTTAAAATCGTTCCTTTTATGAGATAGTTGAAAAACATGATACAGCCGGACAGACCACAGATGAACAATACGGCGCATGCGCTATGCTACCTGGATAACTAAGCCTACATACACACACTCTGAATATGTAATCCTAACTGCTTTTCCAAGGCAACAGTGGTTAAGCGAACGTGCCTCAATGTTATGTTATACTTAAACTGCCTCTCTTATTAAGACTGGATTTTATTAAGGCATTCCTTGCGATTTTCCTGCAATTTGACCTTCCATAATTTTCCTGCAATTTGACCTTCCATAATTTTCCTGAAATTTGACCTTCCATAATAAAATTATAATAATAATGTAAAGCAGTCCCGTTAAAGGCCTGGAGTGGTCCAGAGGATTCCAGGAAGATAAGGTTCCCAGGTTTCATGACAACGGTACAGGATGGTGGTAAGGTTGTCACCGTTAAACACGGGCCGCCTTTACCCCCAGGAAATGCTCCTGGTACTCATTTCTTTTAGAGGCTGAGTCAAAACCAGGGCCATAGTGAGATCGGAAGGATTTTATGTCAATGAAAAATTCCAATGACACCAGCTGAGATCAAACCAGCGACCTTCCGATTTGTAGCACAACACCTTAACCACTGTGCTACCGCGGTCCACACGGGGTGGTTTATGGGGACTAAAATGTACCGACATTACACAGCCACAAACGAATTAACTCTTCTTTCAATACAACTAACCCCTGCCGTTTGTCTGCACAATGTAATTAGACCCACGTTTTCATTATGACTCACCCTGTGAAATGCATAAACCTGTTGATCTTTGTAACGGAGAGTGAGCATTTCTGTGAGTTTTGGACCGAATTTCAAATGCAATTACATTTAAAGGGCTATGTCTATCGAACAAATGGCGCTGCCTTTCACTGGGTCACCAGAACAGTACTACTCCATACATGTCATGAGTTTTCGCCGGGGGTAAAGAGGCCAGGGCGTAAAGCTCAGCACCCATATTTAGTAAGGTAAATCAGTCCCGTTACAGGCCTGGAGTGACCCAGAGGATTCCAGGAAGTTAAGGTTACCAGATTTCCTGACAACGGCACAGGATAGTGGAAGGTTGTCAGCCTTACGTAACGGCCGCCTTTAACCCCAGGAAATGTTCCTGGTACTCATTTCTGTTAGAGGCTGAGTCGACCCCAGGGCCATAGTGCGATCGGAAGAATTTTGTGTCAATGAAAAATTCCAATGACACCAGCTGGGATCGAACCAGCGACCTTCCGATTTGTAGCACAGCACCTTAACCACTACCGCGGTCCCCACATTACGACATACGTATACCACTCCGAAATACCGTTATATGATAAGAGCAATGAACAAAAGCAGCCGCCTGTATAGGTCTGATAAGCACAATGCAATTAGTCCCATGTTTTCATTATGACTCACCCTGTGAAATGCACTAACCTGTTGATCTTTGTAACGGAGAGTGAGCATTTCTGTGAGTTATGGACCGAATTTCAAATGCAATTACATTTAAAGGGCTATGTTTATCGAACAGATGGCGCTGCCTTTCACTGGGTCACCAGCACAGTACTACTCCATACAGGTCGTGAGTTTTCCTCGGGGGTAAAGCGGCCAGGGCGTGAAGCTCAGCACCGATATTTAGTGAGGTAAATCAGTCCCATTACAGGCCTGCAGTAGCCCATAGGTTTCCAGGAACTTAAGTTTCCCAAATTTCACGACAACGGCACAGGATGGTGGTAAGGTTGTCAGCGTTACGCAACGGCCGCCTTTACCTCCAGGAAATGCCCTTGGTACTCATTTCTGTTAGAGGCTGAATCGACCCCAGAGCCATAGTGCTATCGGAAGGATTTTATGTCAATGAAAAATTCCATTGACACCAGCTGGGATCGAACCAGCGACCTTCCGACGTATAGTACAGCACCTTAACCACTCTGGTAACGCGGTCCCCACTTTACGACATACGTATACCACTCCGAAATACCGTTATATGACAAGAACAATGAACAAAAGCAGCCGCCTGTATAGGTCTGATACGCACAATGCAATTAATCCCATGTTTTCATTATGACTCACCCTGTGAAATGCATTAACCTGTTGATCTTTGTAACGGAGAATGAGCATTTCTGTGAGTTATGGACCGAATTTCAAATGCAATTACATTTAAAGGGCTATGTCTATCGAACAAATGGCGCTGCCTTTCACTGGGTCACCAGTACAGTACTAAACCATACCTGTCAGGAGTTTTCCTTGGGGGTAAAGAGGTCAGGGCGTGAAGCTCAGCACCCGTATTTAGTAAGGTAAAGCAGACCCATTACAGACCTACAGTGGCCTAGTTCATTTTCCTAGATTTCATGACAACGGCACAGGATAGTTGTAAGGTGGTTAGCTTTACGCACCGGCCGTCTTTACCTCCAGGAAATGTTCCTGAGTCAACCCCAGGACCATAGTGCGATCGGAAGGGTTTTATGTCGATGAAAAATTCCAAAGACACCAACTGGGATAGAAGCAACGACCTTCAGATTTCTAGCACAGTACCTTAACCACTGTGCCACCGCGGTCCCCAACCCTACTTAGTGCCGACGATAATAATGCCTGTACGTCATACATCCAAGCGCCATATACCATCATGGTGTATAGTGGTTAATTACGCAAATGGATAAATTTACATTTAAGTTTAACGTGGGCATGTAAATTAAGTTCCAGCTGCTTATAAAGTTTATTTTCCCTTGTGACAATTACAATGTGTGTCACTCCAAACACAGTACAGTGGCTTTCCAGTAATCGAGTAAATTGAGCCATAAAACATGCAGGATCACTCAGCTATTGAAATAAACGCACATAAAACTTTAAATATCTTCTACACTGCAGCTCGAAAAGCTCCAACTTATGGTTCGATTATCACAACGTCACTTTAGAATTCAACGGAAATTCTAGTAATATGTGAAATATTTATGAAATACGTCATCTGATTGCGACTGCTTAGCTCTTAGGTATACTTACTTACTTACCTACTTACTAACTTACTTACTTACTTACTTAATTACTTACTTACTTATTACTTACTTACTAACTAACTAACTTACTTAATTACTTACTTACTTATTACTTACGTACTTACTTACTTACTCCATGGTGCAGAGTCCTTCTTGAGAAGCTAACTGGTTTGCAGCTAGTCAAGAAATTCTACGCATTTCACGGAACCCGAAGGTTCATTACCGCACTCACAAACGTCCGCCACCTGTCCCTATCCTGGGCCAGCCCAATCCAGTCCATATACCCACTTCCCACCTCATACAGATCCATCCTAATATTATCCACCCATCTACGCCTAGGTCTCCCCAGTGGTCTCCTACCCTCCGGTTTCCCCACCAAGACCCTATACACCCCACTCTCCTCGCCTATACGCGCCACATGCCCAGCCCATCTCATTCTTCTCCATTTTATCACCTGCACCATATTGGGTGAGCAGTACAAATCATTTAGCTCCTCGTTATGCAATCTCCTCCATTCCCCCGTTTCCTTGTCCCACTCTTAGCTATAGCTGAAGAAAAATCATTTCTTCCCGTCTTCAACACTTTGTTTCATTTCCTTTATCCATTTGTACACACACCTCCTACCGTAATTTCTCTCTCACACCTCTCATTTCCGTGTCACACCACCATTCCCTTCCCCCTAAATCCTCACTGTTTTTGCACTAAACATTTAATAGTAAGTGGCTATACATCCTTGGCACTTTGACGAGCACTGCCATCTGTCAGACAATTCCAGTAACTACGTCCACTGTGAGCGGAAATATCACAATGTATAACCGAAGAATAAAAACCAACTATATGCCACTTATTATTGTATTGTACTTCTTGTAAGCTCAACATGTTTCAGGCACTACTATGTTTTAGCCTGCAGCCCGGACACTACTTCAGCCTAACCGTACCTAACCTCCGACCTACAGGAAACCAAGAACGACACGACCAATGTGATAATCAACAACACAGTTGCGAGCTTCTGATGATGGGCATAGTAATGCCCGAAACATGTGGAGCCTATAAGAAGTACCATAACATAAGAAGTGGCATTTAGTTGGTTTTCTATTCTTCAGTTATCACAAAGATGCACGGTCCAACAAACATCAAAATCACAATGTATGTTGCGTTTGAACGAGTCTAAGAGAGTGACTTTCGTCTCGTATTCCGATAACACGCATGAAGGCAGGCTGATATTTACAACATGCATTATACCATCACAGCACCAAATAAATTACCCGCAGAAATTCCCGTCTCACAGGTGTTAGCCTATTTGGCTCGATTTGCCGTGCTAATCCTCAATTTATTCTCTTTATATGCATCGTTTGCATGATATTGCAACATGCGTTATGCCATCTGAGCCATGATTTATGCAGAGAAAATGACTATATGTCCAGGGGCTAATGTATGTGTATGTATGAGTACGATGATTCATATCTGAGGGTAGATTCTGTGCGCAGTCGCAGACTGCTAACTATCTTTCTTTCTTTCTTTCTTCGTTTCTTCCTTTCCTCCTTTCTTCCTTTCTTCCATCCTTCCTTTCTTTCTTCCTTTCTTCCTTTCTTTCTTCCTTCCTTTTTCCTTCCTTTCTTCGGTTCTTCCTTTCTTCCTTTTTTCTTCCTTTTTTCCTTTCTTCCTTTTGTACTTTCTTCCTTTTCTTCTTCCTTTTTCCTTTCTTCCTTTCTTCCTTCTTTTCTTCCTTCCGTTTTCCTTCCTTTCTTTCTTTCATTCGTCCCTCCTTGCATTCTCTCTCTCATATACTTTACGGAGCCCGCTCGTGCACAATTTCCCGCTACCCCTCATCGCGATTGCCGATAGACACATGTCATTAACGGCCTGAGTGGTCTAAGGCGTGGTTCTGCGGCCGGTCGCTTGCTGGGATTGTGGGTTCGAATCCCGGCGGGGGCATGGGTATTTGTCTGTTGTGAGTGTTGTGTGTTGTCAGGTAGATGTCAATACGTCGGGCTGATTATTCGTCCAGAGGAGTCCTACCGACTGTGGTGTGTCTGAGTGTGATCGTGAAGGCGCGATAATGAGTGGGCCTTGGCCTGATGGGTGCTCTTGCGCCATGGAGAAAATAATTAGCGGCGTACGCACCACTGGAATATCGCGCTCACCAAATACATCTATAATCCAGACACACTTTACAGTATTATTACAAAAAAGATAATATCTACGTGCTGTAGCCTTGCCGTATTTGATATGATATATAATCGGGAGGTCGCTGGTTCGATACCAGCCGGTGTCATTGGAATTTTTCATTGAAATAAAATTCTTCCGATCGCACTATGGCCATGGGGTCAACTCAGCCTCTAACAGAAATGAGTACCAGGAGCATTTCCCGGGGGTAAAGACGGCCGGTGCGTAAGGCTGACAACCTTACCACCATCCTGTGCCGTTGTTACGTAATCTGGGAACCTTAACTTCCTGGAACCCTCTGGGCCACTCCAGGCCTGTAATGGGACTAATTTACAATTTGTGATATATTTGTTAACTGCAATTGGGTTGACACCCGGTGGCAGTAGTGCAGTACACATTTACACACAAACAGTACATAGAACAACACAATTGAATACAATAACAGAACAACACAATTAACAACTAGGATATGACAATCACGCTAGTGAAAGGACCTATATCATCATCATCATCATCATCGTCGTCATATATTTCATGCAGTTGGGCTACTTGTTGACCCGTTCCGGTCTCACGTATCCAGAAGTCTCTTCAAAGGCCTACCATGATTCCTTCTGCCAGTTGGGGTGTAGTATTTCATTACCCTGGGTAATGAAATACTACTGAAGGGGTAGTGATGCGTAATACTATAGCCTATCCTACCCAACAGCCATCCTCACCTTCTCGTGGTACACCCTGTTCTCAAAAAACGAGGAAATGACGACCGAGTCACAGCGGTATAAATGTTTCACCAGGAATGGAGGAAATGCCATCCGTAAACATGCCGGTCCAGAGGCTAAAGGTAGCAATCCTACCACTGGACTTACCCTGCTCTGGGCCCATAACCCATTCAGAGGAAATTTTAACCACTGGAAAGTCTCATGGAAAGGACATTTAAATTAACCCTTTGAAGCCTAACGACCCACACAGGGGTCGTAACGCACCGCTAACCTCTAAACGTTTCATTTTATATATTTATTCAACAAATATAGGTACTGAATATTTTAAACACGGTACATACTCTCCGTTTTTTTTTCTTCAAAATGCAGTTTGTTTCCTGTTTTATTCACATTTTATATACAGGGTGTGCTAAAATTAAAAAAAAAATAATTCCGGCGCCAAAAGGTTAAGTCTTTTTGGTGATCTGGTAAATTAAGAAGGTACACAAGGGAACAATAACTTGCCTTGGTTTCAAAGAACCCCAAATTCGTGAATGCGTGATGCGTGATTGTGTCAAACGTGCTGGCGTCATGGTTCTTATTAACAGGTCTATCATTACAGTAGAGATTAGCTCACGAATCCTCAACAGGCCTAGTTCTATTCCAGACGGTGAACTGAATAGAAGTGGAAGACAAGCTTCATATTTTGTATACAAGTAAAATAACCACTGCCACCCGGTGACAACCCAACTGCAGTTAATAAATATTATTATTATTATTATTTATCGAATTTCTCACTTCTCAGCTTTGGCTGGGAAATATTCACCTATCCTGGGATGCAGTAATCAACAGGTATAGGTTCGATGGTCTTATTTGTAGTTTAAAAAGTTTCTTACAATTGAACATGTGCCAAGAATTACAGATTTTTGCAGCTGTATATATATATTGGGGTGCAAGTTAAGTGTTGTTAGACTTTGTGATAGTGACTTTGGAATTACTCCCGTAGATGATATTACTATCGGGATCACTTGTGCTGCCTTTTGCTGCCACATTGCACATATTTCATTCGCCAGTTCTTGGTACTTCTTTTGTTTGTCGGTTATTGTTTTGGCGAAATTATGTGTGTTTGGGACAGCTATGTCCATCAAAAAGGTGTTATTATTATTATTATTATTATTATTATTACAAAAGCCGTTTTAGGGAGGGCAAATACGGTTCAGGTTCTCAGTTCACCAATAAATATGATTATTATCATCATCATCATCATCTCCTTTATGCACGGTATTTATACTTATATTCCTGAGACAAACTATGTCCCTAGGGAATACAGTATTACAGCTATTCTGTTGTTACTATTCATGGTGCTTATATCGTTAGTTTCAGTGTTGAATCTATTGCACTTTTACATCAGTACTTTCCGAAGTAGTGTGCAGTGCCCAATATGGCTGTTTTCTGTAGTTCTATTATTATTATTATTATTATTATTATTATTATTACTGTTATTACAAAAGCCGTGTTTTTTTTGGGGGGGGGGGGATAGGGTTCAGGTTTCCAGCTCATCAATAAAGCTAGTGAGGCTTTGAAACCCTCACACCAGAGTCCTATGATTCGTTCCATACCAACAGTTACAGTCGAACAGGCAGTGAGCGGAGTACACTCGTAAAAATCTCAAGGTTTTATTTATTTACAAACTGATGCACCAGTGAGATGTCTTAAAAATAACATTAAAATTTACATTAAAACAGCTATTTTAATATAAATTTTAATGTGAATTTTATTACTACTTTTTACGACAATTCACAAGTCCATCAGTTGGTGAATAAATAAAACTTTAATAATGTCAAGATGGACGGTAAAAATGTAAATACTATCAAAAATCTATTAGAATTTCAAGAAAAATATGTTTAAACCATTCAAATTTCACTGCTGAAATCTAACAGGTTTATAAGCAACACGTCTGACTGGGAAGAAGAGTTTGACAGAAAATCAAACGGGACGTGATAGGTATCAGTAATGTCGCACGCGTGATCACGTAGCAATCAGGTGCGTGGTCTTTAACCACAACGATACTGCAACAGTATCAACATTTGCGCCACCACGGAACATTCCATCCACGCGTTACGCTTTCACGGATGCATGATTCACGCAAACCACATCTCATCTTCCAGCTGCAGTTGCAGCCCATTATAATGCCATCTATCATATCAGCGAAATAACGCCATAGGACCGCATCATGTTACGACCTATACATTAAATATTTATATATGGAAAATATGGTGGAATGCATCTCTATGTATGGACATCCTATTCCAGCTTCTTATATTGGATTTCAGAGGGACTTGTAAAGGTATTCCTTCCGCCATGGCAAACAAGCAGGCATATATGAGTATTTTACAAGTATATTTAGACCAGGGGTACTAACACGCGGCCCGAGTGCCGCATCCGCACTGAGGCCATATTTATAAATTACGTGTACAATTAACACAAAAATGACACAGTAACATTGTTAGAATTTGACGTTCAGGTTGACCTGCTTCGTGATAAATTCTTATAATGAAACCAACTAGATGCACTAATTTTTTAAATTTATTTTGCGAATAAAACTCTACATGTTTCGGACAGTTCCTCTGTCCATCATCAGGAGTTTTTCACTGTACACACAGAAATGGTATATATGATAGAAGTTTTTGTTGTGTGTACAGTGAAAAAACTCCTGAGGATGGACAGAGGAACTGTCCGAAACACGTAGTTTTATTCCGAAAATAAATTTGAGAAATTAGTGCATCTAGTTGGTTTTTGTTATAGGAATATAACATGGTTAGCTACGTATATCACTGCTCGATCTCGCCGGCTGCGCGGTCTAAAGCGTAAGTCTGCGCCCGCTTGCCTGCTGGGATTGCGGGGATCAAATACCGATGGGGGAATAGACTTCTGGTCTCTTGTGAGTGTTGTGTTGGCCAGGGAGATATCTCTGCGACCGGCCGAGGCACTCGTCCAGAGGAGTCCTACAAAGTGTGGTGTGTCTGAGTATGATAAAGAAACCTCTTGTATGAGGCCTTGGCCCAAAGTTGGGCTATTAGAAAAAATATATGATTTATCGCGATTCTCATACCTGAGGCCAGCCATCCACCCCACAATAACCGAGTGGCCGTTAGGCATAAAATTTTGGGTACAGCCCAGTTGAAACCCGATGGCACACGGTGACGCACTGTAGGGGAATTGAAGGGGAAACATGCGAGTGGAGTGGGTAGCCAGTAGTCTTGCACTCTACCTCAGAAAATGGTGTATCCAGCATTACTACCGCTGACGCGCACACCTCGGCTGCCAGTAGTCCACTGAAATGACCCCCACGCCCCCCCTCACCCCGCCAATTCAAATAGACTCGTCCGTTTCGCTGTAAGACTACATCCGGCTTCTGCGCGTGTGCCATCGCATTTCCAACGTTCTCTAAAAGTTACTTAGACTGTCAGCGTAGAAGTCCGATTTGTTGCAAGGCTGGACACAGCTGGAACAGGAAATGGATCGTACGTATCTGCGTGATCAGTGCTAATATCAGTGCTCATCATTATACAAAGGCGTGAACCAGCTCGATCCAACTGTCACAAACACTGTCTACATCAATGACATGTCTGTGGCACAGATTATCTGTAATACTGTATGTATAGTGACGTAAAGGCGTAAACAATGAACGTACGAAATCTGTTGTCAAATAGACTGCAACGATCAGCTTCCCTTATCATGCGAATTCATTAGAATAATTACGGATATTATAGCTGGATGGAGATTCCTGTTAGATCTGAATTGTTAAACGGGAAACCACTTCAATTTGAATGATTGTTTAATCAGTAGTTTTGAAATGTGTTGTAGAAGGACAGAGAAGTCCAGTTGGACCGAACGTGTAAAACATTAAGAAGTATTGCATACATTCAAGGAGAGAAATAGCCTAACTGCCTTCTAAAACATGTTATTGAAGGAAAGATGGAGGGAAGGATATAACTGGTGGGATACGAGGAAGAAGACGTTAGCAGCTACTGGATGATTTAAGGAAAAGAGACGACACTGACAGTTGAAAGAGGAAGCACTAGATCAGTGTTTCTCAACCGCCAGGCCGCGGCCCGGTATCGGGCCCTGGCATCAATTATACCGGGCTGCGAGAGGTTCTGTTGGAATTTGTCATTTTAGTTTTTCTAAGCAATTTTCACGAATAAATGTTTTATAGTGGAAATATTCTGAGGAGAAAAATATTCGTGAATGTGTCGAAAAGCTCAGACCCAGATGTTGGCCTGAGGAAACTACAATATGCTACAAGATTTCATTAGTCCAGT
>Ga0123355_10010761_pt1 | contig 14058 bp, 14 predicted proteins | sample TergutEmb28metaG_3_FD_89872 | JGI IMG/M metagenome (GOLD analysis project Ga0123355, IMG submission 89872) | Embiratermes neotenicus P1 segment gut microbial communities from Petit-Saut dam, French Guiana - Emb289 P1 | ecosystem: Host-associated > Arthropoda: Insects > Digestive system > Gut ... | reverse complement strand
CCCTGTCGCTTCCCCTTGCGGGTCGCAGTCGGAATGTACCGGGGATGTTGTCTATTCGGTTTTCAAAGTTCATCCGAAGGATTTTTGTCCTTCTACCTAACGTGAAAAAAAGCGCGTTTTGTAGGGGTAGTTTTAACCCTGTTTCAAAAATTTCTTTATTTTTTTATCAGCGGCTAAAATACTTTCCTCAATCGAAGTGAAATGCGCCTGCTCCACTTCGGCTATCTCCCTATAAGTCATGCCTTGAACGTGATACATCACATAACGTCTGCGCTGGGTTTCGGTCAGCCTGTCAAACGCACTTTTAGCCAGAGCGCTCCGTTGTTCCGATTCAGCAAGCAGCTCTGTTTTTTCGATGAACTCGTCCTCTGTTGACGGGGCGGCGAACATGGTTGTGTTTTCCAATCCGTCAAACGACACATTCTTCCATGATTGACGATAGCCTTTACGGTCGCTTTCGTAGTAGTCCGCATCAGAGAGGGCTTTCAGTTTGGCGAAGTCAGCGGCGGTCTTGCCGGGATTTTCTCGAAGATAATCATCAATTGTGATTTCTATGGTCTGGTCGGCGAATCTGTAGACGATACCCCCGGCGTTTTTATTGACGGCGTAATCGCTGTCCATGTAGTTTTTCATTGAGCTTTCCTCCATTCGATTTTTTGAAATAGCTAATAATCGAAGGAGGGAGGTGGCGCTCTCGCCCGGTAATACAAAAAAGCTGCCATTGTCATCGTTGACTCCTTTCGGGAGTCCGTTTCAAGCGGCAGCTTTGAAGTTTTTATGTGGTATTGTCAGGAAAAAGAAAAGTCCGACAAATCAGCAACTCAAAAGTTGCCGCTTGTCGGACTCGTAAACATAAACAGTTATAATCTACTGTCGCGGATTAGGTATGGGCGCTGTGCGCCTTGTTTAAATGATACCTAACCGCCTGTGTCGAGTATGCGTCCAATACGGTACGCCTTTATCCGCCGTAGCACAGACGTTGGCAAGGTGTTCTCATTCAAACACTGTTTTACAGATTCCGTGTGCTTTGGCTTACCGCCATAAATGACGGTGGCTCGATATGAAGTTTTCAATGTATCTGATATGACTGATATTGCTACGCTGGTTTCCTATGTGCGTAAATTATTCCTACAGGGCGACGACAAGCCATACAAGGCATAACCCTGTGGCAAACTATTTTCGTTTTGCTTGAATGCGGGTAAATCTCGACCTTCACATTTTTATCAACAGTTGTAAATGGCTTTTGGCAGTGAGGGCATTTGATGATTTTCTTATCAACCGTCTTAAAATGTTTCTCACGCCTGAAAGCAAATCCGGGCATGAATTCCGGTGCATTGCCGTACACAAGAAAGGCATACAAAACGCCATCTGTGTTTTCATTATCCATATTTGCTCGATTCCTCCTTCATCGGATTACTTGATATAACAAGTATGCTGTACGCTATTTGACGTACATTGGGGCAAATAAATACCCTTTAAATCGGACGTGAGATACGTGCATCGTGCCAGCCCTTGTCAACAATCGCCGTCAGCTTCTCAAGTCGAATCAATGCCGCCCTCTTGGACACGTTAAAAATGTTGGCAATATACTCCGGCAACTGCTTTGCATAGCAGTCATCCATAGGGCTTGTTCCTCGGACAATACGGCGAGGTTTTTCGCCATAAAACTTGAAATAATCTTTGAATGCCATTCTGAGCGCAGGTTTTGGCATCAATATAGCAGAAGCTAAGAAATCAGCTTGGCGCTCCATCCATTCAATCTCTGTCCGTTCATTTTTACTGCGACTATAATCAACACGCCCTTCTTTGGCGGCAAGGAATTGATTTTCATATATGCCAGCAGGCCCCATAGGATTGTCAACAGCAAAAGCCTTTCTGTGTATCAGCCAATGGCAGCCCTCATGTGTCATTGTGAATCGCCGCCTTTGTTCGTTACGCTTCACATTTAATGAACTGTCTACGATGACCGTTCCTGTTCCAACAGGCAACTTCACTACACATCCGGTGTCATCATCCATAATCTCAACCGTGCCTTCATTGAACGCCGTTAACCCTAAGACTTTCTTGGTATAGCTGATGCGCCGGAAGTCTACCGTCAGATTCAAATAAAATTCCAAAAATGCGTCCACATCCACTGGTATTGGGGTGTCAAGGCTTTCTGGTGCAAAATCACGCACCAAGGCTTCTGCGTAATCGTCCAAAGCGTCATACGTGATATAGGGTATCTGCGACAATGTATAGGATGTTGATAATTCCAGCATAATTTATATTCCTTCCGATTTTCAAATAAAATAAGCAGTCGGGCTGTCTTGGCATTCTTGTTTAACTATTCTTTTTGTTCAAGCTGTTTAATGAATCTTTGCCAGTCCTCGTCGGTGGCTTTTTCCTTGGCAATACGGAGCGCTACCCGTGCGGGTTTGCTTTCGTTGATATAATCAGTCAAGTCAGGTGGTGCTGCCTCCCTCGCTTTTCCGGCAAGGTCAAAGAATGATTGCCTGTTTTCATCCGACAAGTGCAGAGCATCAGCTATTCTGTCAAGGAGTTCAAGTTCGAGGGGTGTACGCCGACCAGATTCAATGTCATTGAAGTAACCGGGTTTGATACCCACGGTTTCAGCCATAAGGCGAATAGGAATCTCTTTCTCGTTGCGTCTGGCTTTTAGAAAAGCCCCAAATATCTGCCTGTCATTCATTAACACTCACCATCCAATTGTTTTACCGTCATTTGACGTACATACGGCGATAATGTAAGCGGCTTGCCGCCGCGTAAAGCCTTCCGTTAATCAGGCTTGTGTGTAAATTTTACAAGTTTTGCTGTCCCTCTGTACGGACTCTGCGCCCGCTACTGACTAAAATTCTTTTCGGTTGTTTTGTCTTTGCCGTTGCGAACCCTTGATATATAAGAGTTTAGCATACTCTTTGTCCTTCTGTACGGACAGTGTAGAAAATCAACATATTATTGATAATTTTTTCCAACTTCTGATAGAAGCGTCTTCATTTCTTCTATCAGGCTGTCAGGAGCTTTGATTTTCGCGCGTCCACCGAATTGCGTAAGCCAACCGAGAAACACCGGGCTTGCCGACACTTCCACGTTAATTGTTATCCAACCGTCAGCCTCCTCCATGATATGGATATCGCGCCCAAAACGGTCAAGAACCACGCTTATTAACGATGGCTCAAAGGACAATGTGGCTCGGACAAGCTCGCCGTAGTACATGCCGAATATCTTTTTCGTATACGCGGCGACGTTAAATTTCACTTTACCAATGTTATCCCGATGTTCATCAAGTACAGTTACATCACTCATGCGGTCAACACGGTAATGGGCGAAGCCATCATGCTTGGCACTATAGGCGATGAGGTAGTAACTGTCGTCCTTCCAGCACAGGGCAACTGGTGTTTGCATGTATAATTCGCCATCTTTCCTGTAAACCCGGCGCTTCTTTGCGTTGTAGTCATAATACTTGAAGCTGATTTTCTTGTTGTCATTGATGGCGGCGTGGATGGCATCGACATTGTAAAGAACGTTTTCATTGATAGTTTTCGGTTGTCCATCCACATACACATGGCGGTTTAATTGTTTGGCTTGGTGGATACTGCTCAATGCGGCGATTTTCTTTATCAGTCCTGCGCTTTTCTTGGCGCTGATGAAGCGGGATGATTGCACCGCATCCACCATCAGCTTCAATTCAGCAAGTTCAAACTGCCTGTCACCCACGAAGTATCCAACCGTATGGGTTTTTTGTTTTTCGACGTTGATGCCATACTCCACAAGACGTTCAATGTCGGCGTATAACGATTTACGCTCCGCCGATATATCGTAAAGACGCAACTGGTCAATCAAATCTTTTACCGACAACGGGTGTTCCTCGTCCGATTGTTCCATAAGGATTTTCATTAAGTAAAGCTGTCGTAGCTTTTGATGGGGCGTATTGGGCATATGAATCCTCCTTGACTTTGTACAACATGACTTACTCTAATCCTGATGCAAAAGGTTTAGTTCTTTAAGACGAATCGACATTGCGGTTTGGGAAACATTATAAACAGCCGCCATTTTATCTATAAGAACGCCGGAGTAATAATCGGTCGTAAGATTTTCCGGTTTAGTGTTCGTTAAACTTGCAAGAAGCATTTTAACCGTACTTGACGGCATTATTAACGCTGCTCCAAGCCGATTAGCTTGCCATTCTCTGATTTCTTCATCAGTCATCGGTAGCCGTTCTTCTGTATCTTCGATTTGATAAATACTACACTGGATTGGAATCACCATCCCGCCGGGTTTTTGATAATGGAAGCGTTGATGTAGAATCCAGTGGGCGCACTCATGAATGATTGTAAAACGTGTCCGCCCTTCAGCATCCATTTCGAGCATCGCATTGTCTATGAGGATATAGCCTTTTTTTACATCCAACGGAATCTGTTTATTACGCTCATCATCCCACACCATAATGTGTCCATCGCTAAAACAGGTACAACCTAATATTTGCCCATCACATGACAAGTTGACAAAATCTATCTTTGTTTTCAGATGATACTCAGCGAAGTGGTCAACGTCCATTGCTTTTGGAGCATCCAGTAGTTCACCATTCTTATACTCTTCTAAAATCATGGCAGCTTTCTTTTCAAGCCTTTCTGCCGACCACATATGATACAATAAATTCCACCGCCTATTCCGAATGACTGCCATTTTTGCTGTTAATAAGGTCTATTACCTCTTTCCAGCCAGCATCAGTCAAATTAACCTCACGCGCCCTCCTGAGTGCTACCCTCGCTAAGTCTTTCTCCATAATATACTCAGGGAGGTCAGCCGAAACTGCTTTCGTTTTTGCTTTAGCGGCCAAGTCTAATAAATGCTCCTTATCTTCACCAATAAGGTTTAACGCCCTTGCGATATCATCCATCTTTTTATCAGGGGGATATCTACGTCCTTTTTCAATGTCGCTCATATAAGCCGGGGCGATTTCGAGTTCTGCCGCAAACCCTCGTAGAGTAAAGCCTAACTCCTTGCGTTTCTCCTCTATATATTTCCCAAACGCTAACTCGTTTTCGTTCATTGGCGTTTCCTTTCTTGTTTGCTTGTTCGCGTGTCTGCGTACACTCTAACACAAACGCAAGATGATTGTCAATGCTTGTTCGCAATTTTGCATACATTTTCATCATTTATTTCAACACTCGATTCAATTCGTATTTATGGTTTCATTTGCATGTATTTATAATGTCTAATTGTAATTACTATTACAATGTTAATTAAACGCCCATAAAGCATATTAATTGACATGCAATAAAATGTTGTTATATATCGCTATTTATGTTATTGTTATTGTACGTCTGCAAAGGAGGCGATGGGGTTTGGATGATAAGAATACAAAACCAAAAGTTCCGATGGAGCATTTGAATATTGGCGAGTTCAACCGTGGTCAAGCCTCTAAGCTGATAAGAGAGCTTGCTACGGATGATAAGACAGCGTTTGTAAATAAAAATGGAAAACCCATTGCGGTTGTGATTTCATACGACCGCTACAAGCGGCTATTGGAGGGTGGAATAGATGTCAATGAGTTCTAAGGTTTCTGAAAAATCCAACTTTATATGGAAAATCGCTGATTTGCTTAGAGGCGATTATAAACAGAGCGAATATGGGGATGTTGTTCTGCCGTTTACTGTACTGTGCCGCTTGGACAGCGTTCTCGACCCATCAAAAGATGATGTTATGGCACTTCACGAAAAAGGCATATATAAAACTGAATACGCCAGACTCGCCGGATTCCGACAAGTGACCGGGGGACTGAAGTTCTACAATATAAGCGATTTTACATTCGCTAAGTTAAAGAACGATGCTGGAAATATCGCCGACAACCTCACCGATTATATTAAAGGCTTTTCGGAAAACGCACGTACAATCTTGGAATCGTTTGACATATACTCCCAAATCGCACGGCTTGACAAGGCGAATCTCTTATATCTTGTCGTCACAAAGTTTATTGACGATATCGACCTGCATCCCGACAATGTATCGAACAACGAAATGGGTTACATCTTCGAGGAACTCATAAGAAAGTTTTCGGAAATGTCCAATGAAACCGCCGGAGAACACTTCACTCCGCGTGAAGTCATTCGGCTTATGACATCAATGCTGTTTACCCCCGACCTTGACAGGATTACCGGGGACGGATACATGGCGAAGCTATACGACCCGGCAGCGGGTACGGGCGGGATGCTTTCGGCTGGAATCGAATACGCCAAGGAACATGCCCCGAACGCAATCATCGAAGTTTACGGACAAGAGCTAAACGAAAAGACCTATGCCATATGTAAATCCGATACGATGATTAAAGGAAAAGGCTACGAAAACATACACCTTGGCAACAGCTTCACAGACGATAAGTTAAGGAACGAAACATTCCACTACATGCTTTGCAATCCCCCCTTCGGTGTGGAATGGAAAAAATATGAAAAGTACATCCGTGACGAGAATGAAGACCTTGGTCATGCCGGACGCTTCGGCGCAGGCCTGCCTCGTGTTTCGGATGGCTCATTGTTGTTCTTGCAACATATGATTAGTAAGATGGCAGAAAATGACCCCGAATCCACCGGAGCGTCAGGTTGCCGTCTTGGGATTGTTTTCAATGGTTCGCCGCTTTTTACCGGGGATGCTGGCAGCGGAGAAAGTGATGTCCGCAAATGGATTATTGAGAACGGCTGGCTTGAAACCATCATCGCCTTGCCCGACCAGCTTTTTTACAACACGGGCATCCTGACCTATGTATGGATTGTCACCAATCGCAAAAAAGGAATCCGCAAATGTAAAATACAGCTTATTGACGGCACTTCCTTTTTTGAACGTATGCGGAAGCCCCTCGGAGAAAAAAGGAAAATGCTGAGTGAAAATCATATCGCTGAACTCACGCAAATATACGGCAACTTCGTTGACGGCGAGTTCTGTAAGATTTTCGATGAAGATGATTTTGCTTATTGGAAGGTAACAGTCGAGCGCCCACTCCGGTTAAACTTCCAAACAAGCCCAGAGCGTGTTGAACGCATTCGTGAACAAACAGCGTTTGCCAATCTTGCTACGAGCCGTAAGCGTAAACCGGAAGAAATTGCGAAAGAAGAAGCCGAAGGCAAAAAACAACAGGACACTATCCTTGAAGCAATCAGGCAGATTGACTGCTCTGTATTGTACAAGAACCGTGCAGAGTTTATAAAGGTTCTCACAAAGGCACTGAAAGAAGCAAATCTTGATGTTAAAGCGCCGTTGCTAAAGGCTATTCTTGCCGGACTTTCAGAAAAAGACGATACTGCCGACATTTGCACCGATGCGAAAGGAAATCCCGAACCCGATACCGATTTGCGTGATACCGAACAAATACCATTCAAAGAAGTCATTGCCACATATATTGAACGGGAGGTTTTACCCTATGCTCCCGACGCTTGGGTAGACGAATCGAAAACCAAGAAAGGTTACGAGATTCCGTTCACTAGATACTTTTATAAGTATACTGAGCTTGGTGATGCTGAAGAAACTCTTTTTGACATACAATCCCTCGGTGAGCGGATTCAACTAGGTGTTGCTAAGTTGTTTGGGGAGGTGTAGCTGTGGAACGATATGCGGAATACAAGGATAGCGGCGCACCGTGGATTGGAGAAATTCCTGTAGATTGGCAAGTGCTACAGTTGAAATTTACTGCTAAAGCTGGAATATCAAATGGTATTTTTTGTGAAAAAGCAAAACTCGGTGATGGAGTCAGGCTCGTCAATGTCAGTGATTTATATTCCAATAATTGCATTGATGTTGACAATCTTGAGTTATTAGACATTACTGAAACTGAATATAAAAAATATAGAGTTTTGAGAAATGACTTGTTCTACACAAGGTCATCTTTGAAGCTTGAAGGAATCGGGCATTGTAACATTGTGCTGTCAGACGAAAAAATGGTTTATGAATGTCATATCATGAAAATCTCTCCTAACGACACGGTTGTTCCAAAATTTGTAGCATATTATTCTAACTCTAATATTGCTAAGTTTGACATTATAAGAAAAAGCAAAACAGCAACAATGACAACAATAAATCAACAGGATTTGGGTAGTGCAAGGTTTTTATTGCCGCCGTTATCTGAACAACAAGCCATCGCTGACTACCTTGACCGCAGCACTGCCCAAGTTGATAGTCTGCTCGCCGACCTCCAAACCCAAGTTAATATGCTTGACCGCTACAAACGAGAACTTATTGCAAATACAATAACGCACGGGCTTGATAAAAGCGCACAGAAGAAAGACAGCGGCGTTGACTGGATAGGCGAAGTACCGACGCATTGGGAAGTAACAAAAACAAAATGGATATTTGAAATAGTCAAGAGAATCTATGGCAAAGAAGACCGCAATGTACTCTCTATCACAAATCGTGGCTTGAAAATCCGGGATATAGAATCCAACGAGGGGCAACTGGCGGAGTCTTACGCAAACTATCAAGTGGTTAATGTCAATGATTTTGCCATGAACTCTATGGACTTGCTGACCGGGTGGGTGGATTGCAGTCCTTTCGAGGGCGTGACCAGCCCTGATTACCGGGTGTTCCGCTTCTTCCCAAATAAACAGCAATGCCATAACTATTACAAATATTTGTTCCAGATGTGCTATAAAAGCCGCATATTTTACCGTTTGGGACAGGGTGTTTCCAACCTTGGGCGTTGGCGGCTCCAAGCCGACCAGTTTTTGAACATGAAGCTACCGCAGCCGCCAATCCATGAGCAAGAAGAAATTGCTGCATTTTTGGACAAGAAAACCGCTCAAGTAGATGGCTTAATCGCCGACATTAACGAGCAGATAGATAAGTTGAAGCAATACCGCCAAATCGTGATTCATGATGCGGTCACGGGCAAAGTCAAAGTATCGGAGGGGAATGGAAATGGCGATTAAAACAAATGAACGCACATTTGAACAAGAGATTGAATATTGGTTGACGAGCGGAGTAGATAAATCCGAGCGTTATGTCAAAGGCAATCCTGCCGATTTTGACCGTAATTTAGCGATGGATATAAAAGCTGTCATTGCATATATCAAAGACGCACAACCGGAGGGATGGTCAGGGCTTGTAAAACGCCACGGCAGCGAGGCTGCGGCTGAAGCTGAGTTTTTCAAACGCCTTAACACCGAACTGGACAAGCGTGGCATGATTGATGTTTTGCGCCACGGCATTGTAGACCTTGGAATCCCCATAAAACTTGCACAGTTCAAACCCGGTAGCGGTATGAATAAAAGCCTTTCCGCTCTCTACGATAAGAACGTGCTTCAAATTACAAGGCAAGTGAAGTACAGCACCGCCAATGAAAACTCAATTGACACAGTAATCTTTTTGAATGGACTCCCAATTATAACGATTGAGTTAAAAAATCCGCTCACAGGACAGACATATAAAAATGCCATTTCGCAGTATGAAGATGACCGCAACCCACGCGACTTGCTGCTCACGTTTAAGAAACGAGCTATTGTCCACTTTGCCGTTGATACCGAGCAGGTTTGGATGACCACGTTTTTGCGCAAACTGGATACTGTTTTCATTCCATTCAACAAAGGTCACGATAAAGGCGCAGGCAACCCCCCTGTAGAAAACGACTACCGTACATCATATCTCTGGAAAGAAGTCCTTCGGCGCGATAGCTTGCTTGATATCATTCACCGCTTTGTACAGCTTACGAAGGACGAAAAAACAGGAGCGGAGAAAGTGATATTCCCACGATACCACCAATTGGATTGCGTCCGTGAAATAGTGAGTGATGTTTTCGACAACGGCGCTGGGAAGAACTATCTGATTCAACATTCAGCGGGTTCGGGAAAATCTAATTCTATTGCTTGGCTTGCCCATCATCTTGCAAACTTGCATGATGCTAACAACGAGGTCGTTTTTCACAGCATCATTGTTATAACCGACCGCCGTGTCCTCGACAAACAGCTTCAACGTGATATTTACAATATGGAACATAAGAATGGCGTGGTCGTGCGTATTGATAAAAACGCCAAACAGCTAACCACGGCATTGGAAAAAGGCGAAAAAATCATCATCTGCACCTTGCAGAAGTTTCCGTTTGTAGATGTGCAGAAAGTCGCAACCGAAAATAAACGCTTCGCTATTATCGTGGACGAGGCTCATTCCTCCCAAACAGGTACGGCAAGCGAACGCTTAAAGGACGTTCTTGCCGACATTTCCGCGCAGGGTGAAGATGCTATTGAAAAGAAGCTCCATGAATATGCAACAGAAGAAGCGAAAGCCGAAGCCGAAGAAAAAGATACTGATGAAGAAATCGCCGCAGAAATGGCTACCCACGGTCATCAACCAAACTTGTCCTTCTTTGCCTTTACTGCCACGCCAAAACAAAAGACCATTGAAATATTCGGGATTAAGAACGCTGCCGGAAAACCAGAGCCTTTCCACGTTTACAGTATGCGTCAAGCTATCGAGGAAAATTTTATATTCAATGTCCTCGAAAACTATACAACCTACGAATCTTACTTCAAAATTGGCAAGAAAATCGCCGATGACCCGCTCTATTTCAAAGGACAGGCAAATAAAGCGCTCGGTAAATACATGAGCCTGCATCCGCACAATTTGGCACAAAAGACCGAGGTTATTGTCGAACATTTCCGAAGCCAGGTGCAACACCGCATTGGCGGCAAAGCAAAAGCGATGCTGGTAACTGGCTCTCGCCTCCATGCCGTGCGTTATTATTTTGAGTTTATAAAGTATATCAAAAAGATGGGCTACAAAGACTTAGGCGTATTGGTAGCCTTCTCCGGTGTTGTAAAAGATAATGTATCCGGCAAAGTGGAGGAATACACCGAAACGAAGCTGAATGGATTCCCCGATACAGAAACTGCCGATAAGTTCGCTACGGTTGAATATCAATTACTGCTTGTTGCCGAAAAATATCAGACGGGTTTTGACCAACCGCTTCTCCATACGATGTATGTTGATAAAATCCTGTCTGGTGTCAAGGCGGTACAGACACTCTCGCGTGTAAACCGCACTACTCCGGGTAAAACAGAAACTTTCATCTTGGATTTCGTCAACGACCGTGAAGATATATTGAACGCTTTCCAAGACTATTATCAGGAAACAGGCATTGCTGAAAGCACTGACCCGAATACTATCTACGACATAAAGAATGTTTTAGACAGTTTTATGCTTTACCAAGACAGTGAAATAGACGCTTTTGCCAAGGTTTTCTTTAAGGAGTCAAAGAAGCAAGGCAACATTGATTTAGGCAAACTGAACTCATATATTGACCCTGCCGTTGACCGCTACAAAGCATTGACTGAAGAACAAGACAAAATGGATTTCCGCAGCTCGCTCGCCAAATTTATCCGGCTCTACTCATTTCTGACGCATATAATTAACCTTGGCGACGAAAACCTCCATAAATTCTACGCTTATGCTAAATGCTTGATTCGTAAGCTACCGAAGGAAGCTGGCAACCGTGCGCCGGACATTGATAATGATGTGAATTTGCAGTATTACCGCCTCCAAAAAACCTACGAGGGAGGCATCATGACGGTAAACGAGGATGGGGTTCTATATAACAATACATCCGGCACAGGGCTTGCACTTGAAGATGAAAAGGAAAACCTATCACAAATAATCCAAAAGCTGAACGAGCGGCTCGGTACGAACTTCACGGAAATGGACAAGGTGTTGGAGCAATTCGTGAAAGATATGTCTGAAAACGCTGAAATGGTGCTTCGTTCCAAGAACCCACTTGACCTTTTTAAAATTGTTTATGAAAACACAATAATGGATGTCGTGTTGAGCCGCATGACGCAAAATCAAGAGTTTTGCGAAAAATACCTCGATGATGAAGAATTTCGCCGGGAAGTTGACGGAGTTTTGCTCCCGCTCGTTCATTCTCGATTGTCGAAAATGTAGTTTGACTTAGGCTGTAAAAGGGAGTTACGTGAATGAAGTTATTATTTGTTGGCGGTATTGCAGGTGGTGCAATCGGTTATGCTTATTTTTATTTCATTGGATGCAATGGTGCATGTGCAATCACAGCGAATCCATTACCATCAACAATATACGGGGCTGTGTTTGGCCTTTTGATAGCATTGCTTTTCAAGAAAGATAATAAAAAGGCTGATGTAGAAAAAGAGAAAGCTGATGCTGTTGCTGAAAATAATTAGACAGATGAAAAGGAAGACCATACAGAGCATGATGATTTTTTCTGGGTTAAAGAGTTGAGAGATTAGCCGGAGGATATAAAATGCGGAAAGAGGTCATGGTATCAAACGACCCCCGAAAATACCGTATGCAACATATATACGCTGTAGCGATTGACTTATTAAAGGAATCCTCTCCTGTGTCCGAGGACGAGTTGAAACGGTATTTTGACATTGAGCGAACGTATAAAACTAAAAACGATATATTACAGGGGCTTATAGGCTCATTGCAAAATAAAAATATGCAAGCCAATGTGATTGGCTTTTACTCCTCGCAGAGAGCCAATGTGTATAGAGAGCTGTTCTTTGATTATAATGCAAAGAGCATATTGGTTACCTACCCTAACGATGAGGCACTATTCAATCGTTTTGACGAATCTTTTACCATAGGAAATAGGGAAAGCAAAAACAACTCTTTCCGAGTTTACGCTAAAGCGGTTATGTCAGCGTGTGTTTTTATGGAACGATTTGATAGTGCCGATGATTTCACAAAGTTCGTAGAAGTATTTTCTTATAATGAATTATCATCAGTCGCTTTGCCGATGGTTTTAGCAAGAGAGATATATGGGCTTGGCTTTGCTCTCGCCTGTGATTGGCTTAAAGAGTTGGGTTTTAGCGAATACCCAAAGCCTGACATCCACATTATAGAGATTTTTCATGCGTTAGGACTGTGTGCAAAAGACGATTACTCAGCATACAAGGCCGTTGTGGAAATGGCTGAGGCTACAGGTGATACTCCATTTAATGTTGACCGTGCTTTTTGGCTTATAGCATCCGGCAGATATTTTTTACATGACAAAAAAGTACCGAGTGGAAAAAACGAGATTATACGCATTATGATGGCATCGGAGGACGACAAAGCATGATTAAACACACCGTTGAACTAATCGTGCCAAACGCCTATGCTGAGCAGTTTTATGATTTTATGATAAATCCCGCCGATGAGCGATACAGCGCATGGTGGCCGGGTGAACATTTACAATTTCATATCGTCAAGCATGGCGATGACAACCACATCGGCGATGTAGTGTTCATGGATGAATACTTAGGCAAAAATCACCGCTTAGTTTTCCATGCAGTTGTGGTTGCGGCTGTTCGTCCAAACAGCATTACATGGCAGATGAAAAAAGCGGGGGTACGCCTCCCGGCAGTAGTTACGATAGAAGCTCATGATTCATCAAATGGCGTTCAAATGAAACATGAGTTACGAATTGGTTTTGCTGGCATCGGGCGAATACTTGACCCATTCATAAGGCTGTACTTCAATCAATCATTCCAAAACGCTCTTGATGAGCATTGTAATATCGAATGGGATAAGTTAGCTAACTACTTAAATCCGTCAAAATCGGAGGATTGAGCAAATGGAAAAACTCAAATGGAGCGGAATAATCCTTTCGATTCAGCCCCGTACTAATGTGTGGCGGTATCGCTGCGATAACCGCACACATTCACATATTGGTTACAATATTTTTCTTGATGGCGATGCAGACGGAGAAGAAAGGCAGTTTTCCGTTGCTATTTCCGAAAAACAGCAACAAGCTGTTGGTTTTCGCATCGGTGATGAAGCAAGCGGTACAGGCTGGACGAAAAAATATCCGAAATGGGAATATGCGGATTACTACCGTGCTGGAGCATTAAAACGTGTTAATCCAAACGATGAGCCATACGATGGTAAGGCTCCGCCGTGGCTCGGCGATTTGCCCGACATGGAAACATACGAACAGCGGGGATGCCGTGTTCTCAGTAAGGCTTGTTGGAAAGGCAAATGTTTCAAATGCAAATGGGCAACGATGGCAAATGTCACGATTGAATACAATTGGGGCGTAACGCAAAAATGGCGTTTTGAAAGTTT
>Ga0123355_10010760_pt1 | contig 14058 bp, 11 predicted proteins | sample TergutEmb28metaG_3_FD_89872 | JGI IMG/M metagenome (GOLD analysis project Ga0123355, IMG submission 89872) | Embiratermes neotenicus P1 segment gut microbial communities from Petit-Saut dam, French Guiana - Emb289 P1 | ecosystem: Host-associated > Arthropoda: Insects > Digestive system > Gut ... | reverse complement strand
TTGATGTATCTGAGATGACCGTACGGCGCGATTTAGAAGAGATTGGTTCTTTATCCGCAAACACCGATAAGTCTATATCCCAGAGTGATGACGGCGCACAGGATATTCTTTCGGCCTTGGAGAAATATAATGAGCAGAAGAACGAAATAGGGAAACTGGCAGCTTCACTAATATCGCAAAACGACGTTATTATTATTGATACTGGTAGTACAGTTTTTAGGATGGTTCAGTACTTGCCGGAAAATTATAATCTAACTATCCTATGCTACAATGCAAATGTTCTATTTGAGCTGCGGCATAGGCAAGACATAACGGTGTTGTTTTGCGGCGGATTGTATCAACCAAAATCTGATATGTTTGAAAGCAAGGAGGGTATTCAATATATAAAGCGGATAAGGGCAAACAAGGTGTTCTTATCAGCTGCCGGCGTAAGTGACAGTTTAGGCATCACATGCGAAAACATGTATGAAGTGTCAATAAAGCAAGCTGTAATACAGTATTCCCGAGAAAAGATACTTTTGGTTGATTCCAGTAAGTTTGGACACGTGAAATCTTCATTTTTTTGCGAAATCTCAGATATAGACAAAGTCATCACAGATAAAATGCTATCCAAAGAGTGGAGAAGTCTACTTAAAGAGAAAGGGATTGAACTATTGCATATTGATTAGCTTATATCACGAAGCATGGCTGTTGACAACGAAACAATGAAAAAGTTAATCCTAATTTATTAAAAAAACTTGCTTGATTCTGGTTTATGATTTATACTCAAAGGCATAGTTAAGCACATTATAACAAAAACCAATAGTTTAATATGAGGTAAATTAATGAGTAGTAAAAGATCAAGACAGAACAAACTAATAGAAATAATAAAAAGTCAAGGGATACAACCAGTTCGCGAACTAGCGAACATTTTAGATGTCTCTGAAATGACTGTACGACGCGATTTAGAGGATATTGGCTCCTTAACTGTACCAAAGAACAATATAACTTCGCAAGACAACGGCAATCATAACTTGCTTTCAGTTTTGGAGAAGTTTAATGAGCAAAAGAGCGCAATAGGGAAAATGGCTGCTTCACTGATAAGCCCGAACGATGTCATTATTGTTGATACCGGTAGTACAGTTTTTCGAATGGTTCAATATTTGCCGACTAATTATAACCTAACCGTTTTATGCTACAACGCAAATGTACTATTCGAATTGCGGCATAGGCAAGACATTACGATATTGTTTTGTGGTGGCTTATATCATCCGAAAACCGAGATGTTCGAAAGCACGGAAGGCATTCAATATATAAAGCGCTTAAGGGCAAACAAGGTGTTTTTATCTGCTGCAGGCATGCATGAAGATTTGGGAATTACATGTGAAAACATGTATGAGGTAATCACTAAGCAAGCAGTGATACAATATTCCCGCGAAAGAATACTTATGATAGATTCCAGTAAATTCGGGCAAGTGAAATCCTCCTTTTTTTGTGAGATTTCAGAGATAGACAGCGTCATAACAGATCAAATGGTCCCCGAACATTGGAGGAACCTGCTTAGAAAGAAGAAAATTAACTTAAACATCGCAGACACGGACAATAGGGGGGCAGACGCACGGATAATTATGTGAAAATCACATAATTATCTGCACAACTGCCCCCTCGGCACATCAACGCATATGACCTAATCGGCGGTAAAGTCTTTGAAGAACCACGGCTGCATGCCCTCTAGTCATGTTTCGTCCCGGCTGAAACCGGTTATCAGCAGATCCAAAATTCACATTTGAGTATACTGCCAGTGCTACATTCTCAATATCATTTACCCAGCTGAGTACTTCGGCGTAGTCGGTAAATCTGAAATCGTCTCGAAGAACAGCGACAGGATCAGACGGAGCACGGAAATTTCTCATGCTTAAACATCTGCCGGCAATGGCTATCAGCTGGACCCTGTTAATGGATGTATCAGGGGAGAAAGTGGTTGGTGTTGTCCCCGCTAAGATTACAGGGTCTGTAGAAGCCATTCTACGGATTGGATCCCATGCCCAATGCCTGACAGGCACATCATCAAATGAGTGAGTTCCTCTCGGCAGAGCCATCATCTTTGAGATAATTACGGATATTTCGGCTCTGCTTATATATTCTTCAGGGTGGAATAGTCCCTCACGACCAACCAGGACATTCTGAGCAGCCAGCTGGTTGACTGCTTCTATGACGGCTCTGTCTTGGCCGATAAGGTCGTCAAAAAATCTGTTGTCTCTGATGATAACCTCATCTCTTTGTACAATAATTGTACTCCCTGTGAAATTTTGGCCTTCAATTCTACCTGTTATATCGTTATATATTGAAATGAGCCGCACATCTTTATCTATATCAATTAGTGATTGCAAGCGCCTGTCGCCTTCGATTTGTGGTAATTCAAGAATAACCGGCAAATCGGTCGGGTGTTTCGGGAAGTACTTTATTCCGTTCATATCATCTAGTGCCGAAACATCTACTGTAAAATCCACATCTGTTATAACAAAATCTTCATCGTTTCCGCCCGGATCCATATTCGTACATGTGTCTATGATAAATGCTCGAGTAAATGTTACGCTGAATGCGGACGTAAGTACCCTTGCCTGGTCAAATTCTACATGCCCTGCTGAGGGTTCGACAACTATATGAATATCCTGTGTCCGACGGGTTTTGAAGTTGACCGTACGTCTTAATTCTCTGTCTAGCTCTATACCATTTTCGGCAAGTAACAATATCATAGCAGCTTCGACTTCTCTGGCTTGGCGGGTCAAGGCACTGACTGTTGGCCTATTGATAAATATCGGGCCTTCATCTACATATGTAGTCGCAGCCAATGAAATAGCCTCTTCAGCAAACATTAGCAGGGTAAAAAGATCGTCCGGCGAATCCATTATCGGGTGTTGCGCATCTCCTCTTAGTCCTATTCTGTCTATCGCAGTTTGCACTGCGTTTAGGGCAGATGCTGCATCCGTAACGCCCGCCAGCAAATCGCCATTGTAAGTTTCTACGTTAGTATTGATTGGCAAAACTGTATCCACTAATTCCACACCGGTTTGCGCTTCTTGCCCTCCGGATGGACCTGAGGGTGGTTGAGCAACAGGAGTATCTGGTTGGCTCCTTGGCGGTCCAAAATTGCTGCCATCAAGTATATTGGTGAACGTTATTGTTTGACTAACCCCTGGTAAGGTCTCTGGGGTGATTGTCACGGAAGATGGATTACTGCCGTCCTCAATAAAGGTAACTAAAGGGATTCTGAGAATTCTATTCTCATCGGAGGGATAGCTATTTGTTATCGTTACTATAACCTCATAACTGTTGGGTGTGGTATACTCCAGTCGATATCTCGCCTCAGGCTCTGCCATGCTGCCGGTTCCTTGTGTATCCCTGCCCACTCTTAGACCCGCTTCCGTCGTATAGGTTTCGCTCCTATAATAGGTTCTACTGCCGTCGAAACTACCAAAATTTCTGTTCCATGTGTCAATAGATGCCCCATAGCCCCCAAAGGCCCATGTGGCATTTGACAAGGTTAACCTTAGTCTATCACCGGCAACCGCGCCATTCGCTAAGGGAATAACTAAATTGGTACCATCGACGTATGTATGAGTGAATTGGTTGACGGTACTGGTCCCAAAAAGTTGGCTGAGCATTCCGGCTTCGAATAAGATAGAGTTATCAAACGACACGGTAGGGCGGTTTTCAACAAAGCCGTTGCCGATGCCATAAACCGTTACTGTAGGAACAATGCTAAATATAAATGTGGCTATGATCACAAAGCAGAGAATTTTCCTTGTCATATCGTTCTCCTGAACTTTTAATTTTTGTTTGGGGCATGTTTGGGCTGAGTCATTGCGGGCTTGATCTGCATTCCCCTGAGATTGGCGAAATTATGGGATCCCGGGTCAGCCCGGGATGACCATGTCATTAAGATAAGGGACTTGCCTCGGAAATGCGGTCGGGGATGGAACCCCGACCCTACGCAAAACGTGGATTTGTAGGGTCAGGGTTCCATCCCTGACCGTCCCCGCCTATCTAGTGGGTGTGGCAAATAAATGTGAATCGGCAAGGGTGACCACCCCGTCGCTTCGCGCCAACCCTCCGAAGGAGGGGAATTTTAAATCCCATGCCTATGTATAGCAGTTGCTAGGAAATTCCCCTCCTTGGAGGGGTGCCCGAAGGGCGGGGTGGTTCACCCCTTGCATGACTGTTCCAATGCCTTATCGCTCAATTCTCCAAACAGCCCCTCGTAATGGATCTGTTAGTATAATTTCGTCTTGAGTGGTAATAAAATCTGCATAACGGCTAAATGGAAGAACTACCTCATGCGGTGGAATCGGATGATCAGGCAGTTCTTCGTCATATGTAGGACTTGCAACTCCAAGAACAGAACTTGTTCGATACGCTACACCTCCATTCATTTCAATCCTTCTTAATGTATTAAAGTCCCATACATAGAGGGACCCATCAGCGTAATTAAGCCTCAATGGCATGTAAAACAATGGCGCATAGCCGTCTACGAAGGCTCTATTATCGCTGGAGCCTGCAACTGTAGAGATTCTGCCATCCTGATACATTTGTATCATTCCTGTTTGTGGGCTCGTAAAGAATATAGTTCCATCGTCTGCCAATGTTAAGCTACCCGCATCCTCTGGAAGGCAATCAGCCAATATAATATGATTTTCCCAATCTCCTAACTCCATAGACTTTAGATTTGTTTTGTCCGTTGCCATATTTCTTTCAATGAAGTACATAACTCCGTCATTACAGATTAAAAAATCTCTAATATAGGTAAATCTTGCATCTGCAATATACATATTCAAAGTGTCGCCCAATTTATAAATGCCATAGACGTCGTTGCCATCTATATCCTCAAATGGTTCAATCAGCAGATAAACGTCATCTTCGAAACTACGAACCAAATAGGCAGATAAGTGCGGCTTATCTCTTTTGAGTGTAAGAACTTCCCCGTTAGAAATACGCCGAATATGGCTATTATCCACCAAGTATATAGTCCCATCGCTAGACAAGCTGATGCTTTCAGGAAGCATAAAAGACGCGTTTTCCAAGGGTCCATCAATGTGATCGCGGATACCGTTTCCAGCTATCACTCTTGCCTCAAATCCACTCCAAAAAGACTGTGATATTTGAACAAGGTTTTCAGGCCGCGGGATTACATTAACAGTCAGCTCGAAGTATTCATTTCTATACTGCCCGCGGATTCTTGCCTCGCCCTGATTTAGCCCCAGTATCCTAGCCCCTTCAATGGCAACGATATCATTGTCGGAAAACTCCCAACGGATCGAGTTGAAGTCTAGCGGGCGTACTCTCCCATTAGACGTTGTTTTAGCGAGTGTCATTACATATGCATCTCGCTCACTGATTGTGGCATTGATGGGCACGGGACCTATTGTTATGTTAGTCAATATATTGTGGGCATATAAATAAGTGAATACCGAAGTAACCAGGAACACCGGCATTACCGCCGTTGCAGCCTTTCGCAAAGCCAGAGCACCAACTGTTTTATAAGCAGCCCCCTCCGCCTTACGCAACATCTCAAGCAGTTCCTTTGAGCTTTGGAATCGATCATCCGGATTAATAGCAAGGCACTTTGCAATAATCGCTGAGAGTTCACTAGATGCAATCCCTTTTAACAACCCCATATTCTTGACAGTTGGTATATGTCCGATAAGCATCTTAAAGAGTATTACACCTAAACTATAAATGTCCGTTCTGGCGTCTGTTGCTTTAGACCTATCGTTTGGCAACTCTCCGAAGCGGGATTGTATTAGGGATTCGTATTCTTCCGGGATTTTTTCGGGAAGCTGTTCTGGGGCGGCATATTTAAATGTTATAGCTGTTTGATCCTTTGAAGGTAACTCGGAGTGTTTTGAAATTCCAAAGTCTATCAGTACCAACCTGTTCCCAAATGTTACCATCACGTTTGATGGTTTTAAATCTAGATGTGAAATGTTGCGGGAATGAAGATAGTCTAGGATTTGCGCCATCTGCTCGGCCCAGTCTTGCACCAGCACTTGATTGATTTTACCTTCAACGGCAAGCAGATCCGAAACTGTTACGCCGTCAATATAACTCTCGATCATGTAGATGCCGAGTTCATCTCTAAACACATCTATAATGCTAGGCAAGCCGGGGTGATTTAGCATTTTTAGTATCTTAAACTCATTTGCAAGTTTCCCGAGCCATGTGGGTATAAACTTTAGGATTCTCTGATTACCGAGTTTTACGTTTTCGACTAAGAAAATACGGCTCATACCTCCGCCGGTAATTTCTGAAATGACCCTGTATTTACCTTCCAAGGCTTCGATATCAAAAGCGCTGGATTCGACTCTCATTTTCTGAGCGCTGTTTGAAGAGCCTGATTGCTTTTGGGAATCTGCACTTATGCTCTCCAATGGTTCATTTACGTTTTCGGAACACATTATCATGGTGCTCTCTACACTCTGACTGCTCTCAGATTTTCTTTTGATTGTTGCTGCTGTGTCCGTTATATCCTTGAACAGTGTACTTTTTTGGTTAATAAAATCCTTTATTTTTTTGGTTCTTTTTCTTGTCAAGATTAGATAAACGCACACAGCGGCCACGGCTGTAATACAAACTCCACTTATTACGAAGAGGACTATTGCAAAATCCACATTTCCTCTCCTTTCTCTAATTCTCCTAAAATCTAACGATCTATGCTCTCGTCTGTATGTATGAAAGTTATGTCTTGCTCCATAACAATCTCGCTTTCATTAGCATCCTTAGTGTTATTTTGTTCAACATTTTCTGAATTAGTAACGTCGAGAGTCAATTCTACTGTCGTTTCATATATATCTAAGTCTGCATGTATGGGCCACAAGGTTTTGTCGGTCTGATTATGTGCTTTAGCCCGGCGAGAGTCTATGTATGCCACAATGGCACAAATAATCAGGGACAAAGATACCAATATAATGAAATGCCATAGCAGCACATAGCACACCCCCCTCCATCAAGATGGATTCGTTCGAATAGTGATAACCGAAATATTATCTGTTTCGCCACGCTGTTTATTTAGCTCTATCATGCGCTCTTCATTCTGTTTCATGATATCGGATTCAGTTAGCACAGTTGGATCGAAGGATTGCATTATTTCCAGCTCGGAAATTTTTCTGCGAAATCCATCAGAACACAGCATATAAATGGCATTTGGCTTACTGTCCCCATAGTGTATTTCTGGCTTTACTTCACCAGAAATGCCAACACATTGCAGTAACAGATGGCTTTTCGGGTGTTTCAATGCTTCTTCTGGTGTCAAATACCCAAAATCTACTTCGCGCTGAACGAACGAGTGATCATTCGTTATTTGCAGAATCGTATCTGAAATTTCATAGGCCCTAGTATCCCCAACATTTACTATATAGTAGCGTGTATTCGTTAGGAGCAATGCCGTAACAGTTGTTCCAAGGTTTATATTAAGGCGATTGCCATAATCCTTAATCTTTTTGTTCTCTATATTTATGAGATCTGTCCATTGTTTTTTTACTTCCACTTCATCTATTTCGACATCAAATAAAAAGTTAGACTTCTCTGTTATCCAGCTTGAAAAAGCACGGAGCACCTCCGCACTGGCAACTTCTCCTTTCGAGTATCCCCCCATCCCGTCGCATAATACTGCGAATGCAATCCGTCCGTACTTTGTTAAAAATGTCCTAACGAAAAGGCTGTCTTGGTTAGCTTGTTTTCTTTTTCCAATATCAGTACTTGCGGATATAATAAATTTCATTTTTTTTCCTTTGAGTTAGTATAGATTAAATTCGAATTCTTCATTAGCCATTGTAATCCTCTCACCATGCTCAATTTTTGTTTCAACGCCGCCGGGTATCTTATTACTATTAACGTAGGTGTGGTTAACAGTATTTGCATCTACTATGTAATAGGCGTTATCTTTGGATAGAATAATAGCATGTTTACGGCCAACGAACCTACTGTCACTTATACAATAATCAACATTGCTTTTTTCTCTGCCTATGTTAAAAGTATGCTTGTTTATTGGTATCCGCTCGTTATTCTTAAGTCTGATTAAGTAAGGATAATTTTGGTTGCCATTCGCATCTGGATTGAGCACACTTGTCTCTTCAAAAATAAGAGTTTCCTCTTCCTCATCATCATCGGGAACTGACATATCTGCTGTTTGTCGAATCGGTTTGTAACCGCCGAATTCACTATTTGTATATCTGGGATTAGATGTTTCCAGTGGTTTCTTCCTCCCAAAGATATTAGTAAAGAAAGACGATAAGGTGAACTTCCTATCAGTTTCATTGCTTTCGATGCTCTCATTGGTTTCTTGCTGTGTATCAAGGCTGCCAAACGATTCTTGTTGAGTCAATTGATTGGATTCATTGTTTTCATGGTCATCGTTATTGGTATGTCGAAATTCTTCAAGCATTTCTTTTAACATTGTATTGAAGTCTTGAGGCAAACATCTAGTTTGTGTGTTGAGAAATATCATTATTTGGGCTATGTAATAGTAGTTTTCTAATGGGTTAAAATTCACATTTATTAAGAGATTCTTAAAAAACTCAACTATTTCTGCCTCTGTCTTTTTGTAGGTATCGACAGGCAAATATATCATTTGTGTCTCAAAAGTTGAAACGTTAATGAATATGTAATCTAAATCGAAAATGAACCGTGATGACTCTAAAATATATTCTTCAGCGGATGAAATAACCGTTAATATCCCTGTAAGGACATCTAGAAGCTTTTTCTTTTCTATCGGGCTTTCAAAAAGATCGCGTATTGTAGATTTATGTGAAATATCGAAAATAAAATAATCTTCGTTATTTTTTTTCCTATGGGTAAGTTGTGAGATACCCTTAATTTGATTATTTACAAGCATCCTAAGGCTTATCGAGTCTATAACATCATCTTTTGTTGCTTTATAGATAAGATTAGCTTTCGAACCGACAACCTCTTTTTTAAAGATTGGACCCATTACATCACCTCAATTTTTTTATACAGAATCGGTTAAAGTGGCATGTTTCAGCTTATGGTTTTTTTGCATTTCATTTTCTGTTCGCACCAAGCTGCCGATTACATTAGTAAACGTGCTTTCTTCGCTCTCCTGGAAGATATATAGAGGGTTTAACCTAACACTACATCCATCATTCTCAAAACCGCTTACTTCACTGATGGACACTATTTTCCTAGATCTATCCCGTAATTTGGAAATATGTATTATAATGTCTATTACAGAGACTATACGCTGACGTACAACCTCAAGCGGTATGTTATCAGCGTTTTGATAAATCATCATCTCCAGCCGGCTTAAGAGATCCTTTTCCGAACTCGCTTGACACGCTGCTAGCAAGCCATCGTTACCAGACTGTATTATATCAAGTACCTCTGGGCCACGTATATCACCTATAACGATGCGCTCTGAATGCATAGTGGATGAAAGTCGGATTAAATCGCGCATTGTATTCCTGCTGGCTGCTGTTGCGCTTGCATTGTATGTTGTCAGCTTTATTAGATTGCTCCTGTTGATTCTCAATTCTGGAAAGCTTTCAATTGAAACAATGCGTTCGTGCTTTGGTATGAAATTGGATAGGACATTTAGCAGCGTGGTTTTCCCTGAACCGGAAGTACCACTGATCAGAATATTGTATTTTGCTTTTACCAGCAATTCCAATGCGCGGACAACGTCGTTGCTTGCGATCCCATTATCTATCATTTTTGTGACCGTAAGGGGTTTAGCTGGTGATCTCGAGATAGTCATAGTTTTGCCATTCTCTGAGAAATGCTCCGAAGTGATATTCACTTGATAACCAGCTGAAAGGTACACTTCTATGAAGGGGTTTACGGCACTAAGTTCTTGCCCTGATGCATCCAGAATTTTTTGAACTATCCTGTCTAGTTCACTCTGGTCTTCAAACGCCTCTTCTGACTTATGTGTTATACCATCCTTTTCGATGAAGATGGTTTTAAATCCATTGATCATAACTTTTGTAACAGCTTTATCTTGTAGAATTAAGTCTAATAAACCGAGATCATCTTCAGGCAATAAAGAGTGATCGCTTCTAGGAAAAAGTTCGATCACTTGTTCGTTGGGCTTTATCTGATGAGTTGCTGAGTAGAACTCCATTATTGCTTTGTAAATTGCTTCGGGCTTTTGATATTTGCATATGGCCTGCTTGCTATTGTACTCGTTGATGTCGGGTGTTTCCACTGCATATACAAGCATGCATCCCGGTGGGATCGACGAGTGATCTATCTTGAAGTCACAACTGGCTATAAACATGTCTATTGCTAAACCATCCAGGCAAGCCATTGAAGAAACTGTGTCTGTGTACAAGTATATTTCCAGGTTTTCAGAGTATTTTAACAGCAAAGCATATTTGATCCTGTTTAAGTACTCCTCACTTTGATCTAAAAAGGCTAATCGTAGTTTCATATTTCAACACCTTTGAGGCACGAGGCGCAAGTATTTTCTGTGAGTATAATTCATAAACATAAATCTATCAAGTGATTTTCTTGATAAATATTCCATTTCGATTGTGAAAACCAACAAAAAACCAACCTGATGAAAGGTTGGCTTTTACGCAAATTTGGAAACAGAATAGTTTTTTATGAAATTGAGAGAAATCAATTGTGCACATTTACTTGATTCAAAGAAGAGATTTATGTATAACATACAAAAAACATATGTATTGAATGTTGATTTGTTTTGTGGTAATCGAAGTGATATGCTCACCAAATGTTTCCTGAATTAACACATTTTGTAATATAGATACGTTGTCTGATGGCTGGTTAATCACATGCAAGCAAATGATAAAAAAATGCTGTTATAACTTTAAGGCATTTGGACAAAGATAACTGGTCAAGGCAACGTTGGTCCCCCACGGTTATGGTCCTAGAGCGAAATATGCCTAGCGTAGGGCTTGAGCCGGAATCCTCAAAACCTCCGATGCCGATTTACTTTTAACTGGCCTTTTGGTTTGGGTTTGGGTAGTCAGGGTAGGTGCTCTCCCCATTTTTCCACATCTTTCTTGCTTCGTTTAATGACATTGGATTTGCACCGCATTCATAGTCGGGATCATCATATTGAACCTCATCATCTTCCCAATTGCAAACCTTACAAAACCATAGCTGCCAATGTCAAAAAACTGATTGGGTGCTTCACAAACTGGGCATGGGAAAATATAATTGTCAGTGCGAACTAGGCCATTTTCATTCAAATTAAGATCCACATCAAGTCCCCTTTTTAGGCTTTAATCTAACTTCCCAATAATCATCAGCATCTTTAGGACTTTTATCAGAGAGATGATAATAAGAAGTATGGAGATTTCAGGCAATGGTAGCTGATCTAAAATCTAAAAGAATCCATCGGAAATAATTTTCTCCAAAGCAGTTATAGCTTCATTGTATGAAACATCTTCATAGAGTAATGCTAAAGTAGATTGTTCATAATCAGCTTTATAAACTTCTTCATCTATAATTAGGCGTAAGATATACCGTAAATCGACCTCGTTTTTAGCTGAAACACAACGCTCATGTAACGACCTAACAGTTCGTACTTCAGACACTAGATTTCTAAAATCTGAGTTAAAGACAATCATCGGATAAATCTTATATAAGTCATAGATATGTCGAGAATGTTTCGAAATATCTTTAGTAATATAATAATCAGCGAGAGCAAATACTTTATCTATAAATGTCCGTTCTATCGATTGAACTAAAAGTTTATAGGGATGCAACTCATGTTGTTCAATTACACTAGAAGCACCAATAGATTTAAGCCACTCGTAAATCAAACTAGAAGCAAACAACTCTTTTGTAGGAAAAGACTTTGTTAAAACAGATGTCTCAACTAATATAATTTTACTAGTGATATACAAAGGATAACAAGTATTGTATTCAATCTCGTATAAATTAAACTCTCTTCTACTGCGAGTCTTATCTAAATTTACCACTCTAAGACTTAGCTCATCAGCAGTATCAACAATAGCACGTTTCCAACCTCTCATTTGGCTTTGAGTAGGTTTATTGCCGACGGAATTCAAACTAAGATCAATATCTTCAGAAAATCGACTGATGACTTTGAAGCATTTTGATAAGGCTGTACCTCCTCTGAATATCACATCAGGATGTCTAGAAACTAAAGATCTCAGAAACATAGTAACAAAATAGTCTTTCTCCAAAATACTCTCATCATAATAATTCAGATAAACAGCCGCATTAGCAATACAATCCATAAATAAATCTTTATCTTCATGCAATAACAAAATTATCCCACTCTCTCCAAAACAGTTGTGGCTTTCGGATACAAATGACAATACTCCTTTAGTGAATCATAGGCTACACCGATTTTCTCCTTAAATTGTAGTAACTTATAATTCTCATAAGCACCAAATACATCTATATCTATGGAAGACAATAAGTCAAGAAATTGTAGGATAGAAACATTTTCTTTTGTAATTTCTACTGGAGGCCGTTGTAATATAACTTTACTGTAACCAACAACTACAATACCTGATTTGTCACCTTTATTAGTCACTATGGTTAGCATCCTAGGTAACTGTGTAGAGACTCCAGCTAGATTCTCAAGAGATAATCCTGCAATATAACCATACACATTATCTCCGTCTGTAATAAACTTTCGTACAATCACTGAATGAACACTCAGAATTGGATCACCTATCAACGTCTTTCTAGGAAAATAATAAACGTCTGTATCAAATTCTTTTATGTCCCCGGACTCTTTTAGAAACTCCAACTCTTTCATCTGTTCGCTGTTCAAATCTTCTATAAAGATAGGTGTATTTACTCCATAACTATCTTTTAATGGTATATACAAAATCTTTCACCCCGCTAATATTTATAAAGGAATTGTCGAGAAAACCGCTACCCTTTGCTACTTCGTTCTCCCACGCCTAGCGCGGGGTGCCGGAGTCATACCTCCGATGCCGATTTACTTTTAACTGGCCTTTTGGTTTGGGTTTGGGTAGTCAGGGTAGATGCCCTCCCCATTTTTCCACATCTTTCTTGCTTCGTTTAATGACATTGGATTTGCACCGCATTCATAGTCGGGATCATCGTATTGAACCTCATCATCTTCCCAATTGCAAACCTTACAAAAACCATAGCTGCCAATGTCAAAAAACTGATTGGGTGCTTCACAAACTGGGCATGGGAAAATATAATTGTCAGTGCGAACTAGGCCATTTTCATTTAAATTAAGATCCATGTCAAGCCCCCTTTTTAGGCTTTAATCTAACTTAATGGTTGATTAATCACATGCAAGCAAATGATAAAATTGCTGCTGTAACGTTAAATATAGAAAAACGGCTACGTTTCTGATATACTTTCTTTGTCGCTGATAATACTGCATTGTCCCTTTCCCGATGGCGTGTTTATAGCAAGCTGCATATGCAATGTATCATCAGAAACAGTCAAAAAATATAGAGCAACAAGATAGAAAGGAGTAGCAAGGGAACGCAATTCCCCATCTAAAGATTCGGGTTTCCTTGCTGAAAATTTATGAATCAATTTGACTCTGTAGAGGTTTTCAATAACTACACAAAAGATGTGAGGAAGGAAGTTCATCTATATTTGGGGAAGCAGTTTATAAAAGATTATGCCCCTTTTGTAAATTCTAATGATTTGTATTTTAGTAGGGTTACATCTGATACTGAAATTTCAGAAAAATTCTTGCGTAAACATAAAGATTTAATATACCGCATTGATAGAGCAAGAGTCATAGATTATGATAATTTGACAATCGATACACCCTATGGTACTACAAATGTGAGTAACTTTTCAACTGGGTTAAAGACATTTTTGAATTCTTTATATCTATTGGAGTATGCTAAAAACGAAAATCCTTTGGTAAATGTAAGTGAGTGTGGTGACAGAGTTGTTAACTCTCTATTGCGTACAGCTGCGGGTTCACATGTTCATTTTTACCTGACTCGTTACATTAATATCGATTCAAAAAATTTCGATGATGCTCTTATTTTGTAAATAAAAAGCGAGTGTTAGACTCTGATTCTGCATTAAATTTAATGTGGGATATTTTATGTGAGGAGG
>Ga0123355_10010759_pt1 | contig 14059 bp, 12 predicted proteins | sample TergutEmb28metaG_3_FD_89872 | JGI IMG/M metagenome (GOLD analysis project Ga0123355, IMG submission 89872) | Embiratermes neotenicus P1 segment gut microbial communities from Petit-Saut dam, French Guiana - Emb289 P1 | ecosystem: Host-associated > Arthropoda: Insects > Digestive system > Gut ... | reverse complement strand
GCTTTTATCTCGCCGTCCTTCATCACAACTAAATCGTCACTCAGGCGCAGAGCCAGATTTATATCATGCATAACCCCTATAACAAGCCGCTCACCTTCCCCGGCCCAATCTTTCAGATACTCAACAATTTCCATCTGACATTTCAAATCCAAATGATTCGTGGGTTCATCCAGAAGTATCGCTCGCGGCTCTTGCGCCAAAGTCCTTGCCAAAAGCACGCGCTGCAGCTCCCCGCCGGACAGCCTTGTTATGAGCTTGTCCTTTAAAGCCACTAAATTAACAGCCTCCAGCGATTTAATCACTATCCGCTCATCTTCCGCACTCGGCCGCCCCAACGCATCCTTTATATACAAATATCGCCCCATCATAACAGTATCAAACACACTATAGTCAAAATAAATATTCTGCCTTTGATTTAACATGGCAATATCCAATGAAATTTCTCGGCGGCTCATATCTTTGAATGACCTGCCAAAAACTTCTATCTCGCCCCTAAAAGGCAAAATATTAGCCATTGCTTTAAGCAATGTTGTCTTACCGCATCCATTCGGGCCTACTATAGATAAATTTCCTGTAATATTCATAGAAATATCCTTAATTACGTCGATTCCACCATACCCCGCGAATACATTGCTCACTGTCAGCATATAACCCTCCTGCTACGAACTATTCCTGTGCAAAGTATATTATATAACCTGTTTGCTGTCAATCGCGTCCTTAAGGACGAGCTGGTCGGTCACACACCCACCAAAATGTACTGCCGGATGACTGGCATTCAAAATCAGTTCCACCGCATGAATGGCACACCAAAAATTGAATAGCAACACTAATCTGGGGCATTGGCGCAGCTGGGAGAGCGAAAAAATGGCAGCACCATTTTTCAAGGAGCTTAGTGTATGAATTCGCTTATACAAGGCAACTTCTATTCAGACCTCATCTCGCCTTCCTCAGACCGCGACGCATATATCCCCAATATCTGCACCGCAATCAGAGGCGTAACCGATATAAACGCAATAATCCCAAAGCCATTCATAAGTATTGACTGATTAAACGCAGCTGATCCCGCCGCTGCTGCCCCTGCTATCCCTAGAGTCAAAGGCGTCAGCATCGCTGAAGTTAGCGCTCCGCCCGCTACTCCGCCTGAGTCAAACGCAAGTCCCACAAATAGCTTTGGGGTAAATTTCATCATGATTATTGCCACGGCGTACAAAGGTACAAGATACCAGAGAATATTGGTTGCCGTTAGTATTTTAACCACCGCCAGCATAGCGGCAGCGCCAATGCCCAGTGCCAAAGTCAAGCGTATAGCCATTCGAGAAATTTTCCCTGAGGTGATTTGCCCAAGCTTTTCACTCAGTACAGTAACAGCCGGTTCAGTCAGGGTAATTGCACTGCCTAATATAAATGACAAAGGCAAGAGCAACCATTTGAACCACTCCGGCCTACTTGCATCCAGAAATGCGCTTCCCATATACTGCCCAGCAAACGCAAACCCAAAGTCAATCCCTGACAAAAAAATCAAAAGCCCAACAAGCACAGGAATGATACCAAAAAGGAGTTTTTTGAGCTTCTCCTTAGGCATTTTTATAAACAAAAACTGAAATGGCAGAAACACTATCAACAATGGAAAAATCGCCATGCTCACACTGCCAACGTTCGAAATAAGAATTTGTACAAAATTAGTCCCGGTTGCTGAAGGATCATAAACTCCGGCGGACGGTATATCACCATACAGCCTCTTCAGAATCATGCCGTATATGAATATTGTCAGTATCGGCCCAATAGAGGCAATGCCGATTATGCCAAAAACATTGTCATTATTGTCTCGCTTAGCCAGCGATGCCGATACTCCCATGCCAAGTGCCAAAATGAACGGCACAGAAATATCCCCGGTCGTTGCACCGCTTCCGTCAAAAGCCAACGCGACAAATTCCTGCGGCGCAAATGCTACCATTACAAATATCAGAACATACAGCACCGCAAATATGAGTTTTATACTTATATCTTTTATGACTCTCCACAGAGACAACCCCACAAAAACTCCAATCCCAATCCCCATTATCCATATGAATAAAGTCTGATTTACTTCTTTGATAACCAGGTTTGTTTGCCTTGCCAAAACTGCCAGCGCAGGTTCCGCTATTGTTGCCAAAAGACCAAAAAACAACCCAAAGAAGATAACCCATGAAACCTTTTTCAGCTTAACAAGCTTTTCTCCCATCACTTCCCCAACAGGCAAAATGCTTATATCAAGCCCAAATAAAAATAGCGACTGCCCTATCACCACGCCAGCATAGCCAACTCCGAGTCGTATATAATCAAGGCTATTCTCAAAAGGCGCGACAAATATGAGTACACAAGCCATTACTCCCATCAGAGGCAGTGACATCAAAAAAGTCTCTCGCAATACGGTCAATAGCTTCAATACCAGTGCCTCCAGAAAAACAATTTTGTATGTAGTATGTGTAAAAACAAGCCATATAGTCAGATGCTTTGAAATTACAATAAAAATCCTGCGTTCTCTTGTTGCAATTTCAAAGGAATATGACTATACTATAATTCGACTAAGCTCAAGTCCGGAGGGTTTTTATGCACAGAAGGAAACGGTTTCTATTGTTTTTCATAATACAGGGCATCTTTTTAATGGGTGCGAACTTTGCTCATGCGGTTACACCCGCTTTTTTCATGGACTTGGGGCTTGAGGATTTCATGTTCGGGGTAGCTCTTGGCTCTATGCTCGTCGTCAATTTCTGCGTTTCTCCTTTCTGGGGAAGGATGATTGATTATCTGTCCAGCAAAACTGCGCTGCTCATAGGAAGCTTAGGTTATGCGCTTGGACAGAGTTTTTTTATGATGTCTACAACCCAAAATGAGATTATTGCGGCCAGAATGTTTACGGGTATTTTCGCGGCGGCCTCTTTCGTGGCCATATTGACCTATATCGTAAACAACTCAAAAGACGATAAAGAAAGGGCTTACAATATGACAATCTCTGCTACATTGTCGTCAGTCTGCTCTTCTTTTGGTTTTCTTGTTGGCGGCCTCCTGGGCGAAATTTCCATACGGACAGCAATAACAGCCCAAGTTATAACCATCGCCATTTGCGGAATTTTGTTTTTCATTATAGGCGAAAATGATGCTAAAATTGACATAAAAGAAGTCAAAATAACTGAAGTTCTAAAGGCTTCAAACCCGCTTTCAGCATTTTTGTCCAGCAAAAAATTTATGAGTATCACATTATTCGCGTTATTTCTGGTTGTGGTTTTCCAGTCCATTGGGAATACTGCCTTCGACCAGTCATTTAACTATTATCTGAGAAATCAGTTTCACTTTTCCACCGGCTATAATGGCGTAATTCGAGGTGCCATGGGCATCATTACCCTCTTAGTTAATGGCACAATAACCCTCTGGATAATAAACCGTACCGACATGCGCAGGAGTATAGTTTGGGTGTTCGCGGTGATATCCGCAGGGCTAATCCTGGTTGTTTCCACAGCAGAAAACCCTATGCCATTTGTCGCCGCAAACACTCTTGTATTCGCATGTATAGCCATCACACAGCCTCTTATTCAAAACATGGCTGCCAACAGCGCCGCCGGGGAAAACAGCAACCTCATCATGGGCTTTGTTAACTCAATGAGGGCTCTGGGTGGAATAATAGGCGCTTTTATGGCCGGACTTCTTTACGATATAATGCCAATTTACCCATTTGTGCTAGGTCTGTTTGCGTTTATATTCGCCGGGATGTTCTCATTGGTTTATTATAGGAGAATTAGAGTAGAGTAAAAACTGTGCTTAATTACATTCATTGCGATCTTGACCCGCAATCTCATCAAGCAGATATATGTTGTGCACTGTATGGAGCACAACATAACACCGTCGTCTTATTATCAAAAAAACATTGATTTTCACTCACACTTTGTGATATGATGCGCATAATGAAATAAAAAAGGAGAACAAAGCATGCCACTCCGCTTAACAAACACTACCACAACCTCAACGAGTTAACTCTTGTTATCAGCCAATCTGCCGATGACATGCGTTAGCTCTAATTGTCGTTGGTAGGTGGGTGATAAATACGTTTTTTCACACCTTATCGACGATATTTCGATGAGGTGTTTTTATTTTCTTGAAAGGGGGTGATTGCCCTGATTGCAAAAATGGACTGTAATATACACGGGCTGATGACCGCCCGCTCTCCTCAATAGTAAACTACAAGGAGAGAATATTTATGAAAAAATGGGAGCAAGCAGGAAGAAATTTTATCAGTTCATGCAGCTTCAAAGACGACATTGAAGCCGTATTTTTAACAGGAAGCCATGTTTTTGGAAATGCAGATGAATTTTCAGATATAGATTTATATATCATCTTAAACGATAATGCCAACTGGCGTGAGCGCGGCAATAACCGCATTGATGGTTTCCTCATCGAGTATTTTGCTAACCCTATGCGACAGGTAAAAAAGTACATCGATGACTCATACTCCAGCGTCAAAGTGATAGAAATAAATATGATACTTGGCGGGATTGTTATTTTCAATAAAAACTCAGCCGCTGAAAAAATGATGGATTATTGCAAACAAAAATCGATGTCTGAACTTCCAACAATGAACGAGTTTAACATTAAGATGGGGTTATACACTTTGTGGGATAATCTTGATGAACTGCATAGGGCCTATTCACGCATAAGGCCTGATTTTGCAATGCAGTTCTTTCGCTTCATACAAAGCGCCTTTGAGCTATATTCGCGATATATATGTTCGCCCATACCGAGTTACCATAAGATGTACAGATGGCTGATAGATTGTGGTTATTCCGTAAGGTATGGTTTGCAGGCTTACAACGACCCGGCTTTTCTTGAAATAATTAGGCTGGCTTTCGAGTGTAAAGATGATAAGGCTATGTTCGATTTATCAAAAGATATATATACATATGTCAACGATAGAATGGGCGGCATTGATATCGACCATTTTGTGCTGCGCGGGCCATGTGATTTATAGATTTTCGTAACATTAGAGCCGATGCACTTGCATCGGCTCTAATGTTACGAAAGCTTTGTTACGAAAGCTATAGTACAAAAGTGAATATAGTATGCTCATTTTCCTTGCTCACTACAGACAAACTACCACCCAATTTTTCAGTCAATGCCTTTGCAATAGAAAGCCCTAACCCAAACCCCTCGTTCTCGCTGTTTCTTGACGGTTCTGTTTGGTAGAAACGATCAAAAATATTGTGGAGTTCTTCCGTTTTAATTCCTTTACCGCTATTGCTTACCACAAGGCTAATGCCCTGATTCATTTTAGTCAGCGAAATATTGACCCAGCCACTTGGCTCAGAATACTTAATAGCATTATCAAACAATATCATTGCAATTTGCAGTATCTTTTCATGATCGCTATATAAGACAACGTTCGGCTGTATAGATGCAGTAATCTCTGTACCTTTCTCATTTGCCTTTGCTGTCATTTCATGTATCAAATCAGTGATTGCAGCGCTTACATCAAAACTTTCTTTATAGATTTGCAGATCAGCGCTATCTGCATTAGCCAAAGATAGCAAATCATTGGCCAACTTCGACATTCTATCAGCCCCGGTGTTTACATAGTCCAGCCACTCTATCTGTGAGCCCACTGTTGCACTTGGGTCAGACATAACGATACCTAAATTGCTTTTGATAATTGTAAGCGGCGTTTTCAATTCATGAGAAGCATCGGCAATAAATTGCTTTTGCTTTTCCCACGCTTCTGCTATAGGTTTAACTGCCTGATTTGCAAAGTAATAGCTTATTATAACAACAATAGGAGCGATAATAAGGCCTATAATCAATAGCGTACGTATTAATGAAGACAAGGCATTATTAAAATCTGTCACATCCATAAACGCAATACTATTCACCATGCCATGGCCATTCATGCTACTATCCCCCATTACTAAAACAGCAACTGAGTAAACAACTCGAAAATCCATGCCCCCAACACTAATTGATTCTGGCATATCAGTATTTACAGATTGAGCCCTTTCAAAATGAACCTCCATGGTCGTAGCATCATTATCACGTGCTGAACCCACGATTGCTTGAGAAGATTCGCCGCGGAAATATTCTATCAACTGTTCGAGAATATCTTTGGGTATATCAAGTAAAGAATTTACACTCAAAATTTCCTGTCTCTCAGACAAGTTTATACGCACAATCAATGGATCGGATGATGTATAAAAACCGCTATCACCCTCCGCCTCAGTTATCAGAAATCCATTTATATCTGACCTCGCCGCCTCTATTCTTGTTTCAATTTCTTGATGGATGTTAATATATGTGTTTACGTATATAGCAACAAAAGCGCAGGTTATAACAACAAGAAAAACAGATGAAGATAGTGCAAAAAAATTATTCCTAAGTTTTGTAAGCAGCTTCGTATTATGCCCCATGCTCTGCCCCCGTCAATGAATAACCTACATTACGAATCACTTGAATTGTAACACCGGCTTTCATTTGCACCATTTTTTTACGTAGTAAAGATATATGATATTCCACATGACTATGTTCAGCATAAGAATCATAGCCCCATATTTTTTCGATAAAACGCTCTTTCGAGACAGGCACCTCACCGCTTTGCATAAGCATCTCTAATAGCCCAGACTCTTTTAAGCTAAGGCTGGCTGTCATATCTTTGCAAGAAAGCGTTAGCGTATGAGGATTCAATGTTATATCTCCATAGCTTAAAATCCCATTTATTACGAAAGAGTCTTTTCTCCTGACTAATGCCCTGAGCCGCGCCAAAAGTTCTTCGTTTTCAAAGGGTTTTGCAAGATAATCGTCTGCTCCGTTGTCTAAGCCAATAACCTTGTCGCTTGTGTGATCTTTTGCAGTGAGAAGCAGCACAGGGGTTGTAATACCACTCTCTCGTAGTTTTTTCAATACCTCAAGGCCATCCATTTTCGGCATCAAAATATCCAATATGATAATATCATAAACACCCGTAAGCCCGCAATCAAGACCATGTTCACCATCAAAAGCCATATCTACCGAATAACGATTCTTTCTCAAAAGCTGCTCAATCGGCCTGGCAATATATATTTCATCTTCAACAAATAAAACCTTCATAAAAACCTCCAGGTCAATTGTGTGTTTGCAAATACCAAGATAAGTGCAGGGGCAAAAGTTATAGCCCCTGCTCTCATTCATTATAAGTAATTATTTCGTCCTTTTTTGTTGCAGCAATTCTTATTCAGACTTTAATTAAAAATCATTAACCCATCAGAAACTGTCATATTTGAACTATCCGTAACGATATTTCCATCTCTATCTATAACCACACTGAAAGACTGTAACGATCTATCAACCTCGCCGTGTTTTCCCACAGTCATAGTTCCATCTTCATTTACAATCACAATGCCACCTTCGCCCACTGTCATAATTCCATCTTCATCTACAGTAAATTGAACTATGCCGCTTGCTTCCAGCTGACTTTGCCATTCCTCGGGAAGACATTCTTTCGAGTATCCTACAAACTTATGGCCATCTTCCGTCACGATTACCGCCATTGACTGGCTGCCATATTCGTCCGCGTCATGTGTACCTATCCTGAACCGCCTTGTGCCATCCTCTAATACCTCAGTGAACACTTCCGGGCTTGGGCGAGTTACAGTAGCATATACAGCCATTGATGTTCCGGTTAACAGCATAACCGCTAAGCCCATTGCAATAATTCCTGTCTTTCTAATACCTAATTTTTTTGTCATAAAAATGACCTCCTTAAAATTTTTATTGCCGCGTCCGGCACATAGTCAACATAGGTGACTATATTTCGATTATAAGGGGTCAACCTTTGATGAACCTTTGATTTTTCCAGAAAATTAGATGGTGTGGGCATGAGTTCGTTGTGTGGCTTTTCGAGCTTGATTTTTAGTTAGTTAAGGAGAGGACGACGACGCATTCGTGCAAATCAAGATTTGCACTCAACGTATTCGAGATAATCCCTTGAGCATAATCGCGAAGCGATTGTGCGAATGCTAGGTTACACCGGCAAGGCTGGACGGCAGCAGGGCGGCTTTTCACGAAGTGAAAAGTGTTGAAGTCCTCGACGAAAAAAGGCGAAAAATCAGGCGAAAAGACATATGACATAACTCATGTCCACACTATCTAATAGTCTTCCAAAACATTAGAGCCCGTGCAAATGCACCGGCTCTAATAACATATCTCATCAACACTCAATCAAATCTCCATGCTCACAAGCTCCGGCGAAACTATCAGCTTAGCTTCCGTAGCCTCCTGAACCTGCTCCAGCGTGTATTCCGGATTGAGTTCACAGAGAACAAGGCCTCCATCAGTCACTTTCATAACGCCCATCTCCGTAACAATCATATCAACACAATTTACCGCTGTAAAAGGCAGCCTGCACTCTTTTAATATTTTTGGCGAGCCTTTAGCTGTGTGCTCCATAGCAACAATAACCTTTTTAGCGCCCACAACTAAATCCATGGCGCCGCCCATGCCGGGAACCATTTTTCCGGGGATTATCCAGTTTGCAAGATTGCCTTTTTCGTCAACCTCTAAAGCGCCCAGAATCGTAACGTCAACATGCCCGCCGCGAATCAGCCCAAAAGACACGCTGGAATCGATAAACGAGCCGCCGGGCAGCACTGAAGATGGCAGCCCGCCCGCGTTTGTGACATAAAAAGGCTCCTCGTCCCCGGGCGCCGGGCTTGGCCCTGAGCCAATAATTCCATTCTCTGATTGCAAAACTAAGTTTACGCCCTCCGGCAAATATCCGGGCACCAAAGTGGGAAGCCCAATGCCAAGATTCACAACATCGCCGTCCATTAGCTCTTTTGCCACTCTTTTGGCAATAAAGTCTTTTATTAGGCTCTTATCCATTTGACATGCTCCTCTCCACAATGTAATCCACAACAATCCCCGGAGTCATAACATTTTCAGGCTCAATCTCACCAATCTCAACTATATAGTCAGCCTCAGCGATTACCGTATCAGCTGCCATAGCCATGACCTGATTGAAATTACGTGTAGTTCCTTTGTACCAAACATTGCCTGCTTTATCCACTTTGTAGCCGTTTATGAAGGCAAAATCAGCTCTGACAGGCTTCTCAAGTAAGTAAAACTTCCCATCTATCTCAATTTTACTGTGAACATGCTCAGCCTCTTCAACGATAGTCCCAATGCCTGTCGGCGTGAGTACCCCGCCAAGGCCGTAGCCGCCCGCGCGAATCATTTCGACAAGCGACCCTTGCGGTACAAGCACAACCTCGAGCGTGCCCTCATTCATTTGAGCCGCCACTTCAGGGTTTAGCCCCACGTGAGTAGCAATCAGCTTTTTAACCTGTCTGTTATGAATCAGCTTCGCCACGCCATAATAATCCTCGCCATCCGGCCCATTTGGCTTCGACGCGTCATTGCAAATCATAGTGAGGTCTTTGACCCCGCTCTCTGCCAGCGCTTTAATAGTTGTATGAGCATTACCGCAGCCCATGAACCCGCCAAACATAATGCTTGCGCCATCTTTTATGCCTGCGATGGCTTCAATTGGCGATACAGTTTTTGCCATTTAAATTCCCTCCTTGCTATAAATGTCGTAATCGATTTATTAAACATCCGCCATAATTTTTTATAACTTATCAATAGAGTATTTGCTCTAAGGCGTCGCAGACTTTAAATCCGCAAGGCGGGCTTTAGTGACCGAAAGATATCGGCGGCACGTAGTGCCGTTTTCGCCAGAGGCGAAAATCGTGAGCTCGCCTGAGGAGAATCGACGACCACAAGCCCTTGTGAAACAAGGCTTGTAGTTGGTATCGGAAAGAGGTCCGAACTCGCGCCAGCGCGGCTTTTGCCGAAGGCAAAAGTACTGACAATTCATTCCTACATCAAGCTCGCGAAAGGCTTGAAGCCGGCAAAGCCGGCTGAGACTTTCGCGATGGCGTTCTACGCCAAATTCCTATTAACCAACTCTTGCACAGCAAACGACGCAACATCCATCGCGTACTTTCCGCTGCCAAACCCCGCGTCATATCCAAGCTCTTTGGCAAGCTCATGCGTGATTCTTGGCCCGCCGCATACGAGTACAACCTTATCGCGTAATCCCTCAGCTTCCAAAAGCTCGACCAGCTCTGTCAGGTTCTGTATGTGAATATCTTTTTGCGTAACAGTTTGTGAAACAAGTAAAACGTCCGCCTTAAGCTCCCGTGCTTTTTGGATGAAATCCTCATTCGCAACTTGAGCGCCCAAATTGTGCGCCTCTATCATATCATAGCGCTCCAGCCCATAGTGCCCCGCGAAGCCTTTCATGTTCATGATAGCGTCAATTCCAACGGTATGCGCATCTGTGCCTGTTGAGGCGCCAATCACGACGACTTTGCGCCCAATCTCTCTCTTGATATACTCAGAAACTTCCGCCATGTCCATGACGTCGCCTTCAACTGTCGTTACCTGTATCGCATTATAGTCAACAGTGTGCACAACAGCGCCGTAAACCACATAGAACGTAAACTCATCATCCAGCGTCTTTCTCGCCGCGATAATAGGCTCTTTAAGTCCCATCTTCTTCGCAAGCTCAGCCGCCGCCTCTGCACCTTTTTCATCATTTTTCACGGGCAATGTGAACGAAAGCTGTACTTTGCCGTCGTTCATGGTGTCGCCATAAGGACTGAGCCTGGAAAGGTCCAGCATACGATCAGTATTACTCATAGGCCGTCACCCCCTTAGACATTAGTTCCATAAACGGATTAAAGTACCCATCAGCTTTCAAGAAAACCCCTGAGAGACCCTTGCCCCCATCGGGACTTCTTTTGATATCAGCGAATATGCCGCTTTCAATGGTGTTAAATATTTTGTGCTTCTCAATTTCTTTAAGCAGTTCGTAGGCCTTTTCCAGCACCTCATGAGCCCTCGATTGAATAATTCCACCTTCTTTGAACATTATCTCGCCGCTGATATCAGCCATCGTGTTAAAGATATACTGAGCATTTTCAACGCTGAGCGCGCGGTCTGACATAAACGGCGTATGAATCGCTTCCGTTAACATACCAAGAAGGTGAATTTTCTGCCCGGTCATGATAGTCACTGTGTTAAACAGCGCGTTTTGGACGTTGCCCATGAAAATGTCGCCTGTCATGAACTTCGTCGGCGGCATGTATTTGAGCGGCGCTTTGGGGAATATCTCACGTGCCATTTGCGCCTGCGCAAGCTCAAGCAAGAATCCGTTCTTAACATCAGGAGAAATCTCAAACGCGTGCCCTAACCCCATCTGTTCTTCCGGCAAGCCTGCTTTAAGCGCGAACTGCTCGTTCAAAAACTGTGACGCAAGAACTGTATGCGCCTCTGACACAGCGTCAGCCGTAGTTAAATAATTGTCCTCACCTGTGTTTATGATAACGCCCGCGAAAGCGTTAATCATCCGCGAAAAATTCTGGTCAACAAACGTACGCTTCATGTTTATGTCTCTGAACAAAATGCCGTAGAGCGCGTCGTTTAACATAACATCCAGACGCTCCAACGCGCCCAGCGCCGCAATCTCAGGCATGCAAAGCCCTGAGCAGTAATTGCACAGGCGTATATAGCGGCCTGCCTCTTCTCCAGCTTTGTCCAGTGCGGCGCGCATGAGCTTGAAATTTGCCTGTGTTGCGTATGTGCCGCCAAAGCCCTCTGTTGTTTCGCCATAAGGCACATAGTCTAAGAGGCTCTGCCCGGTTGTTCTGATAACCGCGATTACATCAGCGCCCTGCTTGACTGCCGCCACCGCCTGCGTAACGTCTTCATAGATGTTACCCGTTGCTACTATAAGGTACATATACGGCCCTTGCTTGTCGCCGTATTTCTCGAGATACGCGTCTCGGGTTTTGCGGTTTCCAGCGATTCTTCTGACAGTCTTCTCAGCGACTTCAAATACTACTTTTTTGCATTCAGCCATATCCGCCGGAGGAATTTTCGACAGGTCGAGCGCCCCTGCGCTGACTCTTTCAGCAATTTGCTGAGGGTCAAGCTTTTCGTGAATCATAGCACTACCCAACGCAAACGAAGCTCCCATCTCCAAAAGCTTATGACGCTCCAGATGCTCGACAACCACGTTCGCGAGCGGCACACCGACCTCGTTCGTCCCGTCAATGCCCATCAAACGGCAAATCGTGCGCTCCACCGCGATAGTCGAATGTATATCGATAAATTTTTGTGTATCTTCTGCGACATTTTTGGCGCACTCCCGGGCTTTTGCAATCATGTCCCAGTTCAGGCCAAGTTTGGATTCCATTTTCTGCATCATCTCCTTTTTCGGCTACCGCCTGTCGTTAAAAGCCATCTAATACCACGCTTTGGGCTTTTAACGAGTTTATTGCCTGTTACATCAAATCTTTTCTATAACCAATCTTATGATAACCTTCAACTTCACAAAAGTCCTCGAAAACAGTAAAAACCTTATAACCCTGCTTCTCATAAAACTTAGGATTAATCAAGCCTGTAGTCCATGTATAGATATGCTCTATGCCAACTGACTTAACCTTGTCTTCTAGCATTTTCAGTAGGCTCGCGCCAAGACCTTGCCGCCTGAAATCTTCATGCACCCACATATCAGACAAATAAAACCACTTGTGGCTTGTAAGGCCTGAAGCAAAACCAACTACAACACCATTGTCCTCTGCAATATATTGATAGCGTATTTGTTCAGTACTCGGCACACCATCCTGAAGCTCGATTTTTTTGAAATCATCATAAGTATCTTGGAGCTCTTTTGGAGTTATGTCTCTGTCTGTAATTTTCATTACACCACTGCCAATCATTTTTTATAGCCCGGCAAATTTTTATAGGAGCACAGTTACCTCACTGCCATCCCATGCATATTTGTATAATAAAACTGTGTTATCCCTTGGCTTTGTATTGTTTCGCCATTGGAATCTACAAAATCATACTCCAGGATAAGCGTCTGCTTACCGGCATCAACAACCCGATCCGCCTGCAAGATATACAAAGGTATTGCGTTGCCATCCTGGCCTGTCTCAATTATTTTCTGCAATGAGACATTACTTACCTTTCGACCATTAATCTTCACAGAAATGCCGCTGATATCAATATCAGGACATGCATCTATCATTGTATAACTCTTGCCGTTTACTTCCACGTCATGCGTAGCCTGCTTCAAGCAGTAGCTGAGCGCCATTGGCCTGAACGCTATGAACAAAGTTCTGAACCCACCGTTGTTCGCCCACAAATCCAAGGAATACACTTCTGCGTTACCTATTTTGAAGTCATGAACCTCGTCTCGGTCTATAATCATTTTCCAACCCCATGCCTCCAACGAAGTTTTAGCGTAGCTTTCATCAGCGACAAATATAGAATTATACTCACCCTTGGGAAGAGTTATAGAATAATTGCCCTCCGTATCACTCCATACGCCCCCATCGCCATACCCAATCTGACAGATAACAGCAGCAGGAAAGGGCTTTCCGGCAAAATCAGTTATTTTTCCAGATATAGTTGCATACTCACAAGTAATGTGCTGGGCGTACGTGTTTTTGCCGCTTTGTATTTCTACGTCTATCCTATCAGGGCTATTATCCAAGTCAGCCACAACATCTTTAAGCATAATGGCTTTGCCATTAGCTCGAACTTCAAACGTGAAGTCTTTCTTCGTTTCAGGCTCTTCAACGACGTAGCTTTTATCAAACACAGCTACATCCTGATATGATGCTGATACGCTAATCTTTATAGGATATTCAACACAGGGGAACTCAGCGTCCAACCTCAGCTGGCTCTTGGGTGAAAAGAATTCCGGCTGTAAAACATCGGCCTCACTTTGTTTGTTATTGAACCAGTATGCTTTAATCATTAAATCACCCCTCAGGCATGACTAGATAGTGTTGACATGAGTTGGTTGTGCGGCTTTTCGTGTCTGATTTTTAGTCAATTGAGGAGAGGGCGACGACGCATATTCGGAGATAATCTGCTAGGTCGCACCGGCAAGAAGGCCGGACGCCCGCAGGGCGGCTTTTCACGAAGTGAAAAGTGCTGAAGTCCTCGACGAAAAATGACTAAAAATCAGCCGGAAAGACGTATGACATAG
>Ga0123355_10010758_pt1 | contig 14061 bp, 8 predicted proteins | sample TergutEmb28metaG_3_FD_89872 | JGI IMG/M metagenome (GOLD analysis project Ga0123355, IMG submission 89872) | Embiratermes neotenicus P1 segment gut microbial communities from Petit-Saut dam, French Guiana - Emb289 P1 | ecosystem: Host-associated > Arthropoda: Insects > Digestive system > Gut ... | reverse complement strand
ATGAGATGAGATGAGACGCGATGAGATGAGATGAGATGAGATGAGATGAGACGCGATGAGATGAGATGAGATGAGATGAGATGAGACGCGATGAGATGAGATGAGATGAGATGAGATGAGATGAGATGAGATGACACAGCATTAAATGGCCGTTGCTTTGTTGCAAAAAAAGAACACTAAGCAGTGCATTCGGCACAGCGGGACTGTTAACATTGTGGGGCGCATTTACAAAACAATTACAGAAAAACCACTATTAGCTGCGACATGTCTGTCTGTCTGTCTGTCTGTCCTTCCGTCCGTCCGTCCGTCCGTCCGTACGTACGTACGTCACGGAGCAAATCGGCTCCCACCGGACAGATTTTCATGAAATTTTTGTACTGGGAATTTTGCGAAAAATTTGTCGACATATGTCGCTTCATTTAACATTCAGCAATTCTACGCTCTGCCCACCCAGTGTATTTTTGTGTTTTGTGTCGATCTGAGAACAAACAGCGATTATTTCCCTACAGAGCATTGACTGACTGGCTTTTATAACCTAGGCGGATAGTGTTTACTGCACGGTACGGACTGAGGTTTATATAATTCATGATAATCTCTTAGCGCCAAACACCTCACAATTCAGACGAATTTGGCATGGAGGTGTCACTGCATCCAATCAAAACCTCAGCACCGGAGTGAGTTCGATGGCCAGCTTCACGCTCCGGCCACTTTACTACCGGTACGACTGCACAGGATTCTGGGTGGACTCCACAGCCGTCTCGAATCGGTTACGAAGACGAAATTTACTGCCCCGTCGGGAATTGAACCCTTTTTTCAGCCGGGGACCCAGTCACTATGCCGACTGAGCTACCGCTGTTCCCAGAAATAAACATTTCTCAAAGAATTAAATTCGGAAGCTCAAGAGCCCAACGCTGTGTCGTCACAAACAATTTTAAAATGTTTAAAGCCTCTCTGCGACTTGATGCTACAGACGTGTAAAAGATGTGGGGCACTCGAGGGCTTTTGTGCTGGCTGAGCCGTCTGCAGTGCCAGGGGTACCGTGTATAATGAATTGTCAATAGAGGCTGCTACATTGTGCAGTAAATATTTCACATCAATTTCATACTTGTCAAGATGCGAGCCGGCGATTCATCCCTCTGGCTGACGTTTATTACCCTGTTTCACCCCTCCGAATCTCCCCCATACCTTGTACTGGTCTTGTTTGGAACCGCTTTTGCTTTACTGCAGGGCAAAAAGCGCCGTAACGGTGAGGGACCGCGTTTGATTCCTGGGGCTGACCGGTCTGGCTAAAAGGATGGCGTTGGTGACGACCATCGTAAAAGGCTCTACCTACTGACATTTCGATAACTATTAATTAACCCTTTGACGCCTAACGACCACTATAGTGGTCGTGCCGCAACGCTAACCTCTAAACATTGCATTTTATATATTTATTCAACAAATACAGGTACTGAATATTTTAAACATGCTATATACTCTCCGTTTTTTCCTCTTCAAAATGCAGTTTGTTTCATAATTGTAACTTATTTGGTTCCTGTTTTATTCACATTTTATATACAGGGTGTGCTAAAATTAAAAAAAAAATAATTCCGGCGCTAAAAGGTTAAGCACTTGGAAGACACGAGTTATAAAGAATGATATTAAAACGGAACCTACACATGCTCTTTGCAACTACTTTAACTCAGGCTCTTCCTACCGAGCGCCAGATATAACGACGCCGTTTCCTTGTATGTGGTATTGGCATATAATGTCGCACGATCTAGGATAATTGTCATGGACTAAGAATGGTCATTTGTTAAGATGTTCAAGGAAGTGGTCATGACCAATTTCAAGTTCCTACCTCAGTATTTGTCTGAGAACACTAACGCGTGTCACTAGACATCTCAGGGTACACAATAACTTCATCAACATTCGAAGCATTTGTACTTGCATCCCAACAAAAGTCTAAGGCATTTGGCCAGCCAGAGTTCCGTGAAACATTGTTACGGGTGTTGCAAAGAATCGTGGAGTAAATAAATAATTAAAATGTTAAAAAAACTTTGCGAGAACTTCCAAATTCATTCATTAGTATTCAGCCTTGAAGGCCGGGCTTGGCAGGAACCAGAGACCAGTCATGTGACCGGTATGGCTCTGGCACACTGCATCCTGGGATTGTTCTTGGGGGTAGTTTGCCATTGATTTCCCCCGCCTTTAGGCGTTCCCACTTTAGCCGCCAGGTGCCTCCGTCCGCAACGACGCGAGAGATCCTAGCAGCGAAAGATGGAAATGTGGGCAAGAAAGATGTCAGGTAGTAATTTTTTCCTAAATTCCGACTTCAACCTAAATTTAGAACTTCCAAATATCCATCGAATTATCACAGGGATTTTTTTTCCGGTAAGTGGCATTACTGGAGTAATCCCCGCGAGCTTCCAGTTCGCTTTTTCTTTTGTTTCGGTCAGTTTATATTTAGGTTACATTTAGCTGTATCGTGTCTGTCTGTGTTCGTTTCAAACCGTTACACTGTACAGTCATGCGTCGCTTAACGACGGGGATACGTTCTGAGAAATGCGTCGTTAGGCGATTTCGTCGTTGTGCGAACGTGTACTTCCACAAACCTAGATAGTAAAGCATAGCCTACTGCATGCCTAGGCTATATGCCATAGCCTATTGCTCCTAGGCTACAAGCCTGTACAGCATGATACTGTATTGAATACTGTAGGCAATTGTAACACAATGGTAAGTATTGTGATATTATATTATATTACAATCTTATGGGTCGACCGTCGTATATGCGATACGTTGTTTACCGAAACGTCGTTATGTGACGCATACATACATACTTACAATGTAAGCTCTATTGCATACACATATACACATATACATATATACACATACACACCTATACACATATACACATATACATATATACACATATACATATATACACATATACACATATACATATAAACCAACTCTTTACAAATAAATTTTCTAGACAATTTCGCAGTAATTACATTGCTCTCCCCACGATCAAAATTTACCGCTCCCTGCTATCCCACTTTACCCCTTCCCACTATCAGCCTACACCGCTACCTACTATCAACCTTCACCGCTCCCCGGTATCAACCTATACCGCTCCCCGCTATCAACCTTCACCGCTTCCCGCTATCAACCTTCACCACTCCCCGCTGTCAACCTTTACCGCTCCACGCTATCAACTTTTACCGCTTCCCGCTATCAACCTTCACCGCTCCCCGCTGTCAACATTTACCGCTCCCCGCTATCAACTTTTACCGCTTCCCGCTATCAACCTTCACCGCTCCCCGCTGTCAAACTTTACCGCTCCCCGCTATCCCCCTTTACCGCTTCCCGCTATCAGCCTACACCGCTACCCACTATCAACCTTCACCGCTCCCCGCTATCAACCTTCACCGCTACCCACTATCAACCTTCACCGCTCCCCGCTATCAGCCTACACCGCTACCTACTATCAACCTTTACCGCTCCCCGCTATCAACCTATTCCGCTCCCCGCTATCAACCTATTCCGCTCCCCGCTGTCAACCTTTACCGCTCCCCGCTATCAACCTTTACCGCTCCCCGCTTACGACCTTTTCTGGCTTGTAAACCTTTTCACCGGTAGAGGTACCTTGGGGTATGGAAAATTACTTTAGTGGTTCCTCCGTGGCAAAAATGTTGGGAAACACGGAGCTAGAGCGTTAGAGACAACATACCTGCGCAGGGTAATGAAGTGCAGACACACACACACACACACACATATATATATACACACACAACACACACACACACAACAACCACACTTCGTTACTGACGGTCAACAGTTGGTTGATCAATTTTTCAAACGTTAGATGAAAATTTATTCGTTATATCCCATGACTATGTATCTGTGTATCTATGTAGCTATGCATCTGTGTATCTATGTATTTGTGCATCTTCTCGTGCAATATCTCACAAGCAAACAAACGAAACAACTAAAATGGTGACTCACAATCAGTTAAAATTTCCAACGGATTGAAGAGTCACGCTTAAACGAATTCGCATGTAATATTTTGTATTGTATCATTATAGAAACTAAAAATGTATTTACTATTAAAAACCCAACGAAATACACTTATACCCATTTGACGTCACCCACTGCACTGTTTACATTATACAACAGAATGTGTGACAGCAAATAAATGTATTTAGTTAATTTTTTAGTAAACAGTAAACTAAGACAATAACAATGTAAACTGTGTTTAGTTATAACGTCAGATACGCTCCGTTTTGGCAAAATGGTCGTCTCTTTAACATTTACATGCACGCACCACCACAGAAGCTAACATTGCTTAAAGACACAGGAACTGTGCGCAGCCCCCACCCCTCTTACCGACACGCACACGCACACACACACGTGTTCCTTTTTAGTTGTTCGACGTTTACAGCTGACAAAGCAACAAGCAGCTTCCTCCAGCGTCCACAATCAGGCAACTGTCCGCTAGCAGTGAAACAAGTGAGTGATACGAACGTGATTCACAGCCTTCTGTGTAACGATGAATTCAACTCCCTGCCACATTCTTCTCAAATACGTTCTTAAAGCTGTATACCAGACCACACGGTTTCACATCCAAGAAAACAGTAAAATCGTGAAACAACTGAATGTCAGTTATAAGAACGGATCTACTGGAGAAGAGTGCTGTGACCGATCTTTCAACATGGCGGCCGGCGAGTGACCAAAGTGGGTAGCTCAGCCGGCACACTTCACTGTGTATATGAGACACGAGACACTTCGCTCTGACACTAACACTACCAGACACCCCTAATCTTTGTCCATCTCGAACGGACATAAGCACGCTACACAAGCAATTCCTTCAGTCGCGTCGATAGTTCCACCATTCCCGTGACGGCACTATTCTCAAGTAATGCGATGAGAACTTAATATCAGATTGTCCAGATGTACGAAACAGATGTAAAACAAACACTAATATCCCATGTCACATAAGAGTTGTTTCCCTGAAAATGGTTAAGGACAGGCCGAAACATGTTGGAAATAGCACCGTAAACACAATTCGAAAGTTCATTACAATAATATAGTGTACAGAGATGGTGCTTTAGTAATAACACTGGTCAACAAAATTTAACTTTTTTTTTTGTCCCACGAACTTCAATAGATGAACTTAGCAGTACATTGTATGTTGAATTCAGATATTTATACATAATTTTTCTATGAGGCAGGATTTAAAACATACAGAGGAATTTAAATGTGCAAAATAGTACGTTACATGCTCTTGAAACAGGCAGAAACTTACCTCTAAAACGTAGAGGCTTAGGACATTCTCCGGTATTTGGCGTCAGGTACATCCATCTTCGGTGTTCAGCAATAGTCTGCCAACATACTTGAGGTCCACTTGCCTTGGTTCCGCTTTTCCATAGTCATAATGTCTTGGTGAAACCTTTCACCGTTCGTCACTGACTTCGCCGAGATTTTCTGCCAAAAAATATAAGTATAACTCCAAAAAGTGGATTTTCAGACTCATATTGCATCCCATAGCTTTGTACAAAGTCAAAAGGTCCTGCACAACATCCTGATATTTCGCTGCTTTGTGATTTCCTAAGAAGTCCTTGCTAATCCTCTTAAATGACAACCATCCATTTCTTTCAGTCTCATTTACGTATGTCTTCATCGAACTGTTTGTCTTGTATCAGTTCTCTGATCTTAGGTCCTATAAATATACCCTCCTCGATTTTTGGGAACTTATCCCTCACATATACGAATCCACGGCCGGTTTTACCCATACCTTTCACAACGTTTTTCAAGAGGCCCAGCTTTATGTGCAAAGGGGGCAGATAAATTTTCTCCGGAAGAACGAGAGCAGGTTTGACGACATTTTTCTCCTCTGGCGTCAATGATGTTCTTTTAGGCCACAGTTTATTTACATAGTAATTCTTCTTGTCCCGGCTGTTCCACTCGCAGACGAAACAGCAGTATTTTGTGCAACCTAGATGCATTCCGAGTAACAGTGCCACAACTTGAGATCACCACATAACTTCCACTTAAATTCGTCATACTTAGTCTTTCCCAACAGTAGCTTCATGCTTTCATACCTTTCCTTCATGTTGGCTGTATGAGCCAAAGGAAAGGAGGGTAATCTATTTCCGTTGTGGAGTAGAACCAACTTCAACCTCACTTTTGACTAACCAATGATCAAGCGCCACTGATCTGGGTTATATTCATGGCCAAGAACTTCCATAACGGAACAAACATCATAGCAAAACACGACACCACCTTCCTGGAAGAAATCCTTGAATTCTTCATGGTGTCCTCGGTGAAAACACACCTTAGAGTCCTGGCGCAGAAGATTCCAGCCCTTTAACCTGGAGCGAAAGTTGTGGGTGATAGAGAAATTCTGGGAACATATTTGAATTCCGCGTCCAAAAATACATCAGAAACAGACATTTTTCCTCATGGGGCAAAATCTTTGTTGACCAGTGTTATCATTGTGATTCACAACCCTCTGTACTATTAAGAATTCAAGTGTCCATAAATCCACATGTACATAACTGAACACACCAAATCACACGGCGTCATATGCCAAAAAAAGATGAATGAATAATGAATTGCAAACGATTTAGAATTGGTCATGATCAAATTTTAGTTTCCATTAAGGTGAGATGGGCATGGAGGGTCAGAAACAACCCAAAACAATCTCAGTCACTACATACAGCCTCCAGGAAGAGAATGGATTCCAGGATCTCCAAAACACAATACAAGGAGCCAACAACTCAACAGTAAGATCCAGTTTGTTATTGTAAATACGTTATAGGGTGTTGTTGTTGGTGTTGTGGTGGTGGGGTTGGGGGTGCAGAGTGGTGGGGTTGGGGGTGCAGGGTGGTGGGTTTGGGGGTGCAGGGTGGTGGCTGCTTGGGCTGACATTTCTCGCCTTAGAAATTAAATTTCAGTTTCATTATTATTATTATTATTATTATTAGTAGTAGTAGTAGTAGTAGTAGTAGTAGTATGCAAATGTTATATATTTATAAACAAGTTAATATTCTAAACCAATTCTTTTTATTTGCTGTTCTTAGTTGCATCATATTCATTATTGGATCTAGTTTTCCTTCAGTTCTCTAGCATAGGATAAATAACGTAACCTGTATGGTGTTATTTGATATTTGTGTTATAATCTTGTGTTAGTACTGACGCTCAAATTTACCATTAGGATGTAGTGTAGTGTCAGCAGGTTTGCAAACACGAATGAAACTGAAGTGAGGTCATTATCAGTGCACTTACCGAATGCCGTTGCGTAGTGTTTAGCACACCTGCTTCGTACTGGCTAAGCATCTGACCAACCTCAATTACTTCCCACGATTTGTCTTCAACATCGCTAATGCAGGATATCTTATAGCACAAGTCACTACAGATTGGTCACACACTGCTAACTCACTACGCAGTCACCTAGCGATATCGCTTCAAACACAACGTCTTATTTCGGCCATACAGCCACAACCAAGCTTCTACGTTCTTTGAAATAATTAACACACTGCAGACACCACTTAACCAAACTCCCTGTTTTCTAACCTCAAGGGCGACTATCAAATTCACAAGATGGCGCCACAGACACCAGTCATGCGCTCTGGTGTTGTTCCAAGCAGGCGTGCTCTTCATGTGCATCGTAGTTAACCTATTACTTTGATCGCGTATTTAAAGCAAAGAAAACAAAAACGACAATAATAATTTGCCGGCACTACGTACGACAACCGTACACAGAATGTAACAACTGAAAGGCGCACGGTTAATATTACATAAGCCTAACAAACACACGAATATTGAAGACAAGTTCATTCAACTTGGCCATGTGACTTAAACAGATGCCACGCACCTCAGCTTCTGGGGTACGTTCTTGTGCTAGTAGTTTATATAATCGACACTGATTATCGATTTTATTCACATAAACTTCTGTGTCGTTGTTGACAGCCAGAGTACAAGAAAGGCATGGTTATTAGAACGCCTTAATAACAGGGCACGGCCGAGTCGCAGATACTGATAGGTCTATTGAGGTGATGTAATGAGCAAAGAAACGCACTTCGCGAAGAAACCCTTCTGCATTCTGGGAATATTCCTTAACCGGTATGATTCATAACACCAGATTCGCACAAACAAATATTCTACACATAAAAATAACAAAATGTAGTGCCGTAGGAAATTCACATGCTTATGGTCAATATTTGCTTATTTTACCATAAACTGGACTGTAAAACACACACACAACCGCTGCCATGGTGGACTGTATCCACCGTCTAACATACAATTGGAACATAACGTTTGGTAAAACCTCTCTGCTTCCGTCTTCAGGTGACAGGCATCGGGAAATGCACCCGCTCTGGTGGACCCCTTAAAAAGAGCAACTGCAGATCACTCAGTACGACGCATTGTTTCATAAAATATGCGTGTTTTATACGCAATATATGTTGCGCAAAAAAACACAGAAAATGTATTACACATAAAGAGTAAGATACCGGAAATATTTTGCGAGGATTGCGTGCGGCTGAACTAAAAACAGGACTAGAAGACAGTTTAGCTGACGAACAGAGCCACCACACCACAGTTGTACAAAAGCAAACAGACAGTTTGAAAAGTTGTGAGAAAACGTTACCATGTCAAACGACAAAACGGTACCATGTAAATCAACACAACGGTACCAAGTCAAATTACATAACGGTACCATATCAATCGACACAACGGTACCATGTCAATCGACACAACGGTACCGTGTGAATCAACACAATATTACCATGTCAATCAACACAACGGTACCATGTCAGTCCACACAACGGTACCAAGTCAAATGACACAACGGTACGTTGTCAATCGACACAACAGTACCATGCCAAAGGACACAACGGTATCATGTCAATCGACCCAAAAATACCATGTCAAATGACACAACGGTACCATGTCAAGCGACACAACGGTACCATGTCAATCGACACAACGGTACCAAATCAAATGACACAACGGTGCCATGTCAATCGACACAAGAGTGCCGTGTCAAATGCAACAACGGAACCATGTCAATCGACACAGAAGTACCGTGTCAAATGACACAACGGTACCATGTCAATCGACACAACGGCACCAAGTCAAATGACACAACGGTACCATGTCAATCGACACAACGGTACCATGTCAAACGACACAAGGTAGCATGTCAATCGACACAACGGTACCATGTCAAACGACACAACGGTACCATGTCAATCGACACAGCAGTACCATGTCAATCGACACAACAGTACCATGTCAATCGACACAACGGTAACATGTCAATCGACACAAAGGTGCCATGTCAATCGACACAACGGTACCATGTCACATGACACAACAGTACCATATCAATTGACACAGCGGTTCCATGTCAATCGACACAACGGTACCATGTCAATCGACACAATAGTACCATGTCAATCGACACAACGGTACCATGTCAATCGACACAATAGTACCATGTCACTTGACATAACGATACCATGTCAATCGACACAACGGTTCCATGTCAATCGACACAACGGTACCATGTCACATGACACTACGGTACCATATCAATCGACACAACGGTTCCATGTCAATCGACACAATGGTACCATGTCAATCGACACAATAGTACCATGTCAATCGACACAACGATAACATGTCAATCGACACAACGGTTCCATGTCAATCGACACAACGGTACCATGTCAATCGAAACAATAGTACCTTGTCAATCGACACACTAGTACCATGTCAATAGACACAACGGTACCATATCAATCGACACAACGGTACCATGTCAATCGACACAACATTACCATGTCAATCGACACAACGGTACCATGTCAATCGAAACAACAGTACCATGTCAATCGACACAACGATACCATGTCAATCGACACAACGATACCATGTCAATCGACACAACGATACCATGTCAATCGACACAACAGTACCATGCCAATCGACACAACAGTACCATGTCAATCGACACAACAATACCATGTCAATCGACACGAAGGTACCATGTCAATCGAAACAACAGTGCCATTTAAATCGACACAACAGTACCATGTCAATCGACACAACAGTACCATGTCAATCGAAACAACAGTACCATGTCAATCGACACAACTATACCATGTCAATCGACACGAAGGTACCATGTCAATCGAAACAACAGTGCCATTTAAATCGACACAACAGTACCATGTCAATCGACACAACAGTACCATGTCAATCGACACAACAATACCATGTGAATCGACACAAAGGTACCATGTCAATCGAAACAACAGTACCATTTAAATCGACACAACAGTACTATGTCAAATGACACAACAGTACCATGTCACACAATACAACAGTACCATGTCAATCGAAACAATAGTACCGTGTCAAACGACACAACAATACCATGTCACACGACACAACGGTACCATGTCAATCGACACAACGTTACCATGTCAATCGACACAATAGTACCATGTCAATCAACAAAACAGTACCATATCAACCGACACAACAGTACCATGTCAACAGACACAACAGTACCATGTCAACAGACACAACGGTGTAAAAACATTGTCATACATCCGAAAGTTGAATTACATACATGGCACGTTGTGAGAATCGAGGTTCTCACAGCGGTGTTGCTGAAGATTCATTCTTCTGACATGTTACGAACTGTCGTTGGGTAAATAGTTCTGGACTTTTCGAGGGATAGTGGTGACTTCATGTTCAGTGTCAGGAAGTTACTGCACTGCTTGACACTGGATACGAAGGTACTGCAACACTTCGAAATCTCGGTAAATGTGTACCAAAGGACGAGTGTCACATCCCAGAAGATTTGAATCGTCACAAAAATCCCACAATGAACAGAATTGGCCGGAACAAACAGCGACCAATTTTAAGACTGTTCTATGTATTATATTGTGGTCCTAAGTTCAACCCTGCCAGAAGTGCCTTCAGGCAGCACTAGATGCCCCTTCATCTGGCCTTGGAGAACGCCACAACAATTTCAGACTAAATGCCTTATATCGTGCATAACACGGACCGTATGCAGCAACAGACGATATCAAATGACGGCGCTTGAAGTCTGCTTCCTTCAGTAAAGCAGGTCGGATTTGAATCCTGAGACAGACATTGCCGTTGTTCCATGCACAGTGCGTACCAAGAAATTAAGACGACCGCAGCGTGAAGGTCCATTTGTCAAAATATTAATTTTATCGAGAACAAAAGCTGTGTGCTCTCCAGTAGCTTTCATTTCAAACAGTTTTACTCAAGCACTCCAGGCCGTACCCACAACACACTAAGAGAAGTGCGTTCCCAATCCTTGCTCGGTGTCATCACCCCACTAAATAAATCGACGAACCTAAAATCATTAGTCCAACATCAACAAAAATATATCAATCAATTCAAAGCTAATTTTCATTTCATTCCTTAACAGCATAACCTAATTATATGCAATTAGCATTCACTGCTGCAAGCTATAAATCTTTGGCAATGGCTGTCCACGCGAAACATCAACAGCATTTATATGAGCTCCGAATGCGACGTGCTGCCGGAACGTAGCGGTATTGGTGCTACTGTTTTGAGCAATTTTATGACGAGGGAGAAAGCTCTTATAAATGCTACTGGCGTGACTCATTGAACACAAACTACACTTAAAAGTATTTTTCTATGGCGCTGCGGCCCAACGCGGGCCATGGTCTCCTCATTCTTGAGGTTTCTAGATCACGCACAACGACGCATCACAGCCGATAGGACTCCTCTGGATGAGTGATCAGCTCGTCGAAGAGACCTCTACCTGACAACACACAACACTCACAACAGACAAACATCTATGCTTCCGGTGGGATTCGAACCCACGATCTCAGCAGGCGAGCGGCCGCGGACCTACGCCTTAGACGGCGCGGCATAAATAAAAGTTATAACTTGTCAAAATCTCTAAACGTTCATGTTTAGTATCATATTCCTTCGTCATTAGCAGCACTGGGTAAAGGTCAGGAGGCAGAAGCTGATGAGCGGTCGTAAATAAACAACACAATTCAATGACAAGTTTTGCTTATTTATAAATGGGGAAAAAATACAGCTGCAAGGCACAAAAATAATGCATTGACGTCACAAAGGCAAATCGGTGTTAAATGGCACGTGACTTAGTTCGATGTAACACAGAAATAAACAAAATGGCACTTCCATAAAGCACTCGTTGTCATGGCAACGCCTGTCGGTATTGCAGGCAACTGACAATGACGCACTTTCGTCTGTCGCGATGTGTCTATGGTGCAGGGGAACGCTGTTAGAACTGTCAATGTCTGTCACTGGAGAAATGGAGCGCAAACTGCGGTGGTAACAACGCAGCTTCCCACTCTGCATTAACACGTACTGGGTTGGTGATTGAAAAGGTTTAGTGCAAAACGAACAGGCCTGTGTAAATCAATGTTGATAAACTTCTGGAGAAAATAATACAAACTGATGAAAATTACGGAGCATTTCAAAAGCGACATCCCCGCTGTGTTGCATAGAATCACAAAATGTTTAGGTAAAATATAGTCAAAATACAATTTGTTTAATGTTTTTATTACTAAGATGTTCTTACATTGCTTCTCTCAACGGCATGTTTCGGCCCTTCCATGGGCCATCTTCAGCTTGATCACTTTTTCCTTCGTAAGGAAAACCATACAAATAGCTTTTCTAACTGTATGGTTTGCCTTGCCAATCTAACTTCATAAGAAATAGTCTGAGCCAGAGCACGAAGACCATCCAATAAAGAATAACCAGAATTAGCATACAAGGCACTTCTGGCCGTGCTGAACTTAGTGCCACAATATAATATATCAGTCTTAAAACTGGTCGCTGTGTGTTTCGGCCAATTCTGGCCATTGTCCTATATACCGTGTTGGATTTTTGTGACGATTCAAATCTTCTGGGATGTGACACTCGTCCTTTGGTACACATCTACCGAGGTTTCGAAGGGTGCCTCCATATCCACTGGCAAGCAGTGCAGTAACTTCCTGACACTGAACATGAAGTCACCACTATCCCTCGAAACGTCCATAACTGCTCACCCAACGACAATTCGTAACATGTCAGAAGAATGAATCTTCAGCAACACCGCTGTGAGAACCTCTATTCTCACAACGTGCCACGTGTGTAATTCAACTTTCAGATGGATGAAATTGTTTTTGCACCGTATGCAAAGAAAAAAGTGATCAACCTGAAGATGGCCCGTGGAAGGGCCGAAACATGTCGTTGAGAGAAGCTATGTAAGAATGTCTTAGTAATAAAAACATTAACCAAGTTGTGTTTGACTAGATTTCACCTATACATTTTGTGATTACGGAACCTTTTGTGATAGCTACTCGTCTGTCCGTCATTGCTACAAATTACTGTGTTGACACTGTTTTGTTCAAAACAAACCACACGTATTCAGCCGAACACAAACAAGATTTATTTTAATTCAGTTTGTTAGCTTTACATGTGCGCTACATGTTTCGGCCTGTACTTAGGCTATCCTCAGGCATGACAATACAAAAACCTTCCAAAGAAAGATCTAATAACTTCGAGATATGTACAGTGATACCTTGGCTAACGAGTGACCCTGCTAACGAATGATTTTTTCGCTGTTTTTCGGACTCGGCTAACGAATATGGATTCGGCTAACGAATGTTTTAGTGGATGCGCGCGCTAACATAAAGCAGCAAACATGAACGGTCGGGCCATTACAGGAGCTTATCTTGGACTTACCTTGAATAAACTTTGAAAATTTGGTAGAAGAATAGTAAAAACTTTGTGTACATATTTTCAGTTTAATAGTATAAAGTGTACTGTATAATATATTTTCAGTATAATAGTGTAAAGATCGTCAGTTTTTCATTCTACTTTTCATTCTCCTTCATCCAACTGGGTAGCTGTTCATCTGAGCCCTTGGTGAGTTTTTGCCCTTTTATAGTGTGCTTTTTACTATTTTATAAAACTTATCTTTAAATAGTGGGCAGCATCCAGAACGAATTAAACGATTTTCTATAGAAACCTACGGGAAATCACGTT
>Ga0123355_10010757_pt1 | contig 14061 bp, 16 predicted proteins | sample TergutEmb28metaG_3_FD_89872 | JGI IMG/M metagenome (GOLD analysis project Ga0123355, IMG submission 89872) | Embiratermes neotenicus P1 segment gut microbial communities from Petit-Saut dam, French Guiana - Emb289 P1 | ecosystem: Host-associated > Arthropoda: Insects > Digestive system > Gut ... | reverse complement strand
TAGTTGCTGCCCCTACAAACGCGTTGTTATTTTTAACATACCCTGTACTTAACGAAATAAACCTGTTATTTAGCTTATAGCCGCCTTTATCATGTTTATGTGATACTACACCAAAAGAATTTGTGGCTTGTGGCGCATCGTCGACTAAAAAATTTGCGGTATATACATATGGATTATCTATGCTAAATTTTGTTGCGTTAGTAACCTTTAGTGACACATCAACAAGCTTAGACGAGTTTGCAGCAATTTTAATCACCCTGTCTTTTTTAACTAATTTTTTACCATTTGATTTTAGAATCTCGCAGCCTACTTTGTGCGCTACAATTTGGTTTGTATCGTTTCTTAAAACGCAAAAAGCTGTTATTGTAGTTTTTTCTTTTATAGTATTTGTTACAATATTAGTAGAATTCAATTCTATATAACATTTATTATCTGTAGCAATTACGCTAACTTTTTCCATAATGCCATTACCAATATACTCGCTACTATCTGGATGAGTCGCAATTCTAAAAGCAATTGTAGCACCATCTATATAATGCTCTGTGATATCAAATATTGCACTTTTTTGCTTATTGTCTATGCTTACTACAAACTTATCTGAAATAAAAATATCGCAACTTTGAGTTACACCACAACATTGCAGCCAAATTTTGTAAGCGTTTTTAATACTCGGTAATTTATTAAAAAAGCACGATACTACACTGGGATAGTAACTATTTTGATAACCTAACACTACCGACTTGTCTCTTGATTTATGGGTTAGTGCATCATAGGGCAAACTAACAACTATGCTATCATTAGGTACATTTTTGTAGTTTTTGACAGCCTCTATGTCAGCCACCTGCCAATTATCAATTAAACTAAAATAATTCATGACTATATTATATATCAAACAAATCTACAAGTCGAATACTTTTTGCTGTTTTTCTAACATGGCTTTCGGCATAAACCTAATATCATTCAAAAAAATATAAACACTATAACGACTGCTCCAAATTTTGATATAATCATTTAATAGCTTAAGATTTTTTTTACTAAATTTTAGATTCTCAAAATTCAAATATATCGAGTGAGTTTCATCATTAAATTTAGTCGCAATGCTTAATGCCCTATATTCAATCGGCGACAACTTTTTAAGCCTTAGTTTAACCTTTTTATTCAGTCCTACCGCTTTTATTCTTTTCTCTACTTCTAGTGCCGATAAATTTGTTTTGTCAACCAATGCCCTGCTATATCTTACAAATTCTAAAATGCTAAATGAACTAAACGGAATTTGGATTTTTCGCGTTGTAGAAATATTCATCCTATTATAACTCATTCTTACACCCTCTTTAAGAGTGCTACTAAGTGCAGGTCGACTAGAGAAAATTGGTGCCGTTTCGTCATTATTGCACCACACCGCCCCTTGCCTTTTTTTAGGACTAAAGCTATTAAAACCATTAAAATAATATGTAACCATAGATAAAATTATGGACACAATTTTATTAGCTTATACACCATAACAATATATATTTAGCAATATTTATAATTAAGCATTTTTCTTTACTGCATAAATTTTATTATTTTACGCAAATTAAATCTATGAATGATTTTAAGAAAAAAAGTGTTTTTGCTGTGAGCGTGGCAATTGTATTGCTATTGATTTTGAGTTTAGCTTTATGTGTTAAGCCCGTTTCGGCATTAGCTAGTAGCGATATAGTTGAGTGGGGCTTAACACCTAACAATAAAGAAATTACTCCTGCACCTCACCCTAAAGGCAAAGAATTATTAGATAAATACGGTGGTTGCTTTGTTGCCGACACAACCCAAAAAGAAGTATTTTTAACTTTTGATTTAGGATATGAAGCAGGATATACTGACGAAGTTTTAGACATTCTAAAAAAGTATAACATTAAAGCAGTTTTCTTTTTGTGTGGACACTACCTTAAAGAAGTTGATTTAATCAAACGGATTTTAGATGAGGGACATGAAATTGGAAATCACACAGATAAGCACAAAGATTTGCCTACTCTATCTGATGACTTAATTAAAAAAGATATTGTCGATTTTGATATCAAATACAAAGAGATGTTCCCCAACTCATCCGATTTAAGATTTTTTAGACCACCCAAAGGCAAGTTTTGCGAGCGAACAAGTCGTATTATAAAAGAACAAAACCTTAAAAATATGATGTGGAGCATCGCTATTGCAGACTGGGGAAAAACTCCTATTGATGCCGTTAAGTGTAGTAACACTATCTCAAATCGTATTCATAACGGTGCAATAATTTTACTACACATTACAAACTCTGGTACTGTTGATATGCTAAATAGACTTATTCCTCTACTGCAAGAAAAGGGATACAGTGTGGGTGATGCAACAACTCTTTAGACGATTGTATAAAAAAGGACGAATTGTAAATACTAATTTATAGCTAAGGCTACTTCAAAAAAACCTAAACAAAACCTTACTGGAGGTAAAAAACTAAAATGAAAGACTTAAAATGCGCACTTGCCGAGTGTGAACATAACGCAGCGTATTGCTGTTGTGCTAACAAAATTGATGTTAATCCCGCTGCTGGCTGCAACACCTATAAACCAAATTCTCAAAAAAGAAAAAGCATTTTTGAAATGGGTGAAGATTTTGCAAAACGCAACTATGATGTAGACACAAATGTACATTGTGATGCCGATTGTATTTTTAACAAAAGCTGTATCTGCACCGCTAACGGAATAACCGTTTTAGGCGACAACTCAACCGACGCTGTTTGTGCAACATTTATGAAACGATAAAAATAAAAGCCACCAGTGTTAGTTCTGGTGGCTTTTAACCTATTCTTTCCATTCAACTCCAATAGCATTTACATAAATATACGGCTTAGAGTAAATAGCAGAATACATCTTAACTTGCTCGGCTAGCACCATTGAGTTATCATCACTTATACAAACTACTATATCCGCCTCTTTTTGAATTTTTTTCCAATGTTCGTCAATCATACAATCTGTATCTATAAGTAGCGCTATCTTGCCTCGCTTTGTTGATATGATTTTTAATTTATTCGTTTTCCCATATTCGTCGTCAAATGGATTAGCAACTCTATCAACTATATCAACTAAATTACCTTTGTTACATACACACACACCGATATTTTTTATATCCATAATATATGTTTTAATTCCGCAAAAAACCGCCGCGCTTATAGTAGCAGAATAGTCGCTGATTAACTTAATGTTACTCTCCTCACCCATAATTTCTTTACTGAGGTCGATTTCGTCAAAAGCATTAAAGCCAAATAAAACAATATCGTTTTCAATCTCTAACTCTTTTAGCATAACAGCTGGTTCAAATTTACCAAACCAAACCTTAAAAGAAAAACCATTTACCTTTGCGCTAGAGTACATAATCACTATATATGCACGGTTGCAAATATGTGTGTATGTTCCACTTTTTATTTAGTAAAAAATTTTTAATAATCGTAACCGCATCAAGAATACACCTATGCACAAAAACTCCCCTTGTCATAAATTTTGACAAGGGGAGTTTTTTTACTTTTCTTCAATTGCTTCTACTGGGCAAATTTGTGCACAAGCTCCGCAACCTATACATTGCTCTTTGCTTATAATATATTTGCCTTGCTTTTCGCTTATAGCGTTAACTGGGCAAATATCAGCACATTGACCGCACCCAATGCAATTTTCGTTGATTGTAAACATAGTTTAATACCTCATTTTTAATTGTTTACATAAAGTATAACAAGGTATAAAGTTAGTTGCAACTGTTTTGGTTTGTAATTTACAGAAGTATGCAAATTACTCCACCCTTACCCTCGTTTACAATTCTACCCAGCGTGCGACGCATTTTCTTTTGCGCAGCTTGTGGCATACTCGAAATTTTTGAATTCAGATTTTCGTTAACTAAAACATTCAGAGATTTACCAAACATATCGGTGTTCCAAATACTTGACGGATTATGCTCAAATTCACTTAAAAGATAGCCTACAAGTTCCTCTGACTGCAATTCTGTACCTAACACTGGACTAACTTCTGTAGCTATGTCAACTTGCATAATATGCAACGAAGGTGCGCTAGCTTTAAGTTTAACGCCATATTTACTACCTTGCCTTACAATTTGAGGCTCCTCTAGCTTCATTTCATCAATGCTTGGCGTTACAATTCCATAACCTTTTTCTTTAACATCAGATAGGGCTGATTTTATTTTATCGTACTCTCTTTTTGCGTTAGCTAACTCTTTAATGCTACTCATAAGCATAAACTCGTTTTCGATATTCATGCCACACTCTGCTGATAACGCCTTATAGAATAATGCTGGTTTCGCTGCTAAACTTGCAATAAGTTTACCTGTACCTAGTTCAATTGATTCTATTACTAGTGGCTCAAAATCTTCTAACTCTGTCATAGCAGTTGCAAATTTACTAGCATCGCTCATTTTAGCTAAAGCTAAACTGTTATCAGAAATTAGTTTACCTAAGTTTGCAATTACTTCGTTATCGCTAGGTAGTGCTTGTAGCCAATCATTGATTTTCACTTCAATTCCACTTAAAGGGAATTCGTACAAAAGTTTTTCAAAAATGCCATTGATATCATTTTCTGATAATTTAGAAGCATCTAAGCTAATTACTGTTGTGCCATGCTTTTCTTCTAAAGATGCTGCTAGCTTAAGAGTTTCTGCCGACTTAGGAACAGTAGAATTTAACACAATAACAAAAGGTTTATTTAACTCTTTCAATTCAGAAATCACTCGCTCTTCTGCCACAACATAACTAGCCCTTGGAATATCCGTTGTGATAGAACCATCCGTTGTCATTACAATACCAATAGTTGCATGATCTGTAATAACTTTTCTGGTACCATAATCTGCAGCATCATTAAATGCCATTTCGTTTTCTGACCATGGGGTCTTAACCATACGCGGCTTATCACCATTCATATGCCCCTCTGCACCGTCAATCAAATAACCAACACAATCGACAAGTCTCACCTTTATGTCGATGTTTTCGCCAACGGTAATGCCTATAGCTTCGTTTGGCACGAATTTAGGTTGTGTTGTCATAATTGCCTTACCCGCTGCTGCCTGCGGCAATTCGTCCTCCATTCGCTCTTTAGCATGCTTGCCTTTAATTTTAGGCATGATAAGTCTATTCATAAAACTTGTTATGAATGTGCTTTTACCAGCTCGTACAGGCCCTACTATGCCTACATATATGTCTCCGCCTGTCCGTTCGGAAATGTCTTTATAAATGTCGTAACTTTCCATTTTACCTCTTTGCAAGCCATCTTAAGTGCAGGCGTTGCAACTCCTTTTACAATAAGTTATTAAAATATATGATAGAACAAGGCCAGTTATGACAAAAAGCTGTTACGGTTTTTATTCGCGTAACAGCTTCTATTATTTCGTATTATTTGCTTGTCGTTTGTGGCGGTAAAGGTTGTGGCTGCACTGGTGCTGGATTAAGAAGTTTTTTTTCTTTGAGAAAATTATCGATAGACTTCTCGGCATCTTTCATAGCAGCATCTACAATCTTTAATTGAATCATAGCATCAGTATGTTTTTTTGTATTACTTGGGTCTTTTATGCTAGCTTGCACAAAATTATCAGCTAGGTTGAGTTCGCCAAAAGCATCGTTAATTGCCTCTTGTGCTTGCTTTTGGGTACCAGCTAAACTGTCGCCACTCGCTTTTCTTTTTTTAGTTATTATAATAACTACTACAATAACAATTAAAAGTAATAATGCCGATCCACCAATTATTGTTATTAAAAGCCAGTTGCCAAAAAACCAACATGCAAAACCACTAGTGCAATTCCCTCGACGACATCTAATACAACCAGTTGGATAAATAGTTTCACAAGCATTGTCACAATTATAATGACCACATATAGCGCAAGGCTTATTTGGCATGGCATAACATTCACATACATCGCATGGTGGTGTGTAAGTAGGATAATAAGCTGTGCATTCACACAAAAACCAAATCAAATCACACTCTAGACAACGCGGTGGTAATGGTGGTGGCGGCGGTCGGAACAGAATATGGCAATCGCAATTATACTCATCACATAACACACAAGGCACTTGTGGATTGTCAGTTGGAGTTTGCGGGGTTATGGGAGTATCTGCAACAACACAAACGCAATTATACTCATAATGATAATCACATAGTTTTTGTGGCATATATATTGGAGTAGTTTCCTCATTTGCGTTGCCAGTCGCATAGACTACATTATCTACTCTTAAAAAAGACAAGCTGAATACTGCCACAAAAGCCAGTAGCAAAATCACCAAAAATATTTTCAATCGTTTTTTTTGTTTAGTCATTTTAATATTATTTTCCTACTCTTTCCGACTAGCTAACTTAAAAACTATACCTTGCAAAAATTTGGTATCTCTACCTTCTAATTCTAACAAACTCTTAATAGCTTTTTGAGTACTATCGCCTAAGGTTTGCGAAGCACGGGAAGTACCATATACTTTTACGAATGAAGTCGCTGTGTCGTCTTTGCCTTTTTCTTTATGGTCTAAAATGTCGTCTCTAATTTGAAACGCATACGAGAACCAATCCGCAAACTGCATGACTTTTTCGACCTCTTCTCTTTTAGCACCAGCAATAATCGCACCAGCAACACAAGGCGCAATAATCAAATTCCCTGTCTTGTGTCTAAAAATATATTTGAGCATATCACCACTAATGCTATCACCAACTTTTATATCTATGCTTTGACCTGCAATCAAACCTCTGCAACCCATACTTCTAGCAAAAAAACTCCCAGCTCGCAAAACATTTTGAGAGTAAGCTATATCAGATGCATCTTTAGCAATATCAAAAATAATTTCGTAAGCTAAGTTTAATAGCGCATCACCTGCTAGCACCGCCATACCATCACCAAAAACTTTATGATTAGTTAGTCTACCCCTACGATAGTCGTCATTGTCCATTCCTGGCAAGTCATCATGGATAAGAGAATAAGTATGTACGCACTCTACCGCTACTGCAAATTTTATAGCATCCGCTGTAGGTTCACCCGCAAACACTCTAAAACACTCTAAAAACAATAGCGGGCGCACTCGTTTGCCACCGCCATCAAGAAGCGAATATGCCATAGCTTTTTTAAGAAGCTCTGGTATATTTTGCAAAGAGTTAAAATACTTTTCTAATTCTGCTTGAAACGCTATTTTTTTATCTTGATATGTTTTTTGAAAACTCATACTCTTTTAATGTCCGACGAGGGCAAGATTAGTCATTCCCGCTCTCTTTTATCCGTGTAACACAATTTTTATTTGATCCGTTGCCAAATTCGTTTTTTCTACTGCCCACTAATAACTAGATATAATTGTTATTTTGTTCTTTTTCTATCTTTATTGTTGACTAAATTTCATTCTCAACCAGCTTGTTCATTTCCTCTTTGATTGTTGTTATCTTTGCTTTCGAGGCGTTTAAGCTTGATAGACACTCTTTTGTCAAAGTTAAACCTTGCTCAAATAGAGTTATGCCCTCTGCTAGAGTAGTTTTTTTATCTTCTAACTTTTTTACTGTTAGTTCCAATTTTTCTAGTTTTTTTTCAAATTCCATTTTAATTCTCGCTTGCCTTTAAGCCTTTGGTAAACTTGTTTGTCTCAGTTATGCTCGCTGCCGCTTTTCCGTCAGCAAAAATAATGTCTATGTTGTCGCCTTTTTTAATATCGGCTATTTTTGTAACTGCCTTATGGTCTTTATTGATACTGGCAAATCCTTTAGATAAAATTTTTAACGGGCTTAAAACATCAAGTTTCCCTGCCATTTTTTCGAATTGAGTTTCTTTAGAAAGCATCAGTTGCTCTATATTTTTTTGAGCAACATCGCTATTAAATAAAACAGTTGTTTTTAGAGTGTCTAGTTTTGTTTCTAAACTCCTAGCTAATCCTTTTGCTAAAAATTTTGCCTTCTGCTCTGCTATCATTATCTTCCTGCTTGCGAACCTCTCTATTGAAAGAGTTGCAAAATTAGTTTTAGCATAATTACTAGTATATAACTTCTGTATCAAACTTGCAAGCATTTGCATTTTATCTAAAACTATTTTTTTAGTTTCCTTTAACGCAGTAGATATAAATGCCGCTGCATATGTAGGTGTTGCAACGCTTAAGTCTGCGACTAAATCAGTTAGCGTTATATCCGTCTCGTGCCCTATTGCAGATATACTAAATACCTTGCATGACTTTACTGCCCTTGCTACAGCTTCTAAATTAAACTCTGACAAGTCTGACGCACTACCACCGCCTCGCATAAAAACAACTGCATCGCAAATGTCATAGGTGTTGACAATTTTAACCGCATCAACAATTTGTACTGCTGCGTCAATACCTTGCACTCTAACAGGAATAATTTTTATCTCTAATTTTGCACCCGTATTTTCAAAAACTCTTAAGGCATCTTGCAGAGCAGCACCCGTTTCACTAGTAATAATAGCAAGTCTTTTAATAAACTTAGGAATTTGTTTTTTATTCCTAAAAAAACCTTCTTTTTCTAACTTGTCTTTAAGCATTAAAAATTGCATGTGGGCATTATTTCCCTTGCCAATTTCTTTTACATTTCTTGCTATAAAACTAACCTTCGCTGTTTTTTTATAAAACGAAACTCCACCCTCTATCTCTACATTAGTGCCAACTTCTAGCGTCCCTATTTTAGAAAAACTGATACATGGTAATCTACACTCAGAATCTTTAATCGTAAAAAAAGTAGAATTGCCACTAGCACGAATCTCCTCTAACTCGCCGCTAACGGTAACAGAATGCAAAACAAGTTCATCATCAAAAACGCCCTTAATATAATTATTTAATTCTGACACAGATAAAATTCTTTTCATGCCTTAAGAATAGACTTGCTTTCTAATTATTGGATTTCACGCAACCTAGCCGCCTTGACAGTATTTGCTAATAAATATGCAATTGTCATTGGGCCAACACCACCAGGTACTGGAGTTATAAAGCTAGCTTTATTTTTTGCTGTATCAAATTCTACATCACCATAAAGCTTACCTTCAAATCTGTTTATGCCAACATCAATTACAACTGCCCCTTTTTTAATCATGTCGGATTTAATCATTCCTTTTACACCTACAGCCGCAATTAGAATATCTGCCTTTTTACAAACAGTCGCTAGGTCTTTTGTTTTAGAGTGACAAATCGTTACTGTCGCGTTTTCTTTAAGTAACAACATTGCAACGGGCTTGCCTACAATATTGCTGCGCCCCACTACAACTGCGTGCTTGCCGTCTATATTTGTACCAGTAGATTTTATCAAATCTATACAGCCGGTTGGCGTACATGGTGCTAGACAGTCCTCACCCTGCATAAGTTTGCCTGTTTGCAAATTAGAAAAGCCGTCGACATCTTTTAGAGGGTCTATAGCGTCAATAACAACTTTAGAATTTATTTGATTAGGTAGCGGCATTTGTACTAAAATGCCATCAACAGTGCCGTCACCATTAAGAGTTTTTATCAATTCTAAAAGCTCGTCCTCTACAATATTTTTGTCTAAATGATAAGACCTTGACAATATACCTACCTCATTACAAGACAACACCTTGTTTTTAACATACACTGCACTTGCTGCATCCTCTCCTACCAAAATAACAGCTAGAGATGGTTTTCTTGCATATGATTTATGAAAATCTTTTACATCTTTTACAATTGATTTTTTTAATTTTTCTGAGATTAACTTCCCGTCAATTATTTTTGCTGGCATTGTTTGCCCTCCTTTATTTCCACTCGAAAACACTTCGCGCAAAGATTTGTAAAAAATAAATCAATTTTTCAATCTTGCGACTATGCCACTATCAATGGGCTATTCACTTAGAATTTTGCCCAGAATACCGTTAATATAAGCTGATGATTTGTCACTTGAATAAATTTTTGCTAGTTCCAAAACTTCGTTTATGGCAACTTTTTGAGGGACATCATCAATAAAATTAATCTCAACAAGTGCTAATATGATTAAAGCCAGGTCAACTTTATAAATTCTTTTCAGTTCAAACCTTGACGCCGCTTTTTCTATTTTTTCAGAAAATTCTAAAAAGTTTTCGCAAGCAAATTTATAAATTTTTCTTATGTATTCTGATTGCAAGTCCGCAACGGGTGCTAACAAATCAACACTAACTGGATTATCATATTCTAAGCTAACTCTTTCAAATACTAACTTAAAAGCCGCCTCTCTTGCTTCTTTTCTTGTCATTGTGCTACCTCACCTTTTTCGCCTTTTGCCATATCAAGCTCTACACCAACAATATTGACATTAATTTTATCTGCTGTAAATTCTGTCATATTCTCTAATGCTTGCTTGATATTTTCTTGTACAGCAAACGCAACCATAGTGCAACGACATTTTGCACCGACAATAATATTGGCACTTACTGACACCTTTTTATCAACAATATTCATGGCAATCCCTTTAGGTTCAACTACAAAAACATCGGGCACTTCCCCTACGGCATGCTCAATAATGCTTACTACAACTGTGTTGTCATACTTAATGTTTCCTTCTGATTTCGCCCTGTATCTTGAACTTAACGGCATTGTTTTTTTATCCTTATGGCTACATTATATAACAAACAAAATAATTTGTAAACTAATTACTGTTTATAATAAGAATAATATCCAAAGTCTGAAGGAGTGGGTGGCAACGAGCTACCACAATCCAAAACAACTTCGCCAACAATTTCGCCACTTGGACTAAGAGCTGTAAACTTTCCGCTATATGGACTAATTGTGTCTTTAACAAATAATTGCATGATAAAAATAGTGTTTGCAAACTAACTCTAAATATACTATTATTATAGAGTGATAATAAATTTACAAAATATTTGTATCGATTATATTGGCTTAAAAGACGCAATAAAGGATATTAGCTTTAGTGTGAGTAATAGCGAATTTTTAGTGTTGTGCGGCATTATCGGAAGCGGCAAAACTACCATTTTGCGAACAATTTGTGGATTGGAAAAAATTAACACTGGTGGCATTAAATTTAATAACACGACTGCTAAAGACATTTTTTTTTCTAATGGTTTAGGATTTTTTTATAACAACAAATCAATTTGTAAAAACTTAAGTTATGGCCTAAAATTTAGAAAAATCAGGAAAGACGATATCTTGAAAGAAATAACAGCCGCACAGGAATTTTTTGATATAAATTTATGTCTGTCAAAAAAAGTTAAACAACTAACTAACACCGAAAAATTTATTCTTTCACTATTGCGCGCATATATGCGAAAAGCTAAAATCATGTTATTTGACGAACCATTTCTTGGCCTAAATAAAGACGAAAAAACAAAATGCGTGCATATGTTAAAACAACTAACGCAAGAACTAAACTGCGCTACCATATTAGCTACAAGCGATTTTGACGACTGCAAACTATTAAACGAAAACACCGCAATTCTAAAACACGGGCAGATTTTACAGCTCGCTAGTCTAGACGAAATCACTATAAATCCTGCAAATGAATTTATAAAACAATTTTGCAAATAACTATCTTATCCTTAACTAAATCTAAAAAACCCTGCAATTGCAGGGTTTTTTATTATCCGAATAATCTATTATACAGCATCATCATCTTCAGGCGTGATATACTCGCCTTCTATACCTCTTAGATAATTTAGCAATTGTTCGTCAGTTGGAATATCTTTTTCTGCACGACGACCTACAAAGAACGGCTCGTCATCACGACTAAGGATTCTTGAAAAGAAAGAATAACCTGTGCCTGATTCTGTCCATCGGTCGTAACTTGCAAAGAACATTACATGTCCTGCTACATAACTTACAACCTGACCACCACCTGCTCTTACAATAGACATTTCACCAGACAGGTTTTCGCTTGGCATATTGCGATTAAATACATCTGTTCTGAAAACCTGTTCATTATGCAAGTAGTACATGTAGTTGCCTTGCATAAATAAAAATTCTGGCGAATAGCTAAGTGCCATAAACAAGCTATCCATTCCAAATGCAGTATTTCTATACGATATGATTTGTACACCACTACTATCAAAAGCTAGCATAAAACCAGCGTTACTTCTGTGTTGTCTAAAGAAGTACATCGTGTCAAAATCAGAGATTGGTCTATTCCAGCTATAGACTAAACCACTTTCTTGAAAAATAACATTGCTTGCATACTCAGCGTATCTTTCCGAATGATTAAGTAGCACAGTATGCAAGTTAGTAAATCTAATTTCGTCAATACCCTCAACTGTAAGCGAGTAAAATAACGCACCATCATTAACTTGATGCAAAGTTATATCTCTACCTGTTTGCATATAATAAAAGCTTTCATTGCCACAAGGAGTAGACACAACAATCATATTGCCTTCAAAATGATTATCTCTATCACGATCCGCATCTCTAGTAAAGAAAATAAAATCTTCTAAACCAACTTCGTTAGAATAACGATCAAATTCTGACCTAACAGGAAAATAAACACTTGTAGCCTCTTGCGTTACAAAATAAGGTCTAGCAATACGATTGTCTGTCATCCTAACACTTACAATATCGATTAGGTTAGGATTATCTTCATTAGTTGCCGCTGTAACTAAATAAACAGCCTCTACATTGCCATTGCCATCAGTTACTCCATGAAAAGTAAACGGCAAATCATCTGCATCAGTTTCGGTTGTAAAAATTTTCTGAACACGACTGCCATCTAATCTCATGCGATAAAAGTCCGTACGATTATACTGAATATTACCTTGTCTATCTCTTAGGTTGTTAGGACTTGCAAAATAGATGTGGTTACCAAAAATGAATATTCCACCGCCACCTCTTGTGCCAACTGCTTTAGGTGCAATAAGTTCTACATCAACCAAATCAACTCTTTCATGCAATTCTGTTCTTTCTAAAACATCTTCATTTTCTTCGTATTCCTCGAAAATTTCAATTCGTTGACCGAATCTAAAAGTATTTTCTAAACGACGATTAGAAATTTCTAGAGTTTGTGTGCTTGTAAGCAAGTCGCCCACAACCTCGCCTGCCGCGTTTCTTTCTCTACCACTTGGCGCAACTAACTCAAAATCAAAATACTCTATTTCGTTAGCCTCTAAATCATGAATATAACTTTGGCGTCTTGCAACTTCCCACTCATTGTGGCTGTTTGCAGCCGTCTCTATGCGATTACCATAAAGCCTTGCTCTGTAAATACCGCCTTGGACAACATCGCCCCAACGATTATATCGTGCGCCTTCGTCGTCAAAAGTTCCTCTTGTTCCATTAACAAAATAAACATACCTACCATACTGAACAGTAAGCGTGCCATTGCCTCTAACCACATAATTTATGTCCGTTTGCGGCTGCCTAACATTGATGCTAGAATAACCTGCACAACCCACAAATATAAATATAGCAATTGCCATAATTAGACATATTAAACTAAAACCTATTTTCTTTTTCATGAATTTTTTTTGCTCCAGAGTTTTTCTCTTAAATAATAGTAATTTTCGTGTATAAAAAACTGTTAAATACACAACAAAAGCTTATTAGTGGTTTTTAATACACTCTTTATAAGTATATACAGATTATATCCACCTGTCAAATACTTAAACAACATTTTTAGACAGTTTATTATTTTAGTTTGCGACAACTACCCTTGCATGCATTTTTGCCACAAGCGTTATTTGAATTGCCTTTATAGTTTTCTATTGCGTTTTTAATTGCCTCTTCTACCAAAATAGAACAGTGCATTTTTGTTGCAGGCAGACCGCCAATTTTTTCTATAATTTGTTTATTAGATAATTTTAACGCCTCGTCTAGCATCATGTTTTTTAGCATAGTTGTTGCCACGCTACCCGACACTATTGCCGCCGCACAACCAAATGTTAAAAAACTAGCGTCGACAATAACACTATCTTTTATCTTAAGATAAAGTTCAAGCACATCGCCACCGCCACAGCTTGCCGACACTCCCACCGCACTAGGATTTTTCATTTTATATGCGTTTTGTGGATTTTTGAATAATTCTAATACTTTATCACTGTACATATCTTTTAATTAAATCTCCACTCTTCCTTGTAGTGCTCTTGCTAGCGTTACCTCGTCGGCATATTCTA
>Ga0123355_10010756_pt1 | contig 14061 bp, 11 predicted proteins | sample TergutEmb28metaG_3_FD_89872 | JGI IMG/M metagenome (GOLD analysis project Ga0123355, IMG submission 89872) | Embiratermes neotenicus P1 segment gut microbial communities from Petit-Saut dam, French Guiana - Emb289 P1 | ecosystem: Host-associated > Arthropoda: Insects > Digestive system > Gut ... | reverse complement strand
CCCGAAGAGTTGTAGAAAATGTATTTGGCCTCTCGTCATCAGTGTTCCGAGTGCTTCGTAAACCTATGCTTTTGGAACCAGAAAAAGCTCAACTCGTTGCAATGACTATTGCTTGCTTACACAGTTTCTTAAGAAGAAGCCCTGTTTCGGCAGCAATTTGTACTCCGCCAGGCACGTTTGATTATGAAGAAAACGGTCGAGTGATTGAAGGCAGCTGGAGGGCCATGAGTTATGAAAATATGACTTCTTTATTTCCTATTAGAAAGATTGCACGTAAACCACCTTTGAAGGCGAAAGAAATAAGGGAGGAATTAGCAGCTTATTTCCTGAGTGGAGGAAGAGTAGAGTGGCAAAATGACTGCGCTTACAGGCGGCACAATTTTTAAAAACCTCGTTGCCTTGAAATTTATTTAACACTTTCACAAACACTTAAGTTTGTGATGAGTTTTACTGACCGTGTTCAGTGTCTGTCGCGTTTTCGTTTTGTCCAATATAAATCCCAGGCTTTCATTTGCAAACCACGAGCTTTTATACACTTCATCTCTTGCTGTAAATAAAAGTAAAGTAAAGTATTAATTAGTAAACTTATTAGTTAGTAAACTTATTTTGTATGGTCATGTCACTACACGAAGCCTAGGCTTCAAAAAGAAATAAATATTTGTAAAAATCAGCGGACAAAAACGTGTTTTCTCTAAAATATGTGCTGAGACCTTCATTTACCTGATTGTTTTCCACTCACATGTAATGAGTGTGCCTAACAGCGTGTAGAATGCAGTTGTTTCATGTCACGATAAAATATAGGCATTGCCAAAGTACATAAATAGTTCAATTGGAAGTACTCACCTTTTCCTGTTCCACTGCTTTTCCTCGTCTTCATTTTCTCCCGTCGGAGAGATGACAATAAGTTCTCCACTTTCTTTTTGCACTCATAGACTGGTCTGTTCATTTCTTTTCCCAGTTCCTCCCATGCATCTTGCTTTCTAATTTTGTTAAAATGCATTTGGTGCTTTGGGTCCCGTATTACTTCTTTTCTTTTATAAAGTTCGATTAATTCTATGGCACTTTCCTGAGTCCAGTCCGTTTCACAATTACCAAAACGCTCAAGAAACCGCACAGCACTACAGATTTACACTACTCTTCAAGACAGAAGCATCAGGAGTGAAAAGAAGGGCAGAGAGGCGGACGGTGGTGATGTGTCACGCTGCACGTCCACACTTGCTCCGGCCGCAACCGTATCATCCCTTTGATGTGACGGCCAAATACCGACAGCGCACCGAACAAGCCCGTAACGTGACCGCGTAACCAACTTTTAATACGTTACGCGGTCACGAGTCCCGTCCACACTGTCACGATACGGTGTTACGATACACAGCCGTGCAGTTGACTGCAATGAAGATCCAGAGGCCTACAGATAATCCTACGGTATCGGCACCACTCACTGCTGCGTTAGCCTCTCATGGATGCACTTCGGTGTCACTTTGATATCAAAGGCCCTTATTCAAAGAATCTGAAACCTTCTTTGCCGTCTGGACCAGTCTCTCCCAACTAGGGTTCCACAGATTATCGTGTTTGCAGGAGAACCGTGCGTAAGTAAATAAGAACATCGAAGCAGGTTAGGTAATTAAAAAAAGACAAACATTACTCTTATACTCTTCTTCTAATATAAGTTGACTTTTTTGTGTGAGCTGTTTATAAATAAATTTTCTTTACAATAGTTTAGCGGCAGTTGAGTTTTCTTGCCCACTGTCAACTTCTTGATGCCTGTAAACCTTTACGAACGTCAGGTTTCTTGGGAATATGGAAGAAACTTTGGGAAACACTGGACTACGTGTAGACGGTCTCAGAAAAGGATGTTCAGCACGTCCCTAGATCAAAGACATCGTTTACTGCTGATAAACTGGTACTATTTGTGCGCGCGGTTGACATGCTAACTTTGTCCTGTGAACAGAAATTTAGGGCATTACTTGACACCACTTTATTTCTGTGTGCATTAACTGACACTCCTACTTAGTATATTTCTGTGTGCAGTACGTTCTGACTGCAACACGATGACCTTTGTCACCCTTATACTTTTCTAGTCATGTTCTTTACTTAAATAATTATTCGCATTCATCGACTGTTTGATTATTTCTACGGTTGTTTAACGACTGTGTTTTAACGGAGGATTTTACTAAGTGCTGAGTATGTAAGAATGTTGAGCAGTGGGGTCATGGCCTGTCTATAGACGGTAAAATACGCGCTTGGAACGAGAACGGACAGAAGTCAGAATCCGAATAGCGGTGGTTGTGCCTGATTGGAACCGGTCAGCCCCACAGCTCACTGAACGGACTGCCGTGTGCACAAAACGTGGCCGCCCCACAGCTCACTGAACGGACTGTCGTGTGCACAGTACGTAGCCGCCCCACAGCTCACTGAACGGACTGCCGTGTGCAGAGTACGTGGCCGCCCCACAGCTCACTGAACGGACTAGTGTGTGCACAGTACGTAACCGAATAGCAACTGTGACTAGCGCCCATCTGCCCCATTCACTGTAGTCAAGCAAGATGCAGCTGAGTGTTGTCTTTCACTACACGACCTCCGTAGTTCAGACTTGCGCCACATTTTAATTAGTGCATTTTGTTGGTTTAATATATGGAACTGCAGCACAACTTTATCAGACGCACATGCTGCACATCACATCACCAGCAGCTGTCATGTGAGTACGGTCAACAACGAAACTTCATTACATTTTACAATGACCTGTAGTGGCGAAACAAGTTGTACTGGACGTTGTTTATTGTTACATTTATTACGTTTCAGTATAACAACAAAGTGCAGTGAAAACACTGTGCATGTAACAAACAGTCACTTCCGCCAAATGCATCATTGTGTAGCACACAGATATGCCAACAGTAGAGGGTGTTTCTAACGGACGTTTGTTGTCCAATTTGGCTGCAATTCGGTAAAAGAGCTGCACGTAGTTCTGTTGAGTATGAACGAGTTTTATGAAAATACGCCCAGGAAGGGGCGTACTTTTCTTGCGGGTTTAAGTGACGTGACACTTGCCCGTGTGCCCTGAAACCTTACGGCGTGTTGACAGTAAGGAACGCGCTGGTCAAGTTTGTGGACCATGCTGCGGAGTGCACAGTTTGTATTTTGAATGTCTTAATGCCAATTACGTGACAAATTGCGGTTGATGCTCTCAACCGAATCTTCAGTAGGACTTGTTAGACTAACTGGTCATAAGAGATGGGATTGTTGGGTTTTGGGGCCGTGAGTGTTGGTTCACGGCCTTCTGGAATGTGCAGCTGTGAAATCTGGCCAAATAACGCGGCGGCTCGAGCCTCGTCGGATTATCTCTTCTCCGATCTTCCAATTAATGTTTTATTTTTGGGCCTATAATAAATGCTTGTTTGAGAATAAACGCACATTTTTCCATCCTTCTCAGGTAAGGTTTATGTGTCAAAATAACATGAAACGTTTGTGCCTTGCAGTAGTTTTTCACACAGTGAACAGTTTGTTAATCAGGTGTTATTTCACACTAATGGAATGTTTTGAACAAGAAGGACTTTATCGCATTCCTCTTCATTACAAATTCTACCTTATGAGTTCTTCGACTTCCTTCGTCAGGCATTTTCCTTAAAAGCCATTGTTTTTCCCAGCACGATCTCCCTGACTGATTGTCCCTGCCGCACCCGTATCCTGCCAAATACCGGAAAGCCCTTCGCAGCCATCCGCCTCACTGTATCATTGACGCACATGCGTACCTGTGCGGAATTCATTGCATAGTGCGTGTTCATGGCTCGGCCGCATTGCGTAAATGCTGAAAACGCGCGGCAGATGCAATCAAATGTTAGCGCGTCTGACTTCTCTTTGGCAGGCCCTGTGTTCGAGTGTGATGCAAACCATAGCTGGCTTTCTCAAGGCTTGTCGTAGTTCTCTTCACTTCTATCAGACGCATTGCTTGACACAAGGGTCATTATTTTGTGTGGCGCTCCATAGGGGCCTGTGTATGGTATTAACATTAGCGGAGTCACTCGACCGCCACCCCCGTGGGGGAGTAGCGGCGCGAAACGCCGAACGATAATTGCCAGATAAAATAACAAGCCCTGTGTAAGAGACAAGTGTTTCGTGCCTTATCTGTTGCCGTTGACCCCACATAATTCAAAGGATGGTCTTCTGATACACAATTTACAACGCTGCAGCCGTACATGACGTCACACTTCATGGTCACTGCCGTCAGAACCTACATTTTAAACGAGACACGTCAGAAATTTTATGATAAGGAAAGAGGAATTGTAATGACTTGATCTTCATTGTCAAGCAGTTTATTGGACTGCTTAGCCCTGAAGATGAAGGCACTACAGTCCTTCGAGACGTCTAGAACTACACGCCCAACAACACGTTAGGATCTACAGCACCATCGCTGTGAGCACCTCAAATACAACGTCATTTGTGCAGTTCAAGAACATGCTGTTCCAGAGAGGCTGCTAATTGAATACGTTCTAGAGGACTGTTTCCAAATTAAATACAAACATCGCTTCTGTATTCACTTTTCGTTCTTCAAGTGTATCTATAGGAAAACAGCGGCGAACGTTGGCGTCGTGGGGTTAATGCGTACTTGTGCCTTGAATGTACATGTGTAGACAGAGGCCTTGCGACGGGCCTATCTTCCATCCAAAGGAGTTCTATCAGATGTTCATTTACAATATGTAGTAACACGAAAACGCGAAGCGGTGAGCTTCATTGATGTAGTGTCATAGAGGTTCATGTGCACATGGAAAGACTTGGCAGGCAGGCAGGCGGGCAGGCCGGCGGACGGGCAGGCAGGCATTGATGGATGGGCGGATAACCGGACGGATATTCCGACGGCAGGATGGGCGGATTGATGGTAGGCAGCCACTGGGACACACACTGCCGTCCAGGGAACTTTCATTTGGCATTTCATGTACTTTGTTGGCCCATAGTCTGTGTTCCCATAGGCCTGCCGATGAAGGTCATAACACAGACCGGAACTCTTGTGATATTGAAATAATTCTAAATTTCTTATATAGCTAACATCTAATTTTTCGTTGCACTGGGAACAGGCTCTTTCATCATTATAAAAAAAATCCAGTTATGCTGTTTTAGGGAAACAGTCGACGTTTACTGCCAGAATCAAACGGAACCGACAAAGGCAATCTGTGACGGAAAATTCCCCAGAGTTTTGAATATTAAATCTGGTGGTATATTTAGTAACCACTGAGCTTTCAGGAGGTAACACTAAGATTGTCTTCCGGAGTGTGACACGGTATAGCGCTGTAGATATGTGCCAACATTTTGAAAGGCTCTTCTGTTGTGCCGTAGAAGAGTAACGGTACTTCTCTGAACAAGGAAGCAGCAGACTGCTGCGAAACGTTGCCACCTGTCTGAAACAGTACACGGCATTACGTCACGGAAAAGTTTAATCTTAACGTGGACCGCCGTCGTAAGTTTCAGTTTAATGTGTGCAAGACGAATTGGCTGAAACCTAAATATTCTGAAATTAAAATGTCGCTTTAGATTTGAGTGCTTCTTAGTGGGATTGAGTGTTTCTTAGTGGATTTACGTGCCTGCTTCTTAGTGGATTTGAGTACTTTTTTGTGAATTTGAGTGCTTCTTAGCGACTTTGAGTGCTTCTTAGTGGGACTGAGTGTTTCTTAGTGGATTTACTTGCTTGCTTCTTAGTGAATTTGAGTACTTTGTAGTGAATTTGAGTGCTTCTTACCGGATTTGAGTGCTTCTTAGTGGGAATGGGTGTTTCTTCGTGGAGTTACATGTTTGCTTCTTAGTGGATTTGAGTACTTCGTAGCGGATTTCAGTGCTTCTTAGCGAATTTGAGTGTTTCTTAGAGGATTTGAGTGCTTCTTAGTGAGAATGAATGTTTCGTAGTGGATTCACATGCTTGCTTTTTAGGGGATTTCAGTACTTCTTAGCAGATTTGAGTGTTTCTTAGCGACTTGGAGTGCTTCTTAGCGGGATTGTGTGTGTCTTAGTGGATTTACATGCTTACGTCTTAGTGGATTTGAATACTTCTTATCGGATTTTAATGCTTCTTAGCGACTTTGATTGCTTCTTAGTAGGACTGAGTGAAATATTTGGGCGCAACCTTAAAGTATCAAAATTCTAATCAGGAAGAAATTAACAACAGATTGAAGTCAGCGAATGCTTGCTGTCATTCGATGCAGAACCATTTTTCCTCCAGTTTACTCTCCAAAAATATAAAGATTAATATATACAGAACTATAATTTTGCCTGTTGTTTTGTATGGGTGTGAAACTTGGTCGCTTACATTAATGGACGAACATAGACTGAGGGTGTTTAAGAATAGGGTGCTGAGGAGAATATTTTGACCCAAGAGGGACGAGGTAACAGGCGAGTGGAGAAAACTACATAATGAGGAGCTTAATGATCTGTACTTCTCACCAATATTATTCGGATGATCAAGTCGAGATGAAAGAAATGGGAGGGGCATGTAGCACGTACGGGGGAGAGGAGAAATGTATACGTGGTTTTGGTGGGGGGAAACCTGGGAGAAAGAGATCACTTGCAAGACCCAGGCGTAGATGGTGAGATAATATTAAGATGGATCTTCAGGAAATGGGATGGAGGCATGGACTGGATTGATCTGGCTCAGGACAGGGACAGTGGTGGGCACCTGTGATGCAGTAATGAACCTTCGGGTTCCATAAAATGCGGGGAATTTCTTGACTAGCTGAGAACTGGCTAACTTCTCAAGAAGAACTCTGCTCCATGGAGTAAGTAAGTAAGTTTATAGTCTGTCCCAGCTGTAATGGTCAATTGAACCACGGGACAGGAATGGAAACATAGCCAAATCGAGTGTTTTCACTGTAAGGCCAACTGTGTGGTGTCACGAATTCCCCCTAACGTGTAGATGCATGTGATTGACAGTATTGCCCTTACTTGCGTAAGACGAAAAAACTAGTTCCTGCTTCAGAAGTCGCATTGCCCCCTTTTTTAACCGTTTTGCCTTCTGTGTTTTAGTTTTCTTGTGACAAAGGAACCCATTAGTTCGTCACCATCATGATATTCACGTTACATTGACGCCAAGCTGTACGCGTTGGTTTCCAATGGCATACCACTCGTTCTTCAAGCAGTGCCAAGGCAGATCATTCGTAACGCCCTGTTTGTTTCTGCATCACAATCACATCCACTTCTAGCCCCATTTGGACAGGACGACTGAAGCCTGATTCTCTTGAGGGTTGCGTTGGCGGTCAGCTCACAGTCAGGGAAATTGTTCTTTGTCTGTCTTGTTTAATGAAACTGTAGTTTAAGGAAAGATTAAGTTAGTCTTATATTTGTACATGTTCTGATGGACACTGGTTGCATGAAGGTTTATGTATAATTAATATATTATTGACACAAGGGTATTCCCTCTAGGGACCAAGTTTGTGGACGCTAAAAGGTTATAAGTAATTTGTGTGTGATGTGACACTTAATTTGTGTGTGACGTGACGCATAATTTGTGTGTGACGTGACGCATAATTTGTATGTGACGTGACACTTAATTTGTATGTGACTTGACATAATTTGTGTGTGACATGACACGCAGTATGTATGTGAAGTGACACATAATTTGGATGTGACGTAACACGCAATTTTTATGTGACGTGACACATAATTTGTGTGTGACGTGACACGCAGTATGTATGGGACGTGACACATAATTTGTATGTGACGTGACACATAATTTGTGTGTGACGTGACACATAATTTGTATGTGACGTGACACATAATATGTATGTGACGTGACACATAATTTGTGTGTGACGTGACACAATTTGTGTGTGACGTGACGCATAATTTGTGTGTGACGTGACGCATAATTTGTGTGTGACGTGACATTTAATTTGTATGTGACGTGACATAATTTGTGTGTGACATGACACGCAGTATTATGTGACGTGACACATAATTTGTATGTGACGTAACACGCGATTTTTATGTGACGTGACACATAATTTGTATGTGACGTGACACATAATATGTATGTGACGTGACACAATTTGTGTGTGACGTGACATTTAATTTTAATTATTAATAAACCAACAGCACATTTTCAGGGAGACGTTACGATGGCGTGAAGTCGTTTTCTGTCGTTTGCCGAACTGCTGACTGTTCTGAGTATCCGGAACTTCCTGCGGCTGGCCATTTCGACAGGGTTTTGGTTTCCTGTCCTCAAGAAAATGCTGAGATAGCATTAAGTTCCGTGTTGTTAGTGCATGCTTCTCGTGGAGCCCTCTGGATTTAAATCATCAAAATTATCGGCTTCCTTAAAAGTGGACTAAATTTTCTTTCCCTGTTATGCACTTTATTATTAACCAGAAACCAAGACTCTGCAGTGTTTATTTTCATTTCAGGGCTGAGTAGCGCTTAATGAATTTGACGTTCAGCAGAGGTTTTAGTTTTTACTTTGTCATTAAATCGGGATTAGAAGATTTTAATCTCGAAACCCTCTATGACACAACCACCTGCCGAACCTGAAACAGCACACTCGACTCCGGACAAGATGGTGGCTCAGCACCGCCCACTGACTGTGGTGTCTGCCGAAAATGGGGCGAACAGAAGGAAAATTGCACTATGCATTAACCCGCGCCCAGTTATGAGCTTAAAATTTGTATAGTCTGGTTACTTAGACCTGAGTTGTATTAATTACGTATGAGGAATATAGCGAAGAGCTTACACGAGTTTAAATAGTCTTATATATGTATATACAAAATGTGGCCGGTTACATTTTATGTATAATAACAATTATATAAGCCCACATAACTTAAAGAATAGGTTAGGCACGTGTAGGTAATTAATAAGCCGGAGGTGACGTTATGTTAAAGAACTACCGTCAGGTAACAACTGATAGTTGCAATTTTTAATTTTTAAGTGAGCCATCCCCGTTGTGCTGCATACAGTTATAACGATAGGTAGAGTGAGTCAAACACAACTTGTGAATATATTATTTTATTTACAAGGTGTAGCCTGTAAATAAAATAGTATATTCACAAGTTGTGTTTGACTCACTCTACCTATCCTTATGACTGTTGCAGTATATTCGGCAAATTGCTGTAAAAGGTACCGTTTAATAACCTGGCAACAAAATGTACTAAATACCAACATAAATGCAAGCGGGTAAAATGCTTACGTTGCGAGGAACAGTCCGCGTGTTACAAATACAGAGTGACACCTCCGTGGTTGCAGATCCTAGAAAAAGGTCTGTGTGTTGTGAGGACGACCGGTAGACAAGGCTGGTCAAGGAGAGTGTTGGGTTGTATTTGCGGTTTGAACCTTCGGGGTGTGTTAACAGAACTTATCAAGAGAACGGCAGGAACTGTGAATGTCAAGAATTTTTCTTCCTTCCCGTACTGTCTTAGATCTAATATGTTCCTAAACTGTTTGTTCTGAAACACCCTCATTGTGCATACGTATTGTGGTGATGGCGTTGGGATCCAAATTGCAACAAGTTCCTCACCCGTGCAAAATAACAAATCGTAGTAGCTAGCTAACTGACTGACTGACTGACTAAATCTGTGGAGCACGGTCCTTTTTAAGAAGCTAACACTTTCTCGGAAAATGCAGGAATTCACTGTATTTGATGGAACCCGAATATTCATTACCGTCTTCACAACAGCCCGCCACCTTTCTTTATGCTCCTGAACGAATTTATTCCAGTTTCATATTTCCTAAAGATACACTTTAATATTATTCCCCACCTATGCCTAGGTCTCCCAGCTGGGCTCTTTCCTTCAGTTTTCGCCACCAAACCCTGTATGCACAATGACACGTTTTCCGCCCAACTCATCCTACCTGATAATCATTCCAATAATATACAGTGACCAGTGCAAATTATGGAGCTCCTCATTATGCAGTTTTCTCCAGTCTACTGTTACTTCCTTTTTAGGCCACAATAACTTCTCCAGCACCCTATTCTCGAAAGCCGTCATCTTGTGTTCTTCCCTTCATGTGACAGTCCACGTTGCACGTCCATAAAAATCAACATTCAGTGTTACAGTTTTATATGTATTTTCATCTTTATATTTTTGGATGACAAAGTGGAAGACAAAAGGTTCTGGAACAAAGGCAGCAGGCATTATTTGAAACTAGCGTGCTTGTTATTTGTTCATGTATCAGTTTAGCAGGTGATGTCACAGTTCAGACTCTTCGTTGTTAGTACATCTAGCAATAAGAATAATCAGAGATGTGTTAAGGACTGTTAAATCCAGGAATCAGAACAGAAGTGTTCATAAGTGGGACATCAAGCGAAATCTCCTGGACACAGTGAACAGTGTTCCACTCTGATCTTGCACTCTTAATGCAAACGCACTTTCAGGACACTTTGTAAAGTCCATTTATTCTTGAATTGTTTCCCGCTTGGTATATCAGGAGGCGTCAAAGCTGCAGATGTCGGCGACAGCTTCTGGCTTCGGACAGTTCCTAGAAAACCTCTGTGGCCTCTCAACCATTGAAGATGAAGGCTGTAGTTTCATTAGAAACGTCGGTATCTGTTACTGCGCTGCTTAACGTAACATCCCAGAAGACCAGAATTCTTATCATCGACGCTGTGGGATCCTCAGACTTCGCACCGTGACGTACTAGCAACAGTAAAACTTACATGGGTGAACAGCCTTATTGTATGGATCAGCCGAAATCAGCATGCACTCTAGTGACAAACATCACAGCTTGGACAGACGTGCAGTTCTGTAGTTTGTGCTGTACCGCGAAAATTAAAGTAAGTTACTTGAAACTTCAGCAGGTACAGTGAAATGCATCTTACCGTAACAAACAGGAGCAGCTAAGCATCGTTGCTTGCTCAACGCGCCATGTTCGCGGCCAACTTTCCCTCTCTTAGGGGTGCGTTGACTTGCAGTTTTGTGAGGCCAGTAGCCTACAGCCAGCAGTTTTAGAAGCCAGCTAATTTGCAGAACGCCGCAGCAACAAGAAGACCTACCAAGTGGCACTGTGTGGCCGTACTACATGATCCCTGTGTGACTAATTATCGACAAGTGAACAGAAACTGGATTTCCTGCAGCTCTCGCATAAACTTGTGATGAGTTCACTAAAGGTGAAAGGGACACCAAAATGCCGACTGTCGATCCTGAATCGTATGAAATGAAGGTTTGAAGTTAGCGTCAACTGAACCTTGCTGCAGCGTTTCCCCGTGTAACTGACCTGTCACTGTATCCAGTGTTCAAGTTATCACATGGTCATATCTGTCCTTCCGTTTAGTACGTTTGCCTGATCTATAGTACCAGTTATCAGGCTAGTTTTATTATTACTTCTAAGCCTACAGTAGTCGCTATCTTGAGCGCTCCAACATACCATAGATAAACTTAAGATATGGAAACAGCGCTGATTCACGCCACTGACTAGACTGCCCAGTCCAACAGCAGGTATTTCTGTCTTCCCCTGGTGTTAGTCGAGTCTGTGAGCGTTACCTTATGAATAATATGAGATGTGATATGAATTTGTTTCTAGCTGGAATCGTGGCATATCACCCACTCCTAGGTGGCACTTAGCCACCACTGCAGCCACCGCGACTCTTCGTAGCATCGGCAGGATTTGACGAATGGATGTGGGTGGGTGTCTGTGTTGATAAGGCTCTAACGTCTAACTGAACCAAACACATGTTTCCGCTAGGTGCATTTATTAGAATCGTCTGTACGTTATCAAGCGTTATGGACTGCAATTGCTGTGACGTTTCAGTTCCTTACGTCCGCCATTTACAACACATTGCTAGCCAGCAGTACACTTCGGACTTAACTGCAGGCCTGCCTCGCTGGAGATCTCGTGCTGGCAGATTATTCGCAGCTTGCCGTCCGTGGCTCCGACGTTGCTACCAACATTGTCTTAAAACTCGGCGACGCGTGTCCTATCCTCCCCGGCTGTACGTCGCTTCCGCTTTTGCTGCGGTTTGTATGACAGTAAAGCCGGCGTCCCCAGCAGTAACGCCTGTTTACTGCCTGAGAACAGCAGCCAGTGTATCTTGTTGCTACGTAAGCTGTTCCGTGGTCTGGACTGGTGTAGTGCTCACTGAGTGGTCAGTCTGTTCCATATCGACAGCAACTAGCAGAACTCATACGACCTTTTTACTACTGGCAGAAATGTTCGACATTACTGGTAGAACATAAAATCATGCACACGTACGTCATTAATGTGCATTTTCCTTATTTTTGTACTGGAAGTGATTAACACGATTTTTTTACACTTTTTTTAGGATTAATCAGCGGTGTAGCTGAGCATTTCGTTCTTCTGGGGTGTGACGCTGTTTAACGGACTAATCTGATCCCGACGTTTCGGAGGAACGTACTGCCTTTATCTGCAAGGGTCAGTAGGTTACAGGCCTAATGACCCGTCAAGGTGAAGGCAGTAGGTAATTCGAAAAGTCGGTATCCCATTAGCCCATTACTGTCGCCCTATCGCACACAACAGTTTTGGTTCAATAATAGCTTCTCCGTACAGAAAAATCGGCTCTTGGTATCTTATTTCTTTCACGTATCCTACCAACGGCGCTAAAATCGAGCCTTTTACTTCTGTACAAAGGAGCGAGTTTTCCCTTTGTCGTAACAAAGGCTGTTGTTTGGCTTCTCGCCAAGCGGCGGGGTTTCGTCGAGGACTGGACTTCCGCTGAATAAGGACAGCCTTCTTGCCACGTCACAACTTGTCACATTCATCGCGCTGTTAATACCGATAATTATAGGATATTAAATTATAAGGCGTTAGTTCAAGCTGGGAAACGACTTTTTTTTGAGAAGGTACAGGCGTGAACAATTTGACAGCAAATCGAAAAACTTGACTTTTTCTTCCCAAGACACCCACCGTGAATATTTACAGCTAATTCAGAATATTATGAAGGTGATAACAGCTACACTGATGGTAGGTAGCTCCTTCAGCTGCTATAGCATCATTCTAAAAAGCATAATCATCCAGCGACAGGTTCACAACGCTGACAGCCACTGTCAAATTATTGCTAAATAGCGCCTTCAGCTGATATAGGGTCGTTCAATAAATCAGAATCTTACCTGAGACTGCGTTTTGGGAACGTTCACACTTTTGTTTCATCAGTGCTGACTGAAATCCAAGTGGACCCGCATTATACGTCTCGTGCCTGCAGACTGTGCAGTGGTACAGTGTTTCATGTAGTTTTATTTGCAAAGTACCGGCTGTCACAAAAGTCGGTCTTCCGAAATAGTGAAGTACTTAATTGTTTTAACTATTTTTCCATGCCCTCGGGTTTTTATTTGCAACAGTTGGCAACACTGAACAACTTATGTAGCTTCTCACTCTCGCATTCTGCTTGGTGGTTCGTTGTAAATAAAGTACTGTGTCCCCGGAGCATGAGAATAATACCAGTAAGCGAGTTTTAGGACATCCTGTATATTGTTCATTCTTGTAGCAAAATATGAAGGCCTCTTTGTATACAGTTTGTAGCTCCTAGAATAGAAATACCGTAGGTCATGGAAACAGGAAACCAAAAGAAAATATAACAACGATACGCTGAAAGTTGTTTTAATTCTTTTACGTAATTAAGTTACCCCCCCCCCCACACCCTCCCAGCAGCTCCAGTGCCCCTCTCCCCACACATTTTATACACGAGTCGCTTTAAGTTCGCATCCTGCAAGTCATGCTTTAAATTATTTTTTGTCACCTTACTTAACACCCATAAAGTTTAAGTGTTTCTAGACAGTACAATTTGTACACAAAGCGTGTTCGAAGGATTAACATCCTGCCAGCGCTGCATTTGGTGCAGTGAAACGGTTGATTATAAAATGGTAGATAAAAGAGATGTGAATATGTGTGCACCATACTGTCACGTTGAACACTGCCTGCTGCCTTGGATGTATTCTGTACCATACGTGACTTTTAGCGTCTGCGTGTAGTGCCATTGGTAGTAATGCCGACATACTAGTGGCTGCGTGTAGTGCCATTGGTAGTAATGCCGACATACTAGTGGCTGCGTGTAGTGCCATTGGTAGTAATGCCGACATACTAGTGGCTGCGTGTCGTTCCATTGGCAGTAATGCCGACATACTAGTGGCTGCGTGTAGTGCCATT
>Ga0123355_10010755_pt1 | contig 14061 bp, 12 predicted proteins | sample TergutEmb28metaG_3_FD_89872 | JGI IMG/M metagenome (GOLD analysis project Ga0123355, IMG submission 89872) | Embiratermes neotenicus P1 segment gut microbial communities from Petit-Saut dam, French Guiana - Emb289 P1 | ecosystem: Host-associated > Arthropoda: Insects > Digestive system > Gut ... | reverse complement strand
TGAGGACTTCATGAGCCAACTCAAGGGATACCAAAAGCGCTCTAACAATTTCCCGATGCGTCCGCTCAACTGGCTAACCCCATTCGAGTTCCTTAATGTCCAATATCTTTGACAATCCTACAGTAAATGTGTCATGAACATTTAATTTTTATTGACATATTATAATGATAGGTGATACTATTGGAAAAGAAAAATTTGTTGTTCTTTCAACAAACAACGCAGCAAGGAGGGATTGCGATGACACCAGCTTTTTTAGTAGCAAATAGTATTCTTAAAAGATCTTTTGAAGAAAATCGCGAAATATCTCCAATGAAATTGCAGAAATTAACTTATTTCGTTTATAAAAAATATTTGCAAGACACAGGTTATGCACTTTTCGAGGAAGATTTTGAAGTATGGCAATTCGGACCCGTTTTGCCATCAATTTACCGTGAATTTAGCCATTATGGCGCTAGACCTATAAACGATTACGCTTATGCTCCTTTTGACGAACAACATAGGGTTCTTTTAGTAGCCGATAAATCTAGAGAGTTTTATAAAGCACTCGGTTTTGTTTGGAGCAAATATGGTTGTTATAGCGCTACAAAACTATCTGAGCTAACGCACGAAATTGAAACCGCTTGGAGGAAAGCTCTGGATAGAAAGGAAAAATACCTTTCTGATGATGATATAGAAAATGAGGAGTGGTTACAATAGCACCCACACAAGATAAGCCCTTTGAGGATAAAGCTCTAGGCTCTGTCAAACAGCAGTCAAGTAAACGAACAGCTCGATTAGAGAGCAAGGAAGCTTACGCTCGCTTTAGAGAAACAGATTTAATTAGAAAAGCCTATTTCCTAGCTGTTGCCACATTAGGTGGCATAGCACTTATTTGGTTGCTGTATTTTTTCTTTGGCACTACAAGTGAATTAACGTCATACGTTGTAACTGCACTTTTCTCTATTGTCACATTTATTTTGGGGTTTTTATTTGGAGCAAATAGAAAATAGCACATCTTATAACGTTTGTGCAGAAGTTTTCTACTATAAACCAAAAGTAGTGAGTAGGTAACACTTTCCTCACTACTTTTTTGTTGATCTCCCAAAATAAAAACACATAAACCACGTAAAAACACCATAAGCTAGAGAGGACAAGCACAAACTTCCGAAAGGTAGCTGAAACATTGCAAATCAATAAAAAACTAGCCGCTGACTTGGCATTCATCTACACACTAAATCTGGCATTCATCCTCTTAATCAGACTGCTTTAGAGCACGCCGTATGCATATTTTCCCCATCCGGCGGAAATAGTAAGGCGTGAACCATCAACACGGAATCTGTGTGAAAGGAATGGATAAACTCTATGATTATGGATCGAATCGCACTGATCCTTGCGATTATCGGCGGTCTCAACTGGGGTACAGTCGGGCTCTTTCGGTTCGACATTGTAGCCGCCCTCTTCGGTGGTACAACAAGTGGAGTCAGCCGCGTGGTATATGCACTCATTGGTCTCTCAGCCCTTTGGTGTATCTCTCTTCTGTTTAGAGAGCGCGACGGCGTTCATGAGGCAGAATCCAGACGCTAAGCGCAACGAGTCCGCAGACAAATTCTACGGACTCTCTACATAAACAGCCAGCCTTATACAACATATTTTGTCGTCTTATGTAAACATCTGTTGCATAATCCGAATACACTTTCATAGAAGCGATTGTGGAAAACTCTGTGGAAAATGTGTGAAACTATTTATTTTCCACGCTTCGCCTCCGTGAAACAGATATGCATCTATATTTTCTGCAATATATTTTTGAATAATTGCAAGTTTTTAATTGCAATTATTCTGTAGAAATGACTTTACAAAACTATCGTTTTCATGCTATACTGTTAGACAATCTACATATATTGCAAAGGAGAGAGATTCATGTCAAATTACATTCTCATCGCCAATAACACTTGCGACCTGCCGGAAGAAATGCTAAAAGAGCTAGATGTTACCGTCCTCCCCCTTGGGTTCACCATTGGTGATGACAGCTATAAGACAATGCCCATCAAAGAATTCTACCAAAAAATCCGCGATGGTGCCATGCCGTCTACAAACGCAGCCAATGTGGGTGAGTATGTAGACCTGTTTGAGCCGGCACTGGAAGCCGGAAAAGATGTCCTCTGTCTTGTCTTCTCCTCCGGACTATCTACTACATATAACTCCGCAGTCATCGCAGCGGAAGAGATGTCCGAAAAATATCCGGATCGAAACATCCTGCTCGTAGATACCCTGGCTGCCAGCTTGGGAGAGGGGCTTTTGGTGCGCGGTGCCGCAGAGAAACGCCTTGCAGGTGAGTCAATCGAAGCAGTTCGTGACTGGGTGGAAGATACAAAGTTCAAGGTTGGACATTGGTTCACTGTAAACGATCTCGGTCACTTAAAGCGCGGCGGCAGAATCTCCGCAGCCCAAGCGGTTGTAGGTGGTATGCTGGGTGTAAAACCAATTCTGCGCGTGAATGACGAAGGTCGCCTTGTCCCTGCCGGAAAAGTCCGTGGTCGTGCCGCTTCTTTGGCTGAGCTTGTAAAACACTTAGAGCGAACCGGCGTTGACTTCGCAGAAGAGACCATCTACATCGCACACGCAGACTGTAAAGACGAGGCAGACGCCTTGGCAGAAGAGATCCGCGGGAAATTTGGTCCAAAAGAAGTATTTGTAGACTTCATTGGTCCTGTCATCGGTTCTCACACCGGTGTGGGCGTCATCGCTGTTTTGTTCAAAGCAAGCGGGCGCGAGTAAAAGACAGATATCATCTTGCAAATGCCATGTCGTTATGAAGCGGCATGGCATTTGTTTTTTAGATAGAGTGACCTGCATTCGGTGGTAGCAAGGAATTTATAATAGGCATAGTGAAGCTGTAAGGGCAAAACACCCGCCTCTGCGGAGACACCCTCTTTTCAAAAGAGGGCAGGGGTTAAAGGCAAGAGTGCCACGATCGCGTCCTTACCCTCTTTTGTAAAGAGGGTGGCACGCACAGCGTGACGGGTGTTTCCCCCTTACACAACAAATTTATATTTTGTTCACCACTTGGACGGATATTGTGCTATACTAAATAACAAAATTTTTGTTGCAATCTAACGACTTCCCAGTAAAAGGAATTTTTTATTATATGGAGCTTTTTGGTGAAAAAAATGGCGTAGCGCGCGAAGCAAAACCAAGCAGTCGCGCCTATAGCCACGAGACAGACCCCGCGTTCGAGGTGGATTATGCCGCTGCAGTGGCACGTGTCATTGACGGAGACTCCGCGCCCGAGGTGGACTATGCCGCTGCGGTGGCACGTGCCATCGATGGAGATTCTGCGTTCGAGACGGACTATGCCGCTGCAGTGGCACGTGCCATTGACGGAGACTCTGTGTCCGGGGTGGACTATGCAGCAGCAGTCGCGCGTGCCATCGCGGCAGATCCTGCGCCCGAGGTGGATTATGCCGCTACGGCAGCAAACACAAACAAGGCAGAGCAGATACAAGAAGCACGTCCGCGTGGTCGTAAGCGCCATCGCCGCCGACTCCGCCGGGTCATCATGACAAGCTTCATCGTTCTCCTGGCGATCTTGGGCGGAGTCTATGCGTTCATGACCTTTTTCATTCGGTCACCAATGGATAGAGATGTATTCACCGTACTCATCGCCGGACAGGACAATGTGGGTACTCACGGACTCACGGATACGCTGATGTTGGCCAGCATTGACTCAGAGAGCGGCACGGTGGATATTGTGAGTATCCCGCGAGATACCAGAGTGGATGTTAGCTGGCAAGGTCCGAAGATCAATTCCGTCTTCGCCATGACAGGCGGCTCTATTCACCGCCTGATGGAAGAAGTGGAAAAGCTGGTCGGCTTTATGCCGGACTTCTATGTGGTCCTTGATCTACAGGCATTTGTGGAACTGGTAGATGTCTTAGATGGCGTGGGTCTTAATGTGCCGACTCGGATGCAATACAGCGACCCTTATGACAATCCGCCCTTGCACATCAACTTTGAGCCGGGCTATCAACGGCTCACAGGAGAACAGGCAATGCATTTTGTGCGCTATTGCTCTGCCGATGGGGATCTGGGTCGTGTCCAGCGCCAGCAGTACTTTTTACGAGCCGTGGCAGGGGAAGCCTTGCGCATCCGCAATGTGCCCCGCATACCGGCTCTGGTGGGCATTTTCACTGATTACGTGGATACGAATCTGCCGTCCTCGGGCATGATCTATTTGGCGCAACAGATGATGGGGCGGGGCGATGAGAACTTAAACTTCCACACCATGCCCACAGAAGCATTCGGACACGATCTGGCACCAATACTCGACCCGTGGTTGGAGATCATTAACCGACACCTAAACCCCTACCCGATGTCCGTGACACTGGATAACCTGCGCTTGTATACACGCATAAACGGTACCATACAGCTTACAGGCGGCGGATTGTCCCTGTCGGACGGTCGGCAGTAAGTGCTATTTCTATCATGAAACTCCCGGCGGATTGTCTCCGGGAGTTTTTAATGATAGCAATAGCTACGCGTTTTAGAGTATGCACGAGCTGCAATTCCCTCATTTCACAGGTGTGGCTACTTGCGCACTTTTTGTAGGGGCGGGGTCATCCCGCCTGGAGCGTACCTACAGGGATACACGGGCGGGATGACCCCGCCCCTACAAGCTCCCATTGCACACAGGCGCACGCTTTACCCTCCCCCCATTTCACGTGACACTTGTTTTTTTTATCCATTCGGTGTAAAATAGCGAAAGATTTTCCTTTGTCTATGGCGGTTCTGTTTGCAGCGGCACGATAATACCTATACTATTGAGACAAGGTCTCAATTTGATGATCCGGAGGACATTTCTTTGACTGATTCAAGGCACAACAAAGGCTATTTGCACAGCGCGGCGATCCTAGCGGCAGCCGTTGCGATTGTAAAGTTGCTCGGTGTCATCTACCGTATTCCCATCGGAAACATCTTAGGCGCTGAGGGGTTTTCCACCTTTACATCCGCACATACTATCTATGCCTTTTTGCTTACCCTCTCCACTGCGGGGCTTCCGGTGGCACTCTCTAAGATGATTTCCACCTCTCACACCCTAGGTCGAGGGGCGCAGGTAAAACGTACTTTTCGCATCGGACGCAATGCCTTTTTTGTTCTTGGTGTGATCAGCTTTCTCGTTATGGCGCTCTTTTCCGAGCAGCTTGCCTACCTAAACAATGCACCCACTGCGGCATTTGCCATTCGAGCCCTTTCCCCTGCCATGCTCTTTGTCTGTCTCATCTCCGCCTATCGGGGATATTTCCAAGGCTTCTCCAACATGATCCCCACCTCTGTTTCACAAATTATCGAAGCCGTGGCACGCCTATTTTTAGGTCTCGGTCTCGCCTGGTATCTCTCCCGCATACAAGACAACAATGCAATCACCGTTGCAGGTGCCATCTTCGGCATCACAGTAGGTACCGCAATCGCAACCGGATACCTAGTTCTCTATAAAAAACGTATGGATCGCACACTCGTATTGGACAACGCAAGCGACAAAACAGACCCAGATCCAAATCTTTAGCAACCTGCTTCGCATTGCGGTCCCGCTTTCCTTGGGTGCTTCCTTTATGGCGCTTATCCAAATCATCGACAATGCAATCATTCTGGGTCGTCTCCAAAGCGCTTTAGGTCTCACCTATGAGCAAGCACAAAGCTTACACGGCACCTATGGCATGACCATGTCTCAGTTTAATTTGCCCTCTTCTTTCATCATCCCAATCACAGTAGCGCTCATTCCCGCAATTTCCGCATTTTTGGCGCGGGGTGATAAAACATCTGCACGCAAAACAGCAGAGTCCGGCATCCGTGTCACCTGTTTGCTCACCATGCCCGCTGGCATCGGTCTCACTGTCCTTGCGGCACCCATCATGTATTTGCTCTATTACGGTCGTTTTGCCTCCCAAGGACCGGGACTCATGGCGTGGATGGGAATCGCCGCTTTCTTCCTTTGCTTCTTCCAAGCCACAAACTGCGTTCTACAGGCTTACGGCTTCCAACGATACACCCTCTACACCCTGCCTGTGGGCGGGATTGTAAAAATTGTAGTCAACTGGGTACTCCTTGGCATTCCAAGCATCAGCATCTACGGTGCCGCCATCAGCACCGTCGCCTGTTATGTGACCATTAGTGTCATGAACGTCATCCTCGTGAAGCGGAGCATCCCCGACTCACCAAGCTTCCGCAAGATTTTAATCCGTCCTATGCTCTGCACTGCCGTTATGGGTCTTACTGCTTGGGCATGTTATGGGCTTGTTTCCCACCTTGTTTTCGCCCCCCTTGCCCACATGCCTGCAAGGCTTCCCATCGCCATCGCCCTTTTTGGTTCGATTGGCGCTGCCATGGTGGTTTATCTGGCACTCATCATCGCCTTTCGCGCACTCACGCTGGAAGATATGCAAATGCTTCCAAAAGGCGAAAAGTTAGCACGAATACTTCGCATTCGCTAAATTTTCTATAGAAATTCAAGAAATTGCTTGCATATAGGGGAAAAGTATGGTAGATTCTCAATGTACCAAGTCACATGCAGTGGAAGATCTTCGAGATATCATCGCACTGCTTCGTTCTGACAAAGGTTGCCCTTGGGACAGAGAACAGACCCATGAGAGCATCCGTCGCAACTTCTTAGAAGAAACTTACGAAGCCTGTGAAGCGATTGATACAGGCGATCGAGATCTGCTCCGTGAAGAATTGGGCGATGTTTTAACCCAAGTTATCTTTCACGCAAGAATCGAAGAAGAGGCGGGGAGTTTCAATCTGGACGATGTGGCAGATGTGACCTGTAAAAAGCTCATCTCCCGCCATCCGCACATCTTCGGCGATACAACCGCTGAGAGCGCCGATGAAGTCATGATAGCTTGGGACGAGCTCAAGCGTCGGGAAAAACAGCATAAGACCATTGCCCAGTCCATGGATGCCGTTGCAAAAAGCTTGCCTGCCACTTGGCGGGCGGAAAAAATCCAAGACAAGGCAAAAAAAGTCGGTTTCGACTGGCCGGACGCATCCAGCGCATTGGACAAGCTCCGAGAAGAGACGGACGAGTTGTCTGACGCAATTGTACAGCAGTCCAATATCGAAGAAGAACTGGGTGACCTGCTCTTCTCCGTCATAAACGTCGCACGGCTATTGGATATCGACCCGGAAGATGCTCTGCACAAAGCTTCAAACAAATTCATTCGCCGCTTTGCCTATTTAGAGCAGCGTGCCGCAGAACAAGGGCGGGAACTCACAAACATGTCTCTCGACGAGATGGAAACCCTCTATCAAGAGGGAAAAACAGCGCTTTAAAGTGTAAGCTACGCTTTTTAGTAAATAAATAAAACGACGAAAACGTCAAAGCTATTTTTAGGAGGAAGTTTAACATGAACAAAGCAGAACTCATTGCTCTAGTCGCAGAGAAAGCAGAGCTTTCTAAAAAGGACACAGAAAAAGCAGTCAACGCACTCATCGAGGCAGTGACAGAGGGTCTTCAAAAAGGCGAGAAAATCCAACTTGTTGGTTTCGGCGGCTTTGAAGTAAAGCAACGTGCAGCACGCATGGGCAGAAACCCAAAAACAAAAGAGCAAATCCAAATCCCAGCTTCTAAAGTACCTGTGTTCAAAGCTGGTAAAGCGTTCAAAGACGCGATTGACGGCAAATAAGATTTAATTTCACATAAAACCGTCTCCAAATGGAGGCGGTTTTTGCTTATGGGAGGATAATACGATGCGTTTAGATAAATACCTAAAAGTCTCACGCCTGATCAAACGCCGCACCATTGCGAATGAGGCCTGTGACAACGACCGCATCCTGGTAAACGGCAAACCCGCCCGCGCCTCATATGCGGTCAAAGTGGGCGATCAGATTACAATCCAACTCGGCGCACGTGTGACCATGGTAGAGGTGTTGAGTATTGCAGAACACGCGCCGAAAGATATGGCATCTGCGATGTATCGGGAGTTGTAAAAATTAATGTACTGTGAAATATGAGCTTTTGTTGTAATTTGAAGATTTTTGTGGCACAATAGAGATGATATCTCTATACAAACTAGGAAATTATCCCAAAAGGAGGTTATTCTTATGTTTATAAGCCCATTGCACACAAAAAGCTCACAGCGGATAGCCTGTGTATTGTTAATAGCGATTATGCTGATTGGTCTATTCCCGGTCGGCAGTTTTGCTGTGGAATCCGAGCACATTGTTTCGTTTGCCAATCCAATCGCGTCGGGACATGTTGGTCCGCCTCTTCCATTCTCCCAAGCGGGACTCGCGCCGTGGACACTCTATGATGATGGAACAGTGGAAGTAGGTGCCGGAGACGTTCGCGGAATGGCACAGGGCATAGACAATGGTTGGACAACTGAAGCAATCACAAGCCCTTGGCAGAACTACCGCACACAAGTTACGCACATTATTTTTACTGAACCTGTTAGTGCGACCGGCAACCTATCTGGTCTGTTTACAAGTTTGCCAAATCTAAGCGCAATAGATGGTCTTGGAAACTTCAATTTTGTCACCACCAACACAATCTGGATGTCAAATATGTTCCGCGGACCAAACCAATTAACAACCTTAGATTTAAGCGGCTGGGACGTGAGCAGCGTGACGCGTTTTCGCGGCATGTTCCGAGATGCCAGTGCTTTACACACCATAAGCGGAATAAATGACTGGACTACCAGCCGTTTAGACACGATGAACTATGTCTTCAGGAACGCAAGCAGCCTAACCAGCCTAGATTTAAGCAATTGGGACACGAGCCGTGTAGTAGGTGGAAACGGAAACGGAATGCAAAGAGCTTTCGAAGGTATGACAAACTTAAGGAGCCTAAATTTAAGTGGCTGGGATACAAGCAGCTCGAATGCGCCGTCAGGTCAAGTTCTAACAGCTCCCGGAATGACAGACATGTTCATAGGGACACCAAACCTAAGACAGCTAACACTTGGACCAAACTGGTATGTCGTAGCCGGAGCCAACCCAAATCTGATGCCTTCTCCAAGCCCATACAATACAGGTGAATGGCAAAATAGTCCCTCATCGCTGGTCGACCCGCCGGGACTTCTCGTTTATTCTCCCGGCGATCTCATGCATGATGCCAACGGCGCAGATAACACTTGGTATTGGCGGAGAGCTGTGCATACAGTGACCTTTTTATCCGGTCCGAATGGAACGATTGATCCTAGCCCGCCATACCTTGTGAACATTCTTTCCGGAGACAGCTTAAACGAGGCAGATGTTCCAACACCGATTCCGGATTCACTCCCTGCTCCGGGCTATATCTTCGCATACTGGGAAAGTGCGACCGGCAGCACATATACAACAGCAGATCTCCTCAATCTAGAAATTACAGCGGACAGAACTTTCACGGCGATTTTTGTACCCAGCGATGCCATACTGGTAAGATTCGAATTAAACGGCGGTCTTTACGGCGGTGACCTTAATCCTGTCTATCGCTATGTCCCTCCGAATGATCCGATCACAACAGCCCGCGTTCCCATTCCAACCCGCCCCGGTTGGAGGCTTACCGGCTGGATAGAGGAAAGGACTACTGACTTATTGTCTTACGCGCAAGTGGGCGCACTTATCATAACAGCACCCCGCACTTTCGTTGCCCAGTGGGAAAGCCAAGGTCCAGGGGTAGGACCAAGCCTGTCGGAGCGGCAAGCATACCTGATCGGCACAGAGGATGGATTGATTCGCCCAAATGCCAAGATCACACGAGCGGAAGTCGCTACAATTTTCTTCCGTCTCATTACAGACAGCGCACGCACCACGTATTGGATGCAAGAAAACCCTTTCTCGGATGTAGTATTGCAGAACTGGTTCAACAATGCAGTATCGACTATGACCAATGCGGGCGTATTCAACGGTTTACCAGACGGCAGCTTTGCACCAAACCAGACCATCACCCGCGCTGAAATGGCGGCGGTGATCGTTCGATTTATGGATCAGATGGATGGTATGAATTTGTTAGAAAACCGCTTCTATGACACCTCCGGTCACTGGGCAGCAGGGTATATCGATGCGGTAGCTAGCAAGGGCTGGGTACAAGGCTTCCCGGATGGCACGTTCCGCCCCAATCAAGCCATCACACGAGCAGAGGCGACGGCAATGATTAATCGCATTTCTGGTCGCTTAGTAGAGCGTACAGAAGACTTGCTGCCAAATATGCGAACATGGTCGGACAATGCCAATACAGACGCATGGTATTACTTCTATATCCAATCGGCGACGAACTCTTATCGCTTTACGTGGCGAGGAGTCGGGAATGCGTTTGAACATTGGATCACCGTCATCCCTGCACGTGACTGGGCAGTTTTAGAGCGACCGGAGTCTGTACCGGGAGATATAGGCGATTAACTTGAAAATCACCCAATCTTTGCAGTCTATTTTGCGTCCGGCATAAAATAAGTATACTGTGCTATAACAAGAAAGCAGGTCAGCGCCAACATGCGCTGACCTGCTTTCTGTGTCTAGTGCTCCATCTGGCGTCCTAAAAACCCTGCTACAGTCTGGGCAAGCTTATGCTCCACTTCTCCCAGTGCCTGCTTTGGGTCTGTGATCAAAAACATCACACAACCCATCACATCCCCCTCCGACAAAATCGGAGCCGCGATGGAGAGACCATATTTCTCAATCCCATCCGCTGCCGGAAATAATCCCTCCCCGGGAGAGAGCACATAAACCTGCCGCCCTTCCATAATCTGCTCAAGCTCTCCCGAAATGCGGCGTTCCAGTAGCTCCTTACGTGGCGCACCCGAGATCGAGATAATCGTGTCACGATCACAAACCGCTGTAATGCAGCCGGTGGTTTTTGAGAGCGTCTCACAGATTTGACCGGCAAAATCTGCCAGTTCCCCCATGGGGGAGTACTTTTTGAAGATCACTTCGCCGTCTTTTTCCGTATAGATCTCCAGCGGGTCACCGCTACTGATAACATGGACACTGAGAACCTTATCCTTATGCTTTGCGCTTTTTTGGATAATGGCAGTTTGTAGGGGCGCACTTTGTGCACCCGCGGGCGACTGCAAGTCGCCCCTACATTCGTTTTCGATATTCCCAGTGCCTAACTCAAAATTTACAGCATCCTCCGGGATTGTGCCGGTTTGGAGGATCGCGTCAATGTCGGCTTTGAGTTGGATTTCGATCTTGTCCTCGTAGACTACAAGCCGTTCGATGATGAGCTGTAGGTCAGTTTTGTCGAGCTTTTCTTTTTCAAGGATGTCGTCAAAGATGTCGAGCGCCGTCTTGGTGATGCGATTGACTCGGATGACCGTATTGCGCCGATCAGCGGCGAGTTCCATCTGGTGGCTTAGACCATCGATGCGGTCGGACAGCTCATCGAGTACCTCCTGATACGTTTCCTCAATGACGCTCTCCCGCTCCGGGTTGCGGAGAATCTCCTTTGCCTGTTGTCGGGCGAGAATCCGCACCTCCGCTCTAGCCTCCTCGATTTGACCTTGTAGCAGTTCGACAACGCTTGTGCTATCCTTCACAACCTCTTGTTCGTTCTTGAGCGCCTCATTGAGCTTGTCCAGCATTTCCGCCGAGTTATCTTTCACTTTGCGGATATAGTCCTTGATCAGCTCATCCAGCACGTCTACCCGCGTGTAATGCGATGTACAGCCCTTTAGCCCCCGCCTATGGTAAGCACCGCAGGTGTACGCCGGACGCAAATCACGGCGGCTCGTGGGGAACATAGGGGAACCGCAGTCGCCGCAGGAGATGGAGCCGGTGTAAGCGTGAACTTTTTTCTTCACGCCCCGATAGTTGGTGGTAGAGCGAATTTTCAATTCCTCTTGTGTCACCGCAAAGGTGCGGTAGTCAATAATCGGTTCGTGGTTGTTCTCAAAGACCACATGGTCACGGTCGTCAATCTTCACATCCGATCCGTTGATTTTCTTACGCTTATACTTCCCCTGCCGGAGCGTTCCAACATAGAAGTCGTTATTGAGCATACCAGAAACAGTCACAATACTCCACTCGGGACGAACTTTCCCTTTATACTCCTCGCCCCTTGCCTCTTTCCGCATCTGTTCACTCATGCGTGGTGTGGGAATGTTCTTATCCGTCAGATGGTTGGCTATCTTCTTATAGCCCCAGCCCTCGTTGTAGAGCTTGAACACCAACCGAACAACCTCGGCGGCGGACTCGTCCACCTCAAAGGCCATCGTCTTGCTATTGGTAATCACATAGCCATAGGGAACGGAGCAAATCCAGCGCCCCTCCCGCTGCCGATGCAAAATGACCGCTTTAACTTTCTTGCTCGTCTCCGTGACCGGCATTTCGTTGATGAGAAACAGAAATTGGATTGCCGTCCAGTTATCATGTGTCGGATAGTCAATGCTATCCCCAATCGAAATAATCCGCACACCTGCGTCTCGTAAGTCTTCTAACTCTACCAAACCTCTGCTGTTGCGGCGAGCGAAGCGGGAAAAGTCTTTGACGATTAGAATATCATAGGTCAAATCCATCAGCCTCGGACGCAGGGCTTGATACCCTTTGCGTTGTTCAAAGGTATAGCCGGAGAGGTCGCGGTCTTCGTGGAAGTCCAGCGTAGAACCGGGAAAGTTCCGCTTCACATAGTCCGCGATGATGGCCTGCTGATGCTCAATGGACGTGTTATCGCTGCGGAGGTCATCGTCCTCGGAGATGCGGCTGTAGGCGGCGATGCTATAAATCTGTTGCACGATTATCACCTCACTTAATTTTGATATATTTTATAGTGTAACACAGTCAACGATACGATTCAAGGCCTTATGTACGAGAGCGGGCATTCCCACTCTCGACAAAACTCTATCTGCTATGCTCCTGCGCCTGTTTGCGCCGATTGTGCAATAGCAAGCTCTGTGTCTGATCGGTCAAGTCTCGCTCTCCCGATAAATACACAGCGGTCTTGTAGTTGCGCGCCTTATTTGTTGCGGTGAGACGTTCAATCTCCCGCCGTAAAAAAGGTGCCTCCTTTTCCGCTCTCGTTAGCCAAACGCTAACGATGCGGGTCTCGTCGTTGGTGTGTATCTCCAATAGCAGACCTCCTTTGGCATCGTTGGCTTTATTGTTTCCACGTTTCGGCGGTGTCAATCAAAAATTCCTACCCGCCGGAAATATCAATCACTTGTATCACAAGTATCATGCTCGGTGACACAAGTGAGTGAAGTGATACTTCCTACCAGCCGAAAGAAAATTATGCGACGCTGTACCCAACCAGCACGTTCCCCTTTGCTCCATCTCGCCGCAGATCATGACGGCGGCGAAGCTCTCCGGTGAAACTGCGATTGCTCATGGGGCGATAACCATTGGTACTCGCCCAGTCTTTGTAGACACCATATACCTCCGCTGTGGCGAGGCGACTATCCGTCTCGGCAATGAGTGTTTCGGCAACAAACGAACCAATGATGTCCGTCTCCAGTCGATATGCTTCGATGGCAGCCTGTACGCGCGCGGGAAGCGCGAGCCCCTCGGCTCGGAGCAGACGATGCCCCTCTAACAGCCAGTTGAAGATGCCGCTCATACTCTCCTTTCGTCGAAACAGCTTCTTCAATCCGGCATCCTGCTCCATCGGTGTGAAATGTCGCTCGAATGGAATCAGCTTTACTCGACCAGATGCGAATACAGTATCATCTGATGTGCGGGGCAGATGATTTGTGTTGATGAAAATCTTGAACTCTGGCTTAAACTCGACCGGATTCTCATGCAGAAAACGTCCGGTGTAAGTGTCGCCACCAGTGAGTTGCTTCACGAGGGCAATGTTGAGCTCTAACCCCTTCTCCGGCTCCGGCATATTCACCAACCGCGCGCCTTTAAGCCGCGCAATGTCGGGCGAGGCGGATGCTCCATCACTCGGTCGGCGTGAGAGCGTCTGCGGTTGAATCGTGCGGGTGTAGTCGCGCAAAATATGCGCTACCGTCTCTGTGAGCGTGGACTTTCCGTTGCGTGTGGTGTTGCCGTAGAGGATGAAGAAACACTCAAGAGAAGTGTCGCCGGACAATCCATAGCCCAACGCCTTTTGAAGAAACCGAGCCGTGTCTGCGTCACCACACATGATCTCACTGATGAACTGTTCCCAGCGTT